>JNSK01000025.1_pt1 | contig 39098 bp, 37 predicted proteins | sample 210681 | NCBI WGS metagenome assembly JNSK01 (sample SAMN02808684, study PRJNA238866) | freshwater metagenome | biome: fresh water; feature: freshwater reservoir; material: water; isolation source: water column of the freshwater reservoir Embalse de Amadorio in Spain | place: Spain: Valencia ...
AGCAGTTTTCTTTGCTGCGGCCACGTTAATCTCCTATCGGAATGGTTCGGATCCGTCACCCAAACCTGTTGCGTAGATAAGTGTGACGGAAATGCGGAAATTTCGCCAGTACATATCGTGAAAAAAGAGAGTGCGTGTCGCAGATTTATTTTTCCCATTTCATATGCATATTTGGAAAAATATCGAAAATATTTTAAGAAAATTACTTACGGATTGGTAATTTCGGGCGAATCACTGCGTTCGGCCCGTCTTTTTCGCTCTGCAACGGCAAATTCGTCGGTCTGAACATCATATTTTCGCAATTTGGGGAAGAAAATTGCCAAAATTCCGACACCAATCAAGCAAGCAATGCCCCCAGAAGTTACCGAAATGGTCAATGTAGTAGCCGATGCCATTGATGCTGCTCGAAGTTGGCCGAGCAGCGGACCAATTGTGTAAGAGAGTAATTCGATACCCGCCAGGCGACCCCGAAGATGATCTGGGATTGTCTGGTTCCAAATCGCACTTCGAAATAAAACGCTGACCATGTCGGCAGCCCCGGCGGCGGCGAGGAAGAAGAGGACGAGAGCGAGATAGTCGGTGGCACCGGCCAGAGCAATCGATGCACCCCACCCGGCGGCGGCCCACATAAACGCCCGGCCATGAAAACGATAGGTGCGAGTCCAGCCACTTGTCAGAGTGACAGCGAGTGCACCGATTGTTCCGGCCGAATAAAAGAGTCCGAGGGCCCACGGTGCATTTACTTGATCGACCCAAAATGGGAAAAGCGCGATTGGCATTGCCAAAAACATTGCAGCAAGGTCAATGATGTACGTTCCCTTTAAATCTTGGCGACTTCGGGCATAGGCAACACCCTCCCATAACGTTGCCAGAGATGGCTTTTCGGCTTCATGTGAAGGTGGCACTTTTCTTACACGGAGTAAAAGTAAAAGTGAAATTACATAAGTTCCAATATCAACTGCATAGGCTAATGAAACTCCTGAAGTTGCAATTAACAATCCGCCAATTGTTGGTCCGACGATAACTCCGAATTGTCGGCGAATACTCATGATGGCAACGGCGCTAGGAATATCGTTATGACCAACTACTCGGGGCAAGATTGCATCAGCACTTGGTCCATGAAGACCATTGACCGCGGCAAAGGCAGCGCCGACGATATAGATCAGGTAGAGATTGGGATCAGACGAAAGGGCGTTGAGTAACAAGATCAGAGAAAGGATTCCGGCCGCGGCTTCAGTCGCCCAGATCATCTTCTTTCGATCAACTGCATCGGCTAAGACCCCACCATAGAGACCAAAGACAATGAGGGGAATTAATTCGACAAGGCCACTGATGCCCACCGCTAGGTAAGAGTTCGTGATCTCTTTGACCTGGAAGGGAATTGCGACATAGGTGATCATCGAACCGAGGTTTGAGATCAGACCTGAACTCCACAAATAGCGAAAATCTCGATATTTTTTAATTGGCGTGAGGTCAATCGCCAGATTTCTCATCTGGCAAGGGTATCTGTGCTCATTGCAAACGGTCTACCTATGGTTGAGGGAATCCGGTGGCGGCAATCCTGTGATGGCAATTAGTGAAAAGTTTGATCTTCAGTGGGGAAAGATCCACTGCGAACATCGTCGGCGAATTCACGAGCAGCGCCGATAATTTCTCCACGCAAATTGCGGTAGGCCTTAGCCAATTTAGGGGCGTTCTTTGTTAGCCCAACAAGGTCAGTCCAGACCAGGACTTGGGCATCACATGCAACGCCGGCGCCAATACCCACTGTAGGAATAGATAGGGCTGCCGTGATTTTTGCCGCCAACTCTGCAGGTACTAGTTCAAGGACGATGGCAAAGGCACCTGCTTTTTCCAGAGCGAGCGCCGCATCAAGGATTGCATCGCCATCAGCGCGACCTTGGACTCTGTAGCCTCCGAGTTGATGAAGTGATTGCGGAGTTAATCCCAAGTGGCCCATCACAGGAATTCCTGACGACGTTAATTTTTCAACAGTTGCCAAGTGCGCGCCTTCTAACTTCACGGCCATCGCGCCAGCTTCTTTAAAAAAGCGTAACGATGTCTCAAGAGCTTGCTCTGGAGAGATCTCATAACTTCCAAATGGCAGATCAGCAACCACCATGGCGCGGGAAGAGCCGCGGACGACTGCGCGAGTGAGGGGAATTAGCTCATCGACTGTTACAGGGATCGTGTTCTCTTCACCGAGGAAATTGCTGCCGGCGGAATCGCCCACTAAGAGGACTGGAATTTCGGCTTCATCAAAAATTGCCGCGGTCATCTGTTCATAGGATGTGAGCATCGCCCACTTTTCTCCAGCTACTTTAGCCGCTTTGAGATCAACGATGGTGACTCTGCGATGGCGCGATCCGCCATAAAGGGATGTAGACATAATTGTTTCTCCTTGCCTCAAGGCTTGCGGCGCAAGTCCCTGGGTTTTCCCGTCTGGGTTTTCCCGTCTGGGTTTTCCCGTCTGGGTTTTCCCGTCTGGGTGTTGCCATAAGGGTAGTGCAAGTACCCTTGCCTTATGAAGTCCGCGGGTACGGCCACTCATCGCCTGCGTATCGCCCTGGCTCAGATCAATCCCACAGTCGGTGATCTCGCTGGAAACAGTGCAGAGGTGCTCCGTGCGGTCTCGGCGGCATCGCAATCGGGTGCGCATCTGATCGTCTTTCCTGAAATGTTTCTCACCGGATACCCAATTGAAGATCTCGCACTTCGCGCCTCTTTCCGTCGCGCAAGCAAGGCTGCCATTACCGATCTTGCTGCAGCCATTGCAGACCAAGGAAATGGTGATCTCGTTGCCATCGTCGGATACCTCGATGAAGCCGCAACGGGTGGGCCACAAAATGTCGCTGCAGTAATTCATGGTGGTGAGGTCAAAGCTCGTTATATAAAAACTCACCTACCTAACTTTGGTGTTTTTGATGAGTACCGAAATTTTGTTCCAGGAGATGCGACCCTGGTGGTTCGAATTCATGGAGTTGATGTTGGAGTTTTAATCTGCCAAGACATCTGGCATGACGATGGCATCATTACAGAATTAGCCAAGCGCTCGCCTGGACTTGTCGTGGTTCCAAATGGTTCACCTTATGAACGCAACAAAGATGATGTGCGGTTGGCACTGGTTGAAAAAGAGTCACGTCGCATGGGTGCACCATTTATCTACGTCAATATGATCGGTGGCCAAGATGACCTGGTCTTTGATGGCGATTCCATGGTGGTTGATGGGCAGGGCCATCTCATCGCTCGCAGTCCACAATGTGAAGATGGTCTGATGCTGGTTGATCTCGATCTAGTTGGTGGCTCTAGTAATCCCGATGTGATTATTAGCGAGGATGTGATTGAGCAGAGCACTCCATTGGTGACCGCAATTGCAGAGCGCACATCCATGGAAGAAGAGATCTGGAAAGCCCTTGTGATGGGCCTTCGGGACTATGTCGAAAAGAATGGTTTCAAGAGCGTGATTCTGGGGCTTTCCGGTGGAATTGATTCCGCCCTTGTCGCAGCGATTGCAGTCGATGCTCTGGGAGCAGACCGAGTCCACGGTGTTGCTCTGCCAAGTAAGTATTCATCCGAGCATTCACTTGCAGATGCCCAAGAGTTGGCCAATAACACTGGGTTACATTTTCGTACCATGCCAATTGCGCCCATGGTCGATGCATTCACCAGCAATGTAGTGCTCAAGGGATTGGCCGAAGAGAACGTCCAGGCGCGAGTGCGTGGAACAACCCTGATGGGAATATCCAATCAAGAAGGCCACCTGGTGTTAGCAACCGGCAACAAATCAGAGTTGGCCGTTGGGTACTCAACGTTATATGGCGATGCGGTTGGCGGCTTTGCTCCGATCAAAGATATTTACAAGACCGATGTCTGGGCCCTTGCTACATGGCGTAATGCGCAAGCAACAGAAGATGGTGAGGTTGCACCTATCCCGGTTCGCTCGATTGAAAAAGAGCCGAGTGCTGAGCTTCGCCCTGATCAGAAAGATTCAGATTCACTTCCGGATTACTTACTTCTCGATAAAGTCCTCACAGAATATGTAGACCATGATCGTGGCTATGACGAACTTGTAGCTGCCGGATTTGATCGGGCGCTAGTTGCCCGCGTCATTGGGCTAGTTGATGGGGCCGAATACAAGCGGCGCCAATACCCACCTGGTACCAAAATCTCATCCCGCGCCTTTGGAAAAGATCGTCGTCTACCGATGACTACACGCTGGCGCGAGGGTAAATAGCCTCACTTTTTGTAACACAGCCGTAATTTTAACTTGGCAGTATGTGGCCATGGCTGAGCAGGTAAGTAAGCAACAAGAGTTCGTTCTTCGCACCATTGAAGAGCGCAATATTCGCTTTATTAGATTGTGGTTCAGCGATGTCTTGGGGACGTTGAAATCTGTTGCAATCGCACCGGCTGAACTTGAAAACGCCTTTGATGAAGGTATTGGCTTTGATGGATCTGCTATCGAAGGTTTCGCGCGTCACACTGAATCAGATATGTTGGCAAAACCTGATCCTGCAACATTTTCAATATTGCCATGGCGCACAGAAGCACCAGGGGCAGCCCGTATGTTCTGTGACATCACGATGCCTGATGGTTCACCATCACACTCTGATCCGCGCAATGTATTGCGTCGCACATTAGATAAAGCGGCCAAGATGGGATACACCTGTTACACCCATCCTGAGATCGAGTTCTTCCTCTTTAAATCTCAGCCAGAGAAAGGCGTCGCACCTGTTCCAGTTGATCAAGGTGGCTATTTTGATCATACGCCGGCAGTGGTTGGCCACGACTTTAGACGGCAAGCAATTACGTTATTGGAAGCAATGGGCATCTCTGTTGAGTTTTCTCATCACGAAGGTGCACCCGGTCAACAAGAGATTGATCTTCGCTATGCCGATGCCTTAAGCACTGCAGATAACATCATGACATTTCGCCATGTCATAAAAGAGGTTGCACTCGAACAAGGTTTCTACGCCTCATTTATGCCAAAGCCTTTCACCGATCATCCAGGCAGTGGAATGCATACACACGTCTCACTCTTTGAAGGCGAGAGCAATGCTTTCTACGATGCCGCAGCAGAGTTTCATCTTTCAAAGGTCGGCCGCTCTTTTATTGCGGGCATCTTAAAACATGCAGCAGAGATGACGGCTATCACTAACCAATGGGTCAACTCATATAAGCGTTTGCAAGGCGGGGGAGAAGCACCCTCTCTGATCAACTGGGGGCGCAGTGATCGTGGGGCTCTCGTTCGTATTCCGATGTATAAACCAAATAAAGAGAACTCCACCCGAATTGAATTTCGCTCACCAGATTCTGCATGCAATCCCTATCTGGCCTATGCCGTCATGCTTGCAGCGGGCTTAAAAGGAATCGAAGAGGGTTATGTTTTAGAGGAGACCAATGAAACTGTTGCTCTGCCTGCCAATCTTCATGAAGCAATTGTGGCCATGGAGGGCAGCGAACTTGTTCGCCAGACCCTAGGGGAACATGTCTTTGAATTTGTTCTGCGAAATAAGCGCGCTGAGTGGCAGGACTATCGTCGCCAGGTAAGTGCCTACGAACTCGATCGGTATCTACCCGTTCTTTAAAGCCTTGCATGCTATTTTTTCACTATGGCTAAAGAGATCACATCGACCAAGCTTCGTCGCATCAACATCGGCGCAGGAGTACTCCACCTAGTCCAGATGATTGCAGTGCTTGCACTTGCATCGGACTTCACCTTGCCGGTCACGGCGCGTTATATGTCCGGTCCACCGGGGAGTACTTATGGAGATCTCTTCGTCTTATACAACGCTCCTCTTGGTATTGGTGTTGCGATTTTTCTCGGGCTCTCATCCTTAGCCCACTTCATTGTTGTCAGCCCACAATACTTCCCACGCTATATCGCAGGCCTTGCCGCCCATCGCAACTTCTTCCGTTGGGTTGAGTATTCGATCAGTTCATCAGTGATGATTGTCTTGATCGCACAGGTCACAGGCATCTCTGATGTAACAGCCCTCATTTCAATCTTTGGCGTCAATGCATCAATGATTTTATTTGGTTGGCTGCAAGAAAAGTATGAGGAGCCAGGCAACGGCGGCTGGGTCCCATTTATCTTCGGGTGTATCGCTGGAATTGTTCCGTGGATCGCGCTCTCATTTTATGTATTTGCCATCGGTGGGGCGGGTGAAGAGAAAGCGCCAACATTCGTCTACTTCATCGTGCTTACCATCTTCGTCCTCTTTAATATTTTTGCACTGGTTCAGTGGCTGCAATATAAGAAGGTCGGAAAGTGGTCAGATTATCTTCGCGGAGAACGCACCTACATCACACTTTCTCTCGTTGCTAAATCCGCCCTTGCATGGCAGATCTTCGCTAATACCTTGATTCCGGTCTAATACTGACCTTGAAGATTGAATTGCATAGGGTTACTCTTACCCTATGCAACAACGTGGACTCCTCCTTCGCAGCCGCTGCGAGGCCAATTAACCGGTCTCCTCGCCGCGGGGTTTGGTGTTGCCGGTAAACCACAACGGCCCCCAACCCCAAGGAGTAAGAAATGAATTTTCCAGTACAAAAACCTTCGACGATGCCTGTGCATCGTTACAGTTCATTTATCCCAGTTGATCTGCACGATCGCACCTGGCCAAATAAGAAGATAACAACAGCCCCTAAGTGGTGCTCAGTTGATCTGCGCGATGGAAACCAGGCACTGATTGACCCAATGGATACACCGCGCAAATTAGCGATGTTCAAACTTCTTGTAGCGATGGGGTACAAAGAGATTGAAGTTGGATTCCCTAGTGCGAGCCAGACAGATTTCGACTTTGTTCGCAAAATAATCGATGAAGACCTCATTCCAGATGATGTGATCATCCAGGTTCTCACCCAAGCGCGCGAACCGTTGATTCGTCGCACCTACGAGGCAATCAAGGGATCTAAGCAAGCGATCGTTCATCTCTATAACTCAACATCAACTTTGCAGCGCCGAGTTGTCTTTGGGTTAGATAAAGAGGGAATCAAAAAGATTGCAACAGATGGCGCGCAGATCTGTCTTGATCTCATGGCAACAGTTCCTGAGACAAAGATTTCCTTTGAGTATTCGCCAGAGTCCTACACGGGAACTGAACTCGAATTTGCCGTAGAAGTCTGTAACGCTGTCAATGCGATCTGGAAACCCACACCAACGTGGAAGACGATTGTGAATTTACCTGCAACAGTTGAGATGGCGACACCAAATATCTATGCCGATTCCATCGAGTGGATGTGTAGAAACCTTGATAATCGCGAAAGCGTTATCGTCTCACTACACCCACATAATGATCGCGGTACCGGTGTTGCAGCAGCAGAGCTTGGATATTTAGCGGGCGCAGATCGCATCGAAGGAACCCTCTTTGGAAACGGTGAGCGCACAGGCAATGTCTGCCTTGTCACCCTGGGTTTGAACTTAGTCAGCCACGGTATTGATCCTCATATTGATTTTTCCAATATTGATGAGGTTCGCCGAACAGTTGAGTATGCAAATCAATTAAAAGTGGCAGAGCGCCATCCATACGGAGGTGACTTGGTTTTCACCGCTTTCTCAGGCTCACACCAAGATGCAATTAAAAAAGGCTTTGATCATTTGGCAGCAGATGCCAAGGCTGCAGGAGTCAGCGTTGACCAACACACATGGGCTATTCCTTATCTTCCGATTGATCCGAAAGATATTGGCCGTTCATATGAAGCGGTTATTCGCGTTAATTCTCAATCAGGAAAGGGCGGCGTTGCGTACCTGATGAAGACAGAACACCATCTTGATCTTCCACGTCGCTTACAGATTGAATTTTCAAAGATCGTGCAAGAAAAGACCGATACACAAGGCGGGGAAATTTCTGCAGAACAACTTTGGGCGGTATTTGAAGATGAATACCTGCCAACCGAAGGTGCACCGTGGGGTCGCTTCCGGCTGAAGGGGCTGTCACAAACTTCTGTCATGAATGAGGATGTGCAGTTAACGGTGATGATCACCGATCGCGGCGAAGAAGTTGAATTGAAGGGCCATGGAAATGGTCCAATCGCAGCTTTCTGTAACATCCTGCAGAACTACGGAGTTGATGTACGAGTCCTTGATTTCCATGAACATGCTCTCTCTGCAGGTGGCGATGCTTCAGCGGCTGCGTATCTTGAGTGTGCAATCGGCGGAGATGTCTACTGGGGCGTTGGCGTTGACCCAAATACAACAACAGCTTCACTTAAGGCCGTTGTGTCTGCAATAAATCGCGCCATTCGCTGACTACCGTAACCCCGTGAGCCTCTACCGTGATGAAGCGATAGTCCTGCGTACCCAGAAACTTGGCGAAGCAGATCGCATCATCACAATGCTGACCCGCGAGCATGGTCGAATTCGCGGTGTTGCAAAAGGTGTGCGACGAACAATGTCGAAATTTGGCGCGCGCCTTGAACCAGGAAGCCATGTAGATATTCAGATGTACACGGGCAAAACCTTTGACACCATTACTCAAGTTGAAGCGGTGATGAATTACGGCGAAATTATTTCGCACGATTACCAACGGTGGACAATCGCTTCTGCCATTCTTGAAACAGCCGAACGTTTCACCGCACAAGAATATGAACCAGCGCTGCAGGAGTTCCAGTTAGTAGTTGGCGGCATGAAGGCTCTGGCCGAAAATCGATATGACTCATCGCTCATACTCGATGCATTCTTACTGCGCTCACTTGCCATCGGCGGATACGCCCCATCAATGACTCACTGTTCGCGCTGTGAAAAACCTGGCCCTCATCGCTACTTTTCATTAGTCGGCGGCGGCTCTGTCTGTATGGATTGCCGCCCGTCAGCATCTGCAACACCAGCACCTGAAACTCTTGAACTGATGGGTGATCTCATTAGTGGAAATTGGGATCGCGCCAACACGAGCGACCTCCGTTTTCGCCGAGAGGCTAGTGGTCTAGTTGCCGCATATCTACAATGGCACCTTGAACGCGGACTCCGAAGTCTGCCTATGGTGGAGCGTGCATGAGTAAGAAGAGTGCGATTGAAATTCCACACCACGTTGCAGTGGTGATGGATGGCAACGGTCGTTGGGCTAAAGATCGTGGATTGCCTCGTACCGCCGGCCATGAAGCAGGTGAAGCAGCGCTCTTTGATGTGGTGCAAGGTGCCATCGAATTCGGGGTAAAAGAGTTGAGCGCCTATGCGTTCTCGACAGAAAACTGGAAGCGCTCACCGGAAGAAGTTCGCTTCCTGATGAACTTTAATCGTGATGTGTTGCGTCGACGTCGTGATCAGATGGATGAGATGGGTGTAAAGATTCAATGGATCGGACGACCTAAGCGTTTATGGTCTTCAGTGGTCAAAGAGTTAGAAGAGGCAGAGGAACAGACCAAGAAGAATAAAGTTCTGACTTTAAACATGTGCGTTAACTACGGTGGACGTTCTGAGATTGTTGATGCCGCCACCGAACTTGCGCGCGATGTGAAGCGGGGAAAAGTTAAGGCGGATTCGATTACAGAAAAGACGCTCGCCTCTTATCTCTATGATCCAAAGATGAGTGATGTAGATCTTTTCTTGCGTTCATCTGGAGAGCAGCGCACCAGCAACTTTTTACCGTGGCAATCTGTCTATGCAGAGTTTGTCTTCATGGATGTGTTGTGGCCAGATGTGACACGTAAAACCTTATGGAAGGCGATTGAGGAATATTCAGATCGTGATCGCAGGTTCGGAAAGGCTTAAAAAATTAGCATTTACTGCAGATGCCAAAGATTTCTGCGGTATGGCCTACATCGCGAAAGCCATGTTCTTCTGCCATGACCCGGGCCCACTTTTCGATTGCTCCACCTTCAATTTCAACGGTTTCACCACAACTTTTACAGACGAGGTGATGATGGTGGGCATCTCCACAGAGGCGATAGATAGCTTCACCATCATCACGTCGCAGTACATCGACAATCTTGTCATTCACTAGAGACTGGAGTGAGCGATAGACAGTCGTGAGCCCGATGCTCTCACCCTCGCGCTGCATGAGGCGATAGATCTCTTGCGCACTGGCAAATCCACCAGCACGTTCAAGGGTGCTCAGTACACGAGGATTAGAACGAGACATGTATGTGATTACTCGTGATCGTGCTCATCAGAATGAGTTGATTCTTCAATCACAACCGCTTCTGCTGCATGATCATGTTCTTCTCCAGAGTGAAGATAGCTCACTAGAGTCCACATGATCGCTACACCTGCAATTGTTGAAACCATAGTCCAGCGAGAAGAGTGTTGTGAGTGTGCTTCGGGAAGAATGTGCGCAGTTGCAAGATAGATGACAATACCGGCGAAACCAGCGAGATAAATTGCGATGAGATCATCGCTGATAACAAGACTTGCACCGAGTGCCGCACCGCTAATACGTGCAACAGCATCAACGCCTAATAACCACATACCTTTCTTGCCCCACTTACCGCTCTTAATAAGAAAAGAGACGGTATTGAGTCCGTCGCTAAATGCATGCACAAGGAGTGCAATAAAGACTGCAACTCCAAGTTCTGAACTCACCTTAAATGCAACGCCAAGTGCCAAACCATCTAAAAAGACGTGACCACCCATGGCAACTGCTCCGAAAATACCAGTGATATTGGCTGAGTGTTTATGATCGTGGCCGTAATCAGATTCTGCTGGCTCGTGTGATCCTGAGAGTTGTTCAAAGAAGTGAAGGAGTAAAAATCCGGCAACGAGTGCAATCGATGTTGCTGGTGCATGAAGAAATTCACTGCTTCCGAGTTCAAAGACTTCAGGTAGAAGGTCGAAGGCAACTAAGCCAAGAAGGAGACCTGCTGAAAGCCCTAAAACTAAGTGGAGGCGATCCTTTGATTTAATTGCAAGGGTTCCACCGGCAAAGGTGGCGATGGCTGTGGCTGCTGCGAGTGCGATAGCGATATTCATGGCGACAAGATAGCACAAATGAAAATGATTTTCATTCCCATACGCCAGGGGCTAGCCTTACCCCATGATCGCCGTCGCTAGATTTGAGATTCCACTGGGCCAAGGGGCTGATTTTCGCCTCGAACTCGAGGGCGTTCGCGCAGTCTTGGCAGAGGCTGCCGGATTCCTAGGCGGTGAAGTTGGCCAGAATTTAGATGAACCATCCTTATGGGTGCTGACAACCCGTTGGGAAAATGTCGGCTCTTATCGTCGGGCACTCAGTTCCACGCGCGCAAAACTTGAGGCGATTCCCGTGCTCGCTCGTGCAATCGATGAGGCGGGAGCATACGAGTAAGCAGAAGGTAAACTTAGCGATGTGAGCAACGCCCGTTGCTCTTCACCGACAGCCAGCCGGATGGAGAAATAAGATGGCCGTAGATCGTTTAGAAAATATTGTTTCACTTGCAAAGCGTCGTGGATTTGTTTATCCATCATCTGAAATTTATGGCGGATTACGCGCCTCATGGGATTACGGCCCACTCGGAGTCGAACTCAAAAATAACGTCAAGCGCCAATGGTGGAAAGCCATGGTCATGGCACGTGAAGATGTTGTCGGTATCGATTCATGTGTGATCTTGGCACGCGAAGTCTGGGAAGCATCAGGACACGTTGCAACATTTAGCGATCCGCTCACTGAGTGCACCGCATGTCACAAGCGTTATCGCGCAGATCATCTTGAGGAAGCTTACGAAGCAAAGCATAAGAAGAAGCTTGAATCATTAAGTGAGATGAACTGCCCTGCCTGCGGAAATAAGGGCCAGTTCACGACACCAAAGCAGTTCTCAGGTTTGTTAAAAACTTTCCTTGGGCCAGTTGAAGACGAATCTGGCCTTGCCTATCTTCGCCCAGAGACAGCACAAGGAATCTTTATCAACTTCGATCAGGTGATGACAACATCTCGCAAAAAGCCACCATTTGGTATTGGCCAAATTGGTAAGTCATTTCGTAACGAAATTACGCCAGGAAACTTTATCTTCCGCACCCGTGAATTTGAGCAGATGGAGATGGAGTTCTTTGTCGTTCCAGGAACAGATGAAGATTGGCACCAATACTGGATTGATACACGACTTGCTTGGTATAAGGATCTTGGAATTAATCCAGAGCGTCTTCGTATCTATGATCATCCAAAAGAGAAGTTATCCCATTACTCAAAGCGCACTGCTGACATTGAGTACAAGTTCGAATTCACCGGAACTGAGTGGGGCGAACTAGAAGGAATTGCAAACCGCACAGACTTTGATTTAAAGGCTCACTCTTCCGCCTCTGGAAAAGATCTTTCATACTTTGATCAAGAGAAGAATGAGCGTTGGACACCATTTGTTATCGAACCGGCAGCAGGAGTGGATCGTTGCGCGCTGACATTCTTAATGGATGCATATACAGAAGATGAAGCCCCTAATGCCAAGGGAGAGATGGAAAAGCGCGTTGTTCTCAAGCTTGATTATCGCCTTGCACCGGTAAAGGTTGCTGTTCTTCCACTATCTCGTAATGCAGATCTATCGCCCAAAGCTCGCGATCTTGCTGATCAACTGCGCAAGAATTGGAATATCGATTTCGATGATGCTGGCGCAATTGGCCGTCGTTATCGCCGCCAAGATGAGATCGGTACTCCGTATTGCATCACGATCGATTTTGAAACTCTGGAAGATAATGCGGTAACAATTCGTGACCGCGACACTATGGCGCAAGAGCGAATCTCACTTGATCAGGTGCAGGCATGGTTAGCGCCACGTCTACTGGGTTGCTAACACTTCCGCTATCAAGCGGTACGTATCAACTTGATTCACCAGTAGTTCTAGCGCCAATGGCTGGAATTACTAATGCACCGTTTCGCATGTTGTGTCGCGAACAGGGTGCCGGACTCTTCGTATCTGAAATGGTGACAGCACGTGCTTTACTAGAGCGCATCCCAGAAACACTGCGCATGATTGAGCCAGGCCCTGGAGAATGGCCGCGATCAATTCAGTTGTATAGCGTTGATCCGCATCATATGAGTGAAGCGGTGAAGATGATCGGTCGCGAAAACTTGGCAGACCATATTGATATGAATTTTGGTTGCCCTGTTCCAAAGGTGACTCGCAAAGGTGGGGGAGCCGCACTTCCCTATAAGCGCAAACTCTTTACATCAATTGTTGAAGCGGCAGTCAATGCGGCAAAGCCTTTTGGAATTCCAGTGACGGTAAAGATGCGTATCGGTATCGACAGTGACCACATTACATATCTTGATGCAGCACAATCTGCGGCAAATCTTGGTGTTGCTTGGGTGGCGCTACATGCGCGCACCGCAGCACAAATGTATGAGGGAAAGGCAGATTGGTCTGCCATCGCGCAGTTGGTGGAACATCTCAAACCCACAGGAGTTCCAGTCTTAGGAAATGGCGATATCTGGTCGGGCAGCGATGGCGTTGCCATGATGGAACAGACCGGATGTGCTGGAGTTGTTGTTGGACGTGGCTGCTTAGGACGCCCGTGGCTCTTTACCGATTTAACGCAATCAATGGTCGGCAGTGATGAGCGAGTATTGCCATCGCTGCACCAAGTTCGTGAAGTGATGTATCGCCATGGCGAATTAATCGTTGAATACTTCGAATCAGAAGATCGTGGCTGTCGTGATCTACGTAAACATATGGCCTGGTATCTCAAAGGATTTAGAGTCCCAAGTGAATTACGTAGACAGTTTGGCATGATTGGATCCCTCGCAGATTTTCGTCTCCTGCTCGATCAATTAGATGAGCAGCCATACCCAGTTGAAGTCGCTGAAAAACCTCGCGGGCGCACAAGCCATGGTCGTCCACCAACACTTCCTGATGGCTGGCTCAATGATCCAGATGAGATTATTACCTTAGATTCTGAAGATATGTTCTCGGGTGGATGATGTTTAAATTCATTTTTCGCATCATCACACTTTTGATTGCCATCATCATTGCAATACCAGCCTACGCTCTCTTTGTTACATGGAACTCAGCGAATAACCCATCAGATCGTGCAATAGCAGATGTGATTGTTATTCCTGGTGCAGCGCAATTAGATGGAACTCCTGGTCCTGTACTACAAGCCCGGCTTGAACAAGCAGTGAGATTATTTCGCGCCGGCGTTGCACCACTTGTCATCACAGTTGGATCGGGTGCGCCAGGAGATCGTACAACTGAGGCTGACTCTGGTCGTCGCTGGCTGATCAATAATGGAGTTCCACGGAGTGCGGTGATTGCTCTTCCTGAAGGTCGCGATACGTTAACCCAGACAAAGTTGTATGTGAAAGAGATGCGCGAGCGATCAATAAAAAGTGTTGTAATTGCAACTGACCCGTTTCACTGCCAGCGCGCGATGACAATGGCTCGCGATCTCGACGCAGATCCATTCTGTGCACCAGTTCCTGATGGACCTAATTCACTTGAAGGATCTACCTATCGCTACTTGATTCGTGAAGCCGGCGCCTATCTTTCATACATCACCTTAGGGCGCAGAGGAATTCACCTCAGCGATCACCTAGGCTAAGCCCATGTCATATAGCCAGAGCGATCAAGAGCGGTTCTTCTTTGAACCAGCAAAGCGCTCAGGACGTACTGAGTTCATGCGAGATCGCGCACGCGTTATTCATTCTGCAGCGCTGCGACGACTTGCGGCAAAGACTCAGGTTGCAGTTCCTTGGGAGAACGATTTCCAGCGCACGCGCTTGTCGCACTCTATGGAATGTGCGCAAATTGGTCGGGAACTTGGCGAATCTCTTGGCGCAGATCCAGATCTTCTTGAAACCGCTTGTCTTTCACACGATTTAGGTCATCCACCATTTGGACATAATGGTGAAGAAGCGCTGGCTGAAATTGCAGAAAACTTTGGTGGCTTTGAAGGAAATGCGCAGAGTTTTAGATTACTTACACGTATCGAAGCAAAGACAGTCGATGCTGATGGAAAATCTGTCGGCCTCAATCTGACTCGTGCCAGCCTTGATGCAGCAACAAAATATCCGTGGCCCCGCGCAACTAATCCACGTAAATTTGGTGTCTATGACGATGATGTCGAAATTTTCAATTGGGTGCGACAAGGCGCTCCTGATGGACGTCAATGTATCGAAGCACAGATCATGGATTGGTCAGATGATTGTGCATACTCAGTTCACGATCTAGAAGATGCAATCTTTATTGGTACCGTAAAGGTCTCTGACTTTGAGCGAGATTTTGATACTTTGTATACAGAGATGGTGACCAGCTACAAGAGCGATGCGACAAAAGATGAGGTTGCAGATGCTCTCACGCGCCTTGAATCACTCTCTTGCTGGCCTCGCACCTATGATCGGTCACATCGCTCTCTTGCCCGATTGAAAGATTCAACATCTCAATTGATTGGTCGATTTGTTCTTGCTGCCGAGATGCATACACGCGAAATTCATGGCGCGGGTGCATTGATGCGCTACAACGCTAATCTTGAAATTCCTCGTGACCAGCGGATTGAAGTTGATTTCCTTAAAGCAATTGCTGGCCACTACTTAATTAGCGCTGATGCATCACAAGAAAGATATGCCGGGCAGAAAAAGCTGATCGAAGAACTTGTTGAGATGCTCTTTTCGAAAGCACCAGCAGCCCTTGATCCAATATTTCTCGATGACTGGGCGCTGGCTGATAATGAAATTGCACGGATGCGCGTTGTGATTGATCAGATTTCATGCCTGACTGATCCTGGGGCATATGCCTTACACGCTCACCTTCGCGGTCATTAGATAGAGTGGGGATATGGCCGGTCGTATAAAAGCAGAGGATGTTGCACACATCCGTGACCACGCCCCGATCGATGAAGTGGTTGGCGAATACGTGCAACTCAAATCTGCTGGTGGAGGTCAGAAAAAAGGCCTATGCCCATTTCATGATGAGAAATCTCCATCGTTTTACGTAACTCCAAGCAAGGGTTACTTCCATTGTTTTGGTTGTCAGACAGGTGGGGATGCAATCGCATTCCTCATGAAAATTGATCACCTGACATTTACTGAAACAGTTGAGCGTCTTGCCGAACGAATCGGCTACACCTTGCGTTATGAAGAGAGTGGAAACACTCCAGCAGGACCTTCTGTTAATCGATCAAGACTTGTTGCAGCAAATGCGCTAGCAGCACAATTCTTTCAAGAGCAACTTAATGCTTCACCGGAAGCTGCGCACGGCCGTGATCTATTAACAAAACGTGGTTTTGATAAAGATGCTTGCACAATCTTTGGAGTTGGGTACGCACCTGATTCATGGGATGCGTTAACAAAACATTTACGTGCCGCCGGATACAGCATTGAAGAGCTTGAACTAGCAGGGCTTTCAAAGATGGGCGAGAGAGGCCCGATTGATAAATTTAGAAATCGCTTGACCTGGCCAATTCGCGACATCTCTGGTGATGTCGTTGGATTTGGTGCCAGAAAACTGGCCAATGATGATGAAGATCAGGGCCCTAAATATTTGAATACATCTGAGACGCCGATTTATAAAAAGAGTCAGGTGCTTTACGGGCTTGATATGGCAAAGAAAGAGATTGCAAAGAAGCGCCAAGTCGTGATTGTCGAAGGGTATACCGATGTGATGGCCGCCCATATGGCAGGAATTACAACGGCAGTTGCCACCTGTGGAACCGCATTCGGTGCTGATCACATTCGTATCATTCGGCGTCTACTCATGGATGACGATGCTTTCAGGGGAGAAGTAATCTTCACATTTGACGGAGATGCTGCGGGACAAAAGGCAGCGATGCGGGCATTTAGCGAAGATCAAAAGTTTGTTACTCAAACTTTTGTCGCCGTCGAACCAGATGGCTTAGATCCTTGCGATCTCAGACAGCAAAAAGGGGATCTTGCGCTGCGTGATCTGATTGCAAAGCGTGTTCCACTTTTCGAGTTTGCAATTCGTACTGAACTCAAGCTTCACAATCTTGCTACCGCAGAAGGTCGAGTCAATGCACTGAACGCCACCGCTCCTCTCGTGGCACAGATTCGGGATAAGTCCTTAAGGCCTGAGTACTCCAGACTTCTCGCAGGATGGCTTGGCGTTGAAGTCGAGATCGTGACATCTGCAGTAGGGCATGGCGCTAGGCGAAGTGCACCTCAAGAACAAGAGCCAGATCAAGTTGATCAATCATGGCGTCCACATCCGCAAGAGCCTCGTCTTCTCCTTGAACGAGAGGTGCTCAAAGCACGTTTGCAGATGCCTGAGCTGGTGACAACGTGGAGTGAGATTGAAGCTGTAGCCTTTACTCATCCTGCATACATAGAAATGAAAAAGATTATTGACGAGCAAAAGAGTTCGACAATAACAATTGATGATGTAAATGATGAACGGATGAAAACGCTATTTACAGAACTCACCGTTGAACCGATTCGATCTGATGGAGAAGTCTCTGCTCGCTATATCGAAAGTATCGTTGCCCGTCTTCGTGAAGTTGGAGTTAGTCGGTCGATCGCTGATCTGAAATCAAATCTGCAACGTCTGAATCCTGTAGAAAATCCCGATGAGTACAACAGCGCCTTCGCAGCCCTTGTCGCCCTTGAAACCACTCGTCGCGGGCTACACGAGTTATCGATAGGCTCGCTTTAGCGCCTTCGATTTTCGCCCACACGCTCACGTAAGGTAGAGTCAGCGCTTAACGCCATTCCCTCATAGCTCAACGGCAGAGCAGCCGACTGTTAATCGGCAGGTTCTTGGTTCGAATCCAAGTGAGGGAGCTTCACAATAGCATTACATGTGACTCACAGATACTTTTAAGCCATGGAGATAAGAATGGTCGGTATGAGAGAGATGAAACTAAAGAGATCAGGGAAGTTCGTAGCTGCCTTTCTTGCTGGTGCAATTATCGCAGGCGGTGTTGGCGCAGTTGCCTCAACACAAAATTCATCTTCAATTGCTGCCTGTGCAGATAAGCGCACAGGAGCACTCTTCCTATCCGCAACAGGCACCTGTCCGACCAATCGCACCCTGATTCAAATCGGTGGGCCAGCGATGAACGCTAAGGCGATTGCCTCACTTGTCACGCCTACAGTTGTATCAATTTCAGTCTCTGCAGCAAGCGGCAGTGGTACAGGCTCTGGCTCAATTTACAAGAGCGCTGCAAATGGAAGTTTTATCATTACTAATAATCACGTAATTGAAGATGCAGTGACAAATGGCACTATTAAAGTGGAATTCACAAATGGGGAACAAGTAAATGCCACCATTGTTGGGCGTGATCCAATGTATGACATCGCGGTGCTTTCGATCAGAACTGGAAATCTTCCAACAATTGCTCTTGGAGATTCTTCAAAGGTCTCTGTTGGAGATCCTGTCTTGGCGATCGGTTCACCACTTGGACTTGCTAGTACGGTGACAAGCGGAATCATTTCAGCACTCAATCGCCCTGTAACTGCCGGAACAGTCGGTAGTGAATCATATGTAAATGCTATTCAAACAGATGCGGCAATTAATCCTGGCAATTCAGGGGGAGCACTTGTTGATGCACAGGGAAGAATTATTGGAGTGAACTCTGCGATTGCAACTCTTTCATCTGGTGGAGTCAGCGGTTCAATTGGACTCGGGTTTTCAATTCCGATCAATGAGGCGAAGCGCGTCATAGATGAAATTATTGCAACTGGAAAATCAACACGACCAGTACTTGGGGTCTTCTTCGATGTGGAATTTACTGGAGTAGGTGCTCGTATTCAGCGTTTAAGCCCTGGTGAAGGTGCCGAAAAGGCTGGAATTCCAGTGGGATCGATTATTCGTTCAATTGATGGAGTAAGAATTCCTGATAATGAGGCGGCGATCGTAAAGATTCGTTCATATGCGCCAGGAAGCACAGTCACTGTAGTGGTCGATCTACCTAATAACGGTGGCAGTAAGAGCTTCAAGGTAACTCTTGGCAGCGCTCCATCCATGTAGAGTTTGGGTATGGCCTTATTCCAGATAAAGATTTCACTGCCGGATCAACCCGGTTCACTCGGAGCAATCGCTTCTGCAATAGGTGCCGCTGGCTGTGACATTCGCTCCTTGAGCGTCTTGGAATCAAAAGATGGAGTTGGTTATGACGAATTCCTGGTTGCCGTTCCCGGCACAGATCCGAGAGATCTTGTAACAGTGTTATCAGCGATGGGTGGCGTTAACGTAATTTCAATCGAACCCGTCACTACATAGCTTTTTCGTTTGTAATGAAGCGCATTCTCTATATTGCCTTTGATCATCTTCACCGAAATTATGGCGTGCTCAAAGATGCAGATTCACGCAATGATCTCATCGTTCTGGTTGAAAGTGCGAGGATGACCACAGGACGCCCCTGGCATCCATTACGGCTTCACTTCTTGATATCAAGTGCCCAACATTTTACGCAAAGCCTGCGGGCTGAGGGTTTCACCGTTGAGTACGTAACCAGTGCAACAACGATTGACGGTTTAGATCAGATACGCGCTCAATATGGTGAACTTCCCATCATCAGCGCCGAACCTTCATCGTTTAAGCAGAGTGCGAATTTATCTGCATATGGAGTCACCTTCGTTGACAATGATTTCTTTCTGACCCCACGGTCACTTTTTCAGAATTGGGCTTCATCCCAGAAGAGTTTTCTTATGGAGAACTTTTATCGCGGTCAGCGGATACGTCTTGGAGTACTTGTCGAAGGGAATTCACCGGTAGGTGGAGCGTGGAACTTCGATAAAGAGAATCGATTGCCTCCTCCAAAGAATTACACATGGCCTCCCTATCTCGAATTCGCTCCCGACGACATTGATCACAGTGTTGCCAAACAATTAGGAATTGATGCTCCAAGTACATGGGCTACTACACGCGCTAGCGCACTCAAGGCGCTCGAGAATTTCATAGACAATCATTTTGCTGAGTTTGGTCCATACGAAGATGCGATGCCAACAGATAACTGGGCACTTCATCATTCACTCTTAAGCCCTTACATCAACAACGGGTTACTTCATCCTTCAGAGGTTATTGACGCTGCAGTTGCCGCCTTTGAATCCGGCAATATTCCGATCGCTTCGTGTGAAGGCTTCATCAGACAGTTAATCGGATGGCGAGAGTATGTAAATGGGATGTATTGGTTTCTCGGTGAAGATTACCGAGAAAATAATCAGTTAAACGCTAATCGTCCCCTGCTCCCTGTCTTTACCGATCCGAGTAAGACATCTATGAATTGTGTGAAATCTATTGTCAGCGACATCAAGGATCGCGCGTGGGTTCATCACATTCCAAGACTTATGGTTCTAAGTAATTTAGCGTTGATCACTGGGAGCAATCCACAAGAATTTCTTGATTGGATGCGTGAGAATTTTGTTGATGCCTCTGAGTGGGTGATGGTCCCTAATGTTATTGGAATGGGACTGCATGCAGATGGGGGAACGATGATGACAAAACCGTATGCTGCAGGGGGTGCTTACATCTCGCGCATGAGTACATATTGCAAGAGTTGTGCATACAACCCCAAGTTACGTGTAGGTGATACGGCTTGCCCTTTTACAACGTTGTACTGGGATTTTCTTGATCGCCACCGTGAGGACTTTGCAAAGAACCATCGGATGAGCCAACAACTCTTTGGAATTAAGCGGCTCTCGGATTTACCTGAGTTGAAAGAGAGAGCGGTAGAAGTGTTACAGGGTCTTGATCACGGTGAAATTTAAGTAAGCGGTTCAATTCTTGCACCATCACTGGGAAGTGATGTGAAGAAGCGAGGAGCGTGAAATCCTGCTGAAGCAAATGCGACTCTGATTGCATCTTCCATCTCAGTAATCTTTGCTTGATCAGCTAAGGCAATCGCGCTTCCACCAAAACCACCACCGATCATTCGCGCACCAATGGCACCGTGTGAGATTGCCGTATCTACTGCGCAATTAAGTTCAAGGCAAGAGACTTCATAATCATCACGAAGTGAGTGATGGGATGAGATCATCAATTGACCTAAAGTCGTGAAATCTTTAGCTGTGAGGGCATCAACTGCTTTAAGCACACGAGCAATCTCTGTTACAGCGTGATGTGCTCGTTTGTACTCTTCGACGGTTATCTGATCTTGTGCACTATCGAGTGCACTCAGTGATAAATCTCGAAGGGAGGCAATTTCTAGTTTTGCAACAACACTTTCACACGATTGTCGGCGCTGGGCGTATCCACCATCAACGAGAGCGTGCTGAACCTGAGTATCAATAATGAGTAATTGCAGACCAGAAGCTGCCAAATCAAATGGCACTAAGCGTGTATCAAGATCACGGCAATCAAGTAAAAGCGCGGAACCCGACTTGGCTATGAGAGAGACGGATTGATCCATGATGCCGCAGGGAACGCCTACGTAATCGTTCTCCGCCTTCTGTGCCAAGAGCGCTAACTCTTTACGTGAATAGCCACATTCGAATAACTCATTGAGTGCTAGGACCACAGCACATTCAAGGGCTGCAGATGAGGAAAGCCCAGCACCGAGTGGAACGTGCCCGTCAATTTCAATATCCAGACCGCTTTGAATGTTAAGTGCCCAGATCACACCTAGGACATAACGCTCCCAATCCCCATCACCTCGTGGATTCAAATGATCTAGCGAAGTTGTAATGAGGTGATCAGGGCGTTGGGCTGAACGGATACGAATCTCGCGGTCTTCACGCTTTCGCACCCGAGCAAAGGTGCGATCTTCAATGGCGAATGGAAGAACAAAGCCCTGACTGAAATCAATATGCTCACCAATCAGATTCACACGCCCAGGGGCAGATGCGATTACATCAGGTGCGAGCCAGTCTGACATTTATAACTGTACGTCGCGCAGTTGTCCGGCAGATTGTTCAGGCTTGAGATCCATAATGAATGCACCCATTGCTGACTCACTACCTGCTAAATACTTTAATTTGCCAGGGGCTCGGCGAACACTTGCAATCTGCCAATGTAGACGCAAGTACTTGCGCCCTTCACGCACTGGAGCTTGATGCCAAGTTGCGATGTAAGCCATTGCTATTCCAAAGACTCCATCAAGGCGCTTCATCACTTCAATTGAAATTGCTGGGAAGGCATCAGCTTGTTCTGCTGAAAGGCTTGCTAAATCTGCTACAGGAGAAAGTGGGGCAACGTGAATCTCGAATGGGTATCTGGCAGCGTATGGGACAAATGCCACCCAGTGTTCATTTCTAGCAATGATGCGATCGCCATCGCGTAATTCGCGAGCAACGACATCATCAAAGAGCACTCGACCAGTCTTTTCATGATGTGCCTTAGCAACCTCAAGCATTTTTTCAACGCGCGGAGGAATATATGAGTAAGCATAAATCTGACCATGTGGATGAAAGAGCGTGACACCAACCTCTTCGCCACGGTTTTCAAATGGTGCAATATGTCTAATATAGGAATGAGTTGATAGTTCGCGCACTCGATCGCGCCACGCTTCCATCAGCGTGCGCACTTGTCTTTCAGAGAGATCAGCAAATGAGCCGCCATGATTATCAGTAAAGCAAATCACTTCACATTTACCTGCTGCTGTCCCAGCATCTGTACCAGTTCCAAGGATGTCTGGAAGCGCCCAATCACCTTGTGGTGCGCGAAGTGATGGAGATCGATTGTCAAAGACAACGACTTCATAACTGCTATCTGGAATTTCACTTAAGAGGTCGGGACGCGTGGGACACAATGGGCAAAGCTCTTTCGGTGGTAAGAAGACGCGACCTTGACGATGCGCTGCCATGACAACCCACTCATTGAGAAGCGGATCAAGGCGCAATTCACCAATGCCTGGTTGTTCTTCAACAGGGCGAGTGTCTGTTGCGGTACGAGCATGTGGCGCACTGTCGTAATAGCGAATAGTTCGCCCATCGGCCATGGGGAGATCACTGCGAATAACTCCGCTATCGAGTTTGATCACTTGACTCATAATGGCACTACTCTAGCGATGTGAGCGTGCAAAGAGCCAGACTGACATCATCGATTACAGAACTATGCGTCGAAGTCAATAATGGCGCACCCGTTATCACTCATTGGGGCGCACCAACAGGACCTATAAGTCAAGATTTCTCGAAGGCCATGATTCCATCAGTGACAAATAGTGGTTTCGATACCGTGCAGAATCCGGGAATTTTGCGCGAAGGATCACGTGGTTTTCTGGGGCGTAGCGCATTGAGTGGACATCGCAACGGCAAAGCATGGTCCACTCAATTTACAGTCAGTAGTTTTCAAGCAACCAATAACTCACTTTCAATCTCTTTAATTGATTCTCATGCCAACTTAGAACTTAATTTGTTCTACCAGCTGGATCCTTTTGGAGTTCTGACTATCACCGCGGAATTAAAGAATGTTGGTTTGAATCCTTATACCGTTAATGAATTTATACACTGGCTGCCGTTGCCACAAGAAGCAACACAGGTAATGGATTTTGCTGGACGTTGGTCTAACGAACGCCAACCACAGCGACGTGACATTGCAATCGGTACATGGGTGAGAGATAGTCGAGAAGGTCGTAGTGGTCACAACTTTACAATTGCGCAGATTGCTTTGAATGATCAGACGAATTTTGCAACGGGTAGCGCATGGGCGATGTCCTGTGCATGGAGTGGAAATAATCAAAATCTCATCGAGAAAACGGCGGAAGGATTTCTTGCCATCGGTGCAGGAGAACTCCTTCTTCCAGGTGAAGTTATTCTGGAACCAGGTGAGAGTTACATTCCGCCAAGAGTTGTTGCCGCATTTTCAGATAATGGATTAGATGGAATTTCTGCTGGATACCATCAACACATTCGTGCACGTGAGAAGCATCCGAAACGCCCACGTCCCTTAACGCTAAACATGTGGGAGGCGATCTTTTTCGATCATAGCCAAGAGAAAATCAAGGCGCTAGTTGATGTGGCAGCCGAGATTGGAATCGAGAGAGTGGTTCTCGATGATGGTTGGTTTGGTTCTCGTCGCGATGATAAAAGCGGATTGGGAGACTGGATTGTTTCTAGCCAGGTATGGCCAGAAGGCCTGACTTCAATAGTCTCCTACATCAATGACAAGGGAATTGAATTCGGACTCTGGTTTGAAGGTGAAATGGTCAATCCAGACTCAGATCTCTATCGAGCCCATCCTGACTGGATACTCCGCGAGGGTGATCGCACACCGGCGCTATGGCGTAACCAATTAGTACTTGATCTAGCGCATCCAGATGCATTTGCGCATGTACTCAATCAAACTATTGAAGTCCTCGGCTCGGCACGCATTAATTACATCAAATGGGATCACAATCGAGTGCTTAACGATGCTGGACATCTTGGACATGCAGGTATCCGCACTCAGACACTGGCGATCTACCGACTATTTAAAGCACTTAAAGAGAGATTCCCACATTTAGAGATTGAATCCTGTGCTTCCGGCGGCGCTCGAATAGATCTCGGAGTTCTAGAATTTGTTGATCGCTTCTGGACTAGCGATAACAACGATGCGCTTGAGCGACAGACAATTCAGCGTTGGAGCTCACTTGTAATTCCGCCAGAGTTACTAGGAACGCATATTGGTCCAAGTCGTGGACACCAAACTGGCCGCAGGTTAGATCTCTCATTTCGCGCAGCAACAGCGCTCTTTGGTCATGCTGGTATCGAGTGGGATATCACTGAAACAACAGAGCCTGAGCGATCTGCACTAAAAAAGTGGGCGACGTTCTATAAAGATAATCGAGAACTTCTGCATAATGGTCGCTCAACCCGAATTGATTATCCTGAATCTCATGCTTATCTTTATGGAACAGTTGAAATTGATCAATCACGAGCGCTCTTCACATACGCCCAACTCACGCCAACAGTTGCCGTTCACCCTGCACCCATAAAAATTCGCGGGCTTAAGGCAGAGTCAAGTTATCAAGTAAAGCCTGTCTATCCTGCAGGCGAACCAACGTTTATGTTGCATCAGAAACCTCTCTGGATGGATGGAGTTGTACTGACCGGTCGCGAGCTAGAGATTATTGGTCTTGCAACACCAATTCTTGCACCAGAGCAAGCGCTCTTAATTGACTGCTCAATCCTCTAATTCTTGATCTGTTTAGCACAGCTATCGAAGGCAGGTTTTGGTTTTGCAGAAGTCTTCGTTGGTGTTGGTGAAGGTGTAGGAGTTGGCCCTTGTGTAATCACAAATTCAATAGGCGTGCGAATCTTTGCGTGAGTACCAGTGGCATCGACAAAGCCAATGTGACCTGGCCATATTCCTGCTGGTAATCCCTTAATTGTTAATGTCCAAGCGCCGCTGGCAGAGCGATCAACTCTCTGATCAAGTAAGTTTTCTGGACGATTAGTTGCATTCGGATAGAAACGAACGGTTCCTGTCACAACGGGAAGTCCTGTTGGTCTGAATACTTCAACTTTTACTATGGCATTCTTATCGGTTGAACTCGCCTTCACCGATGTAATTGAAATCGTAGATGTTTCATTCTTAGGCATGTAATCACCAGGTGCTGGTGTCCATGTTCCCGTTGCTAGCGCCAGGAAATCATCTTGACTTCCACGAAAAACATTAAGGTCAAGCCTATTTCCAGGTACACCGTATTTTGGTGCAATGCCACATGATGTGTATTGCCAGATGATCCACTGTGAAGAGCAGTTAATCGAAGTCCACGAATGCACATAGCAACCACCAGGCTTGAGTCCAGGCTGTGCGATCGGATCTGCTGGATCAATTCCGTACTGCGCTAGCCACAATGGATATTGCGCAAGCTCTTCATCTCGGATCATCGCATTTTCCAAGAATGCAGGATATGAATAAAGAATTGGTGTGCGACCGGTTTTCTCTTTAACGATTGCTAGAAAAGTCTTTGCCCAGAGCGTTACAGTTTGTTTGCTTGCATACTTAACGCAACCAGTTTTATCGTAGAGAACGCAGTTATTTTCAAGATCAAGTGCGTAGGGAAGATCCATCTCGTTATATCCACCGAGAGCTGCTAAGCGCCATAGGACCTTCTGTGCTTGTGCCGCAGCATCACTCTTAATCTTTTCAGGATCCTTTGTATCAGGCATAGATGCATAGTGATAAAAGCCTGTATAGATCCCCGCTGCTTGTGCCGCTGAGCGGTCCATAATCACGTACTTAAGTGCAAGAGCATCTGAATCATCTCTGGAATCAGATGCCTTTATCATGACAAATCTAAGTCCCGCTTTATATTTTTTAACAAAATCAATGGGTTCATCATTAGGATGCTGCCATCTACTGACATCAGATCCGTGAATACGTCCACCGGGACCATTGGAATGAACCACTAAAGGCGATCCATCAATCATCTCTGGTGTGGGTTTGATGACGATCTCACGTGCAGTTGAGTAGAGAACCTTGCCAGAAACTCTCGCCTTTGCCCGGTACTTCATCTTTGCATCAAGGGCTGTTGCAACCGCAACTACTCGCCAAGTTCCAACCTTTGCACTCTTGGTTGAAAAACGAGTGTCTTGCCATTTCCCTTTGAGAAAAACTTGAACTGTTACTGGAACATTGGATCTGGCTGGTTTTATTTGTCCAAAGAGCGTGACAATGGGTTCTGAGCGACCTGGTGTTTGATTCAGTGACATGGTCAGCGTCGAGCCAGCAGCATAAGTCGGCGTTGAATATAGAAGTCCAGCGATGAGAGTCAGCGATAGAGCAATGAGAGATTTCTTCATGGAATTTGTCGAATCTCTAGCTCAACGCCAAAAATTTGCTTAATCGCGTCTTGGAGTAACTCCAATTGCTTCACTCGTATATTGCTATACCCGTGAGCACCACCGAATTTAGCGCTATCTGAGTAATCAAGGGTAAGAACTGAATCTTCAAGTGAAGCAAGACGGGCATCAAAGAAGGCCATCCAGATGATGCGGTCATTCTTTTCAAGAATATCTAAGACTTCATTCCAACGTGAGCGCAGATCTGCCAACGTCGGGGATGTGCTCATGAGCCTACTCTAGCAACTGAGATGGATTTAGAGGTGGCGAGGAGCACCAATGCACTTGAAGTATTCACCCGTGATAACAACTCGAAGATTCTTGGCACGATCTGGTGAAATGTGAAGGTGCTGTGCAATTCGTGCCACGATCTGTTCCACTGATTTTTCGCTGACAAATCGAACCTTGGCGATCTCAGAATTACTCAACCCTAGCGCTAACAATCTCAATGTGGCGACTTGTATGTCTGTAAATTCATGGATGATGGATGCGATCTTGCCTTCATATGTAGAGGCGTTGCCTGTGACCCACTGAGCGGTAGCGCCAATAGAAGAAGATTCTAAAGATCGGATAATTGCAGAGTTAAGGATTGCTAAATCGGCAATTGAGCTTTTGAGAATGATCTGCACTCCGCGCGGAATTGATGTGGCTGGAATCCCCAGAAGTCGCAGATCAACGCAAGCGGTCATGATGACAATACCAAGTTCTGGATTTGTCTTTCTAAATCCAATGATCATCTCCATAACGCGTGAATCTGCAAACAAGAGATCAAAAAGAACGACTTCGGGTTGTAGCGACCTGAATGTATTTTCGGCGACAATCTGATTCTGGACCTCGGCCACAATGTTTACGCCGTGAAGTCGAAGCGAGGCAGAGACGGTCATTAATTCAAAAGAATCTTCAGTAGCAATCATTACTCTAGGAAGCGTTGTAGTGCTCATAGATCACGGTAGCGCTCAGAACTGCAATCACCTTGCTCAACCGTGCTACTTAGAGAATCTTTCCAATCGCTTCTGGGATGTAATCGATTACTTGAGTTGCGGTGATCGGGCTAGCCCTAGAGACTAAAAGCGCTGCCGTGTTGTGAATAAACGCGGCACTTCCAATTCATCTGAGCCGCAGGGATTGAACGATGCTGGATCGCAGGTATAGCATGATTGAAGAGCCTTGAAAGAAGGAGTTATTGAGTGAAAAGAATTGCGATTGCTGGAATCCTGACCGAATGTAATGACTTCACGAGTGCATTGATTACTGAAGATGATTTTGAGCGAGTTGAATTATTACGCGGTCAGCAGATGTTAGAAAGAAGTGATGGAGTCGTCGGAGGAGCACTAAGCGAGTTAGCTAAGTACCCAGATTTTCTTCCAGTTCCGCTGCTCTTCACATCAACAATTCCTGGGGGCGCGCTGACTGACCAATGCTTTACAAAATTTCATGACGAGATAATTGAACTTACAGAACAAGCCGGCCAGCTCGATGGTGTTTTGTTGCTTTTGCATGGAGCGGCGGTATCTGTGAGTGTGGCTGATATAGAAGGTGAGTTGCTGCAATCAGTTCGCAAAGTAGTGGGCAATGACATTCCCATCATGGTTACTCTTGATTTACACGCCCATATAACTGAGAAGATGGTTTCATTGTCGACTGCATTGTTTGGTTGGGAAACGTATCCACATATGGACTCATTCACAACTGGTGCTCGGGCAGCCAAACTAATTGTGAGAACCATTAACAAGGAAGTATTCCCAGTACAAGTCATGGCGCGCGTTCCGGTCTTGACCAGTGCTATCAATGCCTCCACCGAAAGACCTGGCCCATTTTATGATTTGATGAAAAAAGCGAAAAATTGGGAGCACGCAGGAAAATGTCTCTCGAGTAGCGTTTTCTTAGTACATCCATATATCGACCGTCCCGAAATGGGAAGTGGTGCTCTCATAGTTACAGACAATAATCCCGAAACCGCAGCCACAATGGCGCGAGAGATTGCGCAAGAATATTGGGATCGCCGACAAGAATTCGAACCTGAAGTCTGGAAAGCCGATGCCGCCATTCGGGATGCAATTAAAAAAGTACCCAGCAGGTCAGTACTTACTGAGGTTGCCGATACCTGCGGTGGAGGATCAGCTGGAGATTGTGTAGCAGTTCTTCGCGCGTTACTGGAGAGCGACGCAAATATAAAGGCAATCTATCCAGTTGTATCACCGCATGCGGCCGCAACGGCGATTGCAGCGGGAATTGGATCAGAGGTTAATCTATCTGTTGGGGCGGAGATAGATAAAAAGTGGGGACCGCCGGTAAGTCTTAAAGGTCACGTGTTAAAAATAAGTGACGGAGATTTTATGTATCAAGGAGGAGTGTGGGACGGTGCTAGTGGCCATATGGGTCCCACTGCTGTGGTCAGAGTTGGTGCAATTGATGTCGTCATTGCAACTTTTCCAACGTATGAATGGCGAGACGAGCAATATCGGTCATTAGGATTAGATCCAGCCGATTATCAGTTGATAGTGGTGAAGAATCCGATGAATTACTTTATGACATATAGTCCAATTGCTGACAATTTTTATGTTATTGATTCTCCTGGACCAACTCCAGCTACCTGCAAATCATTGGTCTATAAGCAGATGCAGCGACCGTTCTTCCCCTTTGATAATTCCATCCCAGGTGGCCCAGTAAAAACCTTTTAAAGAATTTATTCGGTGGATAGTTTTTAGTGAAGAGATGTATCAGCAACCCCTTGTACCCACCCTGTAAATCGAATATCGAGTGAAGTACTTATGGGGCTCGCGCAGTGAGGTCCTGCTCTCCATGATCGCGCTGGATCAATGGGTGCGACTCTGATCAATTGATCTTCGTCGCTACAGCGGGCACGAATACTCAGCGCATTTCCTGCACGACTTGCACGAATTGTTACTTCTTTGCCCATCCAGTGGGGAACAGGTGCCAGTGACCAATCTGAATTAACCGCCGTGACGACTGCACCAACTTGAGGGAAGCCATCCGCACTTTCTACGCCCGCTTTGATCCAGTGTTCACTATCGCTGTAAACAATTACTCCAGCCTGATCAAACTGCCCGACGTAATCCAAAATGAAAGAAATTTCCATAGCAATGCCATCAGGAAAATCTTTCACCAGCGCATGACCTGAGTCATGAACAAATCCATATGAAGTGTTTCGCCAAAAGTCACTTTCGTGAGCAGCCGCAACAAGCAAGTGACCAGAATCTTCATCTGACTTAATTGGCGGGTTGATCCACGCACCTTGGTCCCAGGCAATTTTCATCATGGTTTGATCCTACAGACCAGAACTTTTCGTGGCATTATGCGACTATGCGCATCGCCGTCTTTTGTTCTGCATCTACCAAGATTGACCGGAAGTATGTTGATTTTGGCTTCGAGGTCGGGAAGGCAATTGCAGAACAGGGTTGGGATGTTGCCTGGGGTGGCGGCACCCTGTCGATGATGGGTTCGGTATCACGCGGTGCTCGCAGCGTTGGCGGAAAAACATTTGGAGTTATTCCCCAGAAACTAGTTGGCAAAGAGTTCGCTGATGAAGATGCAACAGAGTTGTTTATTACTGAGTCAATGCGTTCGCGAAAGGCGATGCTGGAAGATCTCTCCAATGGATTTCTCATCTTGCCTGGCGGGATAGGTACTATGGAAGAATTCATGGAGATCTGGGTTGCCCGGCATCTTGGTTATCACCAGAAACCTATCGTTATCTGTGACCCATTCGATTTTTATCGTGACCTTCGTACTTTTCTTAATACGTTAAAAGATGAGCGCTTTACTAGCAGCGCCCATGACGAGCTATTGACCTGGTCAACTGAGATTCCTTCAGCGATGGCCGCCTTTCGAGGCTCAATCAAGCCCCCCAACCTGATTTAAAGTCCTGAATCTGGCTGATTTAGAGTCCTGAATCTGGCTGGGCCTTCAAGAAAATATCCTATATTTTCCTGCCGATTTCCATTGACACCTCATATTGCCATCTCTACCTTTACCCCATGAGCACGAAGACGTTGGTGGGTTCACCCTTACGTGGATTTAAATCAATTCTTGAGGGTAAGTATTTTGCATGGATCCTCTTAGCGCCAAGCATGATCCTTGTTATTGCATTTATTTTCTATCCTCTATACCGCGGTATCTATCTAAGCTTCACCCGAACAGTTTTGCTTGAAGGACCTGACTCTACCTTCATTGGCCTCGAAAACTTTAGGCAGATGTTTAGGGATTCACTCTTTCTTCTTGCAGCAAAAAACACTCTTATCTTTATGGTCGTTGGTTTAATCACACAGTTAGCTGTTGGTCTTGGTGCCGCGATGTTACTAAGTCAAGATCGTAAATACATTGGCTTGATCAGAGTGCTCGTTGTCCTGCCTTGGTTTACACCACCAGTTGTGACTGCGTATATGTGGCGCTTTATTCTTGATCAGAATTCAGGAGTTTTGATCAAAATGCTAGAAGGCGTTGGTATCTCTTTTGGACCGGCTGGTCTTTGGAGTAACCCTGAACTTGCAATCTACGCCGTCCTCTTTGTGGATTTATGGGCTTCGTATCCATTCTTTATGCTTTTCTTACTCGCAGCGATCCAGGGAATTCCCAAAGATATGAGAGAGTCAACTGCAGTCGATGGTGCAAATAGCTGGCAGCACTTTAGGTATGTGATTTTGCCACTGATCTCACCAGTGATTGTTGTTTCATCGATTCTGGGTGTGATCCACTTGATTAACTCTCCGACTCTTGTTCTGCTTATGACAAATGGTGGGCCAGGAGATGCCACCACAGTACTACCTTTACTTGCTTTCCAAATAGCGTTCCTCAGTTATGACTTTGGTTATTCATCTGCTATTTCGGTAGCGGTATTAGCTGCAATCGCTGGTTTTGCCATGGTCTATATCCGTTTTGCTAGGTTTGGAAAGGAAGACTAGTGGCAACCGTAAAGAAGAAGCGTCCAGTCTCTTATCATCTAGTAAACATGGGAATTGGATTCTTAGGGCTATTTGCTGTTCTTCCCTTGATATGGACTTTCTACACCTCTCTTCGAACAAATGTGGATATAAATAAGTTTCCAACAAAAATCGGTCTCTCTAATTTAAGTTTTGACGCTTATTTTGGTGTCTGGCGGGATACCAATTTCCCAATGTTGATGAAAAACAGTCTGATTGTTAGCACAATGACTGTGATTATCAGTTTGACCCTTGGCACATTTGCTGGATATGCACTTTCAAGAAGTAAGTTTCGAGGACGACAAGGTGTGCTACTTGTTTACTTAGCGATTCGCTTGATTCCCGGTGTGCTGCTACTGATCCCAATGTATCTCTTTATGAATAGGCTGGGACTTCTGGATAGCTACATGGGGTTGACTCTTGCATATACAACCTTCACTTTGCCAGCAACCATCTGGTTGATGAAAGGATTCTTCGATTCCCTGCCCCCAGATTTAGAGAACGCAGCGCGCATAGATGGTTGTTCACGCATGGGTGCCATGTGGCGTGTCTCAATTCCCCTTGTCTTACCTGGCCTTGCTGCAACGGGCACTCTGACTGCGATCACCGCCTGGAACGATGTTCTCTTTGCCCTGCTCCTTACCTCATCAGATCGCACGCGAACCTGGCCAGTGGGCTTGCGCGAGATGATTGGGGAGTTCCAGCTTCCATGGGAGGCGCTCACCGCCACCTCAATATTGAGCCTCTTACCTGTGGTCATCGGCTTTGCCCTCGTTGGGCGCAAGATGGTCGCTGGAATCACCGCCGGAAGCCTAAAAGACTAGACAAAAGGTCGGATCTGGATCGTATATTTTCTCTGTAAAGATCCTATATTTTTCTGGCGTTTTCTATTGACCTTCTATTCACGAGTTATTAACCTCAGTTCAAGCCTTACATCGGGTGGGGCACGCATAGAAAGAAGTTCAATATGCAGAACTTTATTGGCAATCTCTCCCGCAGAACTCTATTTAAGTTCAGTGCTGTTGCGGGAACCTTGGCGACGTTGGGGACTTCAGCATCATCTGCCTTCGCCGCTCGTGTAAATAAAAAAGGCACCGGCAAGATGACTTACTGGAACCACTTCACAGGTGCTCCGGAGCGTGCAGCATTTGCTGAGACGACAGAAGCATTTAAGAAGGCATCACCTGCAATCCAGGCGGATATTCAGACGGTTACCAACGATGATTGGATGGCCAAGTACATCGCATCGACAACTGCAAAAAGTGGTCCAGATGCTGTAATGATCGATGTCTCGCGCTTTACCGACATGCAACGAATTGGTGGCTTGCGCGATATCACAACATATAACAAGCAGTGGCCAGGTAAGGATTCTGTTGCAGGAGACACAGCAGCATTTACCGCCGCACGCAAAGTCTACGGCGTTCCCTTCTTTACATTTATCGACTGGGGTTACTACCGCAAAGACTTCTTCGAAGCTGCCGGAATCAAGAAAGAACCAACGACTCTGGAAGAATTCCGTGAAGCAGCGATTGCATGTACCAATCCAAGCAAGGGTCAGTACGGATTTGCAATGCGCGGAGGATCAGGTGGCGGTGGATTTATCGTCAACGCTCTTCACGCTGTCAACGGTTCGATCATTTCACCTTCCTATAAGGCAACCTTGTCACTCGACGCAGCTGTTGAAGCGATGCGCTTCTGGGTCAATTTGGCTGTAAAAGATAAGGCAGTAGTTCCAACAGTTGCTACAGATGGTTACGCGCAGATCTTTAGCAACTTCTACACTGGCAAAGCAGCGATGGTCTTTCACCATTGCGGAAGCTTCATCGATGTTGGCAAGAACCTAAAGTATGGCTCCGAAGTTATGACACTTGCACGGCCAAAGGGTCCAAAAGATCAGTACGGCTTCCAAGCTCCGCTTGCAAATGGTGTCTTCCAGCATACGAAGAACCCTGATGCTGCATTTGAATATTGCTCATTCCTCGGTAGCGCATCTGCCCAGACAATATTCCTCAAGGCGACAGGTTACTTCCCAACTTCAACCGATGCAGCGAAAGATTCGTTCATCGCCGACAATCGCCAGTTCGATACAGCGATAGCAGGCCTTGGAACTTTGCCAAAGACATATACATTCCCAGGCCTTACAGCATGGCGTGATCTCACATGTCTTCCTGAGTTCCAGAGGTGTCTCACAGGCTCACAGACCCCTGAACGTGCTGCAAAGGTTATCGTCGACAAGCTCAATACAGTTGCAAAGGCGGCAGCCGTTGCCAACCGTAAGTACTACGAGAGCAAGAGATAATTAATCAGTAGGAAAAAAAGAGATACCCCTCGCGCAGATGCGCGAGGGGTATCTCTTTGTACAGATAACTAAGCCTCAGCCAAGATGGCAGCTGCCAATCCGTGAAATGAGCCGAACTCTGAAACGCTCAACTTCTTCACACTTGAGTCTGACTCAAGTGAATTAAAGATTTCATCACCAGCACCGCCTGTTCCGATTACAAGGATCTTTTTCGCGGCAACGTCCTGCCCCACAAAGCTCTCCCAATCCTTGAGGAAAAATCCTGACTGGTTTGAGACAAGATCAATTAAGAATGAGATGAGAACAGGGTTGGCAGGAATCAGACAGATTTCGTTGGGATCAGCAAGATCATTCAGTGATGGCACATTACCTTTAAAGAGCGGTTCATGAATGCCGAGGCCCTCACTAATGGTCGGGATCATTCCAAAGACTTCTTGCACTTTCTGCAGGATCTCGGCAACCGAGCTCTCATAGCTCAGATCAAATTCGGTTGATATTGCCCGATGAAAATCCGAATCGCTTGCCACAGTGATAACGGGCGTGACTAACGTTCCTGACGGGTATTGATCTTCTGCAACGAATGAGAGGATCGCATGCGAACCTTCCAGCGCCAAAGATGACATCTCGCCTTTATCTGTTGGGCTCACATGATGAAGGCGTACAGTAAATTTGTTCTTCTCTAAGAGGGCTAAGAGTTCAGTCAAGCATGCAGGTTCTTCTTGATAGGCAATAGTGAGATCACTCTCTTCAATGCGATCTATACCCGAAAGTGCCATCGTCTTTAACTCTTGTGCAGTTCCTAGAGCCAGATTAGTTGCCATCTCCAGATCGGGAAATTCATTGATGACTATGTACTCACAAGGAGTTCCGATAGCTTGAACCTCTGCTGCAATCTCTGCTGCCGAAATCGATTCATCGCCAACTGCGATGATGAAGATTCCCGCGGTATGTCTGTGCCGTGCTAATTGAGGTAGAAAGGTCTGGGCAACTTCCTGTAAAGCAGTGAGATCACTGGCAAGAGTCTGATTCTCAATCATGGCAAGTGATGCATCGATTGCGATCGCACGGGTGAAGCCAGATGCTCCGCGAGAAAGTGGAATGACATAGTACTTACTTCTGATGCCGACTCCGTTTGCGTGCCTAAACCCAATAAATCCTTGATGCCCGTTCTGGCGACGAGTAAGGCGGTCAGTTAAAAATCGCAGAGGTTTCACACCGCTTATTATTGCAGGCATTAGGTGAGAAGAAAGCTCCCACCTCGGGAGACGATGTAGGGAAGAATGTCTGTGAGGGCTCCGATCGGTAGGTGTCATACGATTATTTGGTGAAAAAAGCCAAGCACCTTGGACTCAGCGTCATGCTGTGTGGAGCATTGATTCACCCTCCCACACATGCGATTGCATCCGAGAAGTCCAATTGGAAGATTAAGAAAGAAGAGACAAGGCGAAGCACCGCTGGCTATTCCGACTCGATGTCATACATTGTCGGCGCATCGATTAAGTTTAAAATCAGTTGCCCGTCAACGGATTTCTACCTCGAGGCTATTCGAGTGGGTCATTACAAAGAAGGTCAAGGTAAGCGAATCTTTACTTCAAAAAAGACTCGCTGCCTAGATCAATCAAAGCGTGACTCACAGTATTGGAAAGCCAACCTAGAGATCAACACGAGTTCATTTCCACACGGAATGTACCTTTTTATTATTCGGGATAGCGATAAATACTCAAGCTATATCCCAATCATTTTGAGAGAGAAAGTTGCTAAAGCTAAGGCAGTCTTTTCAGTCCCCACGATGACAATGCAGGCTTATAACAGCTGGACTGGTGCCGATACCTACGGCGGGCCGGACGGATTTGAATCTCGCCTTCGGGTAGTTGACTTTAGAAAACCTTTTGATGAAGGTAATGGAGCGGGCAAATATCTTCGCTATGTCCATCCGCTAATTGTCTATATTGAAAAGCTCGGACTAAATGTGAGCTATGTTGCTGACACAGATCTTCACTTTGATAAGAAACTCCTTGCAAATAAAAAAGTCCTCATCACCGCTGGCCACGATGAATACTGGACGATGCAAGAGCGTGAAAATGTCATCGAAGCCCGAAAGCGCGGACTCAATACAGTCTTCTTCGGAGCAAATGCAGGGTATTGGAATACGCGACTCGTGAGATCAGACTCTGATAGCCATTTAGTAATGGAGATCTTCAAGTCGGCGGAGGAAGACACCAATAAAGAGAACCCCACAATTAAATTCCGTGACCTGGGTAAACCAGAACCTGAACTCACCGGTTTGGAATATAAGTGCTTTCCGGCTAGTGGAAACATGGAGTTAAAAGAGCCGCAATCTTTTGTCTTTCAAGGAGTTACAAACTTTGAAAATCTTGATTTAGAAGGGCTGGTTGGGCCTGAAGTGGATTCTCTCCTCTCAAGTTCTTCAACGATGGGAACTGTAATCAACTTAGCCGAAGCAAGAGTGAGATGTGGTACCAAATGGTATGCCCCTCGTTTTGGTCGAATGAATATGATTCTTGTGACATCTGATGGAAGTGCTGGGGGAAATTTCTCCACTGGAACAATGGGATGGGTAACTAAAGGCCTGAGCGCTCCAGAGAAATCTGATATCGGAAAATTCACTCGTGTTGTGAGTAAAAACGTTCTTGAGAGAGCGATACAAGGTCCACTTCGAAAGTAAGCGATGGTGGGACGGGTCGGACTTGAACCGACGACGACCGAATTATGAGTTCGGGGCTCTAACCAACTGAGCTACCGTCCCGTATGGGGCTTAACCGAACTTTACTGTACTTATTCCTTTGCAACTTTTCTCTTCGTGATTTTCTCTCGCTGGAATCCACGCCTGCCCCAGAATTCCCAGAGCCCCATGGTTGAAAGAATGAGAGCGAAGCCAAAGAGCAGGTCTTCTAGCGGGGCTGCGGCTATGCGGGTACCAATAATCGTATTTGGGTCATACATAACAATCGCTTGACCATCTGCGCGGTAGTGGGTCAGCCACCAATTTGTGATCAATTGGAAAGGGAGAATGATTGAATAAGAAATCCAGAAAGCGACCCGAGTGAGAAGTGAATTCTTAAAGAGAAATAAATCAACCATCACAGCGATGAGAACAGCAGCAATTGCAAGATCGCTATAAATCATTTCTCATCCTTTCCGAACTCTTTTTCGCGCAGATGAGGCTTTACTGTTGTTACACCTTCAATTGTTAATATCGCAGCCATCGGTACGATGATGAAAAATAGATACTCCTCAAGCGGGATGTTGAGCGGACCATAAATTCCAAGTGTTCTCTCTGGATTAAAAAACCAATGCCCCTGTGAGATTGCGTAGGCGTCCCAAATGATAAAGACAAGACTTACCGGTAGGACGCTGACCAGAACTCGCTTCCAGCGACGCAGCACACCAGTCTTTAAGACCACTTCTAGCCAGAACGAACCACAGACAGTGAAGGCGAGCATCGCCATGTATCCAAATTTTGCCACGCCAAATCCTCTCATAAACCCCTTTGGTAGGGTTGGTTACAAGGGGGTTCGACATGAAAACTGGTGAGGTGAAACTCTTCGAAGGCATCAGAAGTTTTTCAAGCGTCGCTATCCTCGTTGGAATAATCCTTTCATTAATCTTCTCGCAAACATTGGGAGAAAGTTCTATGCAATGGCAGGTGGCGATTGCAATCGCAGCCCTAGCTATAGGAATCCCACATGGAGCCCTTGATCATCTTGTTACATTGCCGAAATCACGACCGCTTGTGATGGCGGGCTTTATCACGATCTATGTTCTAGTTGCGATCGTGGCTGTGATTGCGATCTTGAACTTCAACGTTGTTGGTTTCATCTTGGTATTACTGATGAGTGCAGTTCACTTTGGGATCGGTGATACTGCCTTTATCAGTGAACTTGATCGCAGGCGACCAGTGTCAGTGCAACTTCCTCGCGCAATCTATGCGGTTAGCGCTGGTTCAATCCCGGTGCTGATCCCACTAGTAAATAGCGCAAGCACCGATGCGTTGGCACAGGTAAATCCCGCGCTGATTAATTGGCACCAAGGATATGACCAGGAGATTCTTACAGCGGTGATTACTCTCGCATGTGTATCAATCGCCCGATTAATGGTGAGGAAGCGTTATCGAGAAGCCGTTGATATCGGATTGCTTCTTGCTTTGGCTCTTTTTGCCCCACCTCTGATCGCCTTCGCTCTCTACTTTGGATGCTGGCATGCGATGAGACACACCGCTCGCCTGACTCTCTCGCTAGAGACATCACAGCGCGCTTATGCAGACGGGAATACTCGATCAGCATTTCTTAGGGCTGTAATTCCAGGAATTCCAGCCCTATTAGGAACTTTTTTTATTGCAGGTGTTTTAGCAATTCGCGGACAAGAATTTACTGATGATTTCTTCTGGATGGCCTTGGTAATTGTGTGGGCGCTCACTGTCCCTCATATGGCAGTTACGGCAAAACTTGATCGCAGCGCATTAACCTAAGAGTATGAAAATACGCGTCATTATTTCTTCATTCCTTTTCCTGACCTGCCTTGCTCCTGTGAGTGCCCAAGCCGCACCTGTATATGTCTTTCCAGTGCGAGGCTGCGAAGTCAACTATGCACGTGCGCATCACGATTATGCGGCAACAGATATTCTCTCTAAGGCAGGTTGTGCATTTGTTGCACCTATTGATGGCGTAATTGATGAAGTCAGTCGCGTAGATACATGGTCTGGCAAGGTAAATGCTGGACTGACTCGTGGCGGCTTATCGGTGTCGTTAATTGGTGTTGACGGAGTTCGGTATTACGGATCGCATCTGCTTCGAGTTAATAAAGATATAGTGCCGGGTCTTGCAGTCAAAGCCGGACAGCGACTTGGTTCAGTAGGATCTACCGGAAGCGCGCGCGGTACTGCACCACATTTGCACTTCGGAATTTCTTGGCCAACACCAGCAGAAACGTGGTGGGTTCGTCGCGGTGTTGTTCATCCTTGGAAGTATTTAGATGCTTGGAAAGCCGGTAAAGATAAGTCGCCGGCCAAGGAAGTAGAAGCAGCGAAGTTGAAGATGGGTGAAATTCCGCCAGAACCAAAAAAATAATCCCGTAACAACCAAGAAGTAGAAAAGAAGAAAGCCCCGCACAATGTGCGGGGCTTTCTTGTAAAGCTAGCGGTGTGCTTAGTTAGCGTTCACTGCATCGGCCTGAGGACCCTTTGGACCCTGTACGACCTCGAATGAAACTGACTGACCCTCTTCAAGGCTCTTGTAACCGTTTCCTTGGATTGCTGAGTAGTGAACGAATACATCTTGTCCG
>JNSK01000027.1_pt1 | contig 37965 bp, 38 predicted proteins | sample 210681 | NCBI WGS metagenome assembly JNSK01 (sample SAMN02808684, study PRJNA238866) | freshwater metagenome | biome: fresh water; feature: freshwater reservoir; material: water; isolation source: water column of the freshwater reservoir Embalse de Amadorio in Spain | place: Spain: Valencia ...
CCACCATCAACTGCAATGAAACCGAAACCCTTTTCAGAGTTGAACCACTTAACTGTGCCTGTTGCCATGTTTTTACTTTTCCTTCGATATGTGGGTGTTTAAGAAATCCTTAAACACGGTCTTCCTCTTGCGCCAGCGATACCGAGCATGTGAACATGAAACGGGTACTGATTAAGCGTCCGACTAAGGAAAAGAGTACCTGCTACTGGTTGGTTCACCTAAAAGTGTGATGAGCATGCGAATCACACCGAAGAGCTAGAGGACTAGACAGTTGAGGGCAACAGGAGCACAATTTAGGTAATAACTCCTGCAAGCGCTGGTGGACTGGGGAAGGTCGCATCAAGAGCGCACCTTGCTAGGAGATTTAAATGCTTACTCGTGGATCCCTTTATATCCATTCCTGCCCGACTGCCTTAAAACACCATGTCGAATGGTCGCTTCAGGCCATCTTAGGTCATGGGATTTCCTTGTCATGGCGCACACAACCCATGATCGCTGGAACATTTAGATGCGAAATTTCCTGGCGCGAGAAAACAAGTAAGTGTGCAGAGATAGCAACAGCTCTTCGTTCATGGCATTACGTGCGATTTGAAGTACGCGATGAGTCAGATAACGGCGGAGATTTCTATCGCTTCACACCTGATCTTGGAATCCATCGCGCAAGTATTGATGGAGCCGGATCTATTTTGATTAACGAAAACCAAATAACCACAGCACTCGATAAGAGTTTTGATGAGGAAGCACTTCGTGCCGCACTAGAAAGTGCACTGGGTACTAAGTGGGAACTCGAACTCGAGCCGCTGCGGGCAGTAGATATGAATGAGCGCTCGCACTTGCAAGCGATTTGATTAACAGATTCTTCACAGAAAATAAGGGTTAGAATAAGCACATGAGCATAAACAATCCGCAATCCGCAATCGAACGCACAAAGGCAATCACATTAATCGTTGTTGCCGTAATCATGGCAGTCGCAGTTGGTGGTGGATTAGTCCAAGTAGGTGCAGGTTTCGCATCTCGCTCCAATAGCGGTATCACTGTCACTGGCTCTGCAAAGACAGAAGCAGTTGCAGATAATGCAGTTTGGACACTTAATGTCACACAGACAAGTGCCACTGTTGCAGATGCTGTTAAGAAAGTTGGCGCAGATGTTGAAGCGCTGACAAACTATCTAACAAAGGGTGGCGTTCCAGCTGATGCTCTAACTCTCGGCGCGGTTTCAACATATGGCAACCAGGAATACAGCAACGGAAATTACACAGGGCGCATTCTTAATTACGTTGCTAATCGCGACCTTACTGTTCGTTCAAAGGATGTAGAACTGATCTCTCGCTTAAGCCAGGGAATCGGTGCACTCTTGCAGACAGGTGTCAACGTTAATAATTATGGACCACAGTATTACGTCAGCACACTTCCTGATCTTCGCCCACAATTATTGGCAGAGGCGATGAAGGATGCACAGGTTCGTGCAGAAGCAATCACTGATGCCGTCGGTGGTGGAGTTGGCTCTGTTCTATCCGTGAAAAGTGGTGTCATCCAAGTGACTACACCGGATTCAACAATGACTGCAGATGTTGGTGCTTATGACACAAGCACAATCCAAAAGACTGTGACAGCAACTGTTTCAGTAACTTTTAAAACCAAGTAATTTAAAGCGGAATATTGCCGTGTGATCCACGGCGATGAGGTGCTTCGCTAATTGCTTTTGCTAAAGCAGAACGAGTCTTATTTGGTTCGATGATTTCATCGACTGCGCCAATTTCTACGGCGCGAGAGATTCCACCAGAGACTTTGTCGTGTTCTGCAGCAAGTGTTAACTCTGTTGCTTCACGTTGATCTTCAGGTAAATCTGCGAGCAAACGACGATTTAATACGCGCACTGCAGCGACTGCGCCCATGACTGAAACTTCAGCAGTCGGCCACGCAAATACTTTTGATGCACCGAGAGTTTTAGAGTTCATGGCAACGTAAGCACCGCCGTATGCACGACGAGTAATTAAAGTGACGCGGGGGACAACAGATTCGGCGAACGCGTGCAATAACTTTGCACCGCGGCGAACAGCGCCTTCCCACTCTTGTCCGGCGCCAGGTAAGAATCCTGGAACATCTGCAATAACGATCAGCGGAATACCAAAGGCATCGCATGTGCGAACAAAGCGGGCAGCTTTTTCTCCAGCAGATGAATCAAGTGCGCCACCGATGTGTACTGGGTTGTTTGCGATTACTCCAACAGTTGCGCCACCGAGTCTGCCAAGGACCGTGGTCATGTTTTCTGCCCACATTGGCAGTAGTTCTAATTTTTCTCCATCGGTATCAAGAATCGCATCAATAAGCGGATGTACTTCATAGCTGCGCTTGTGAGCATCAGGAACGTGGACAGAAAGATCTGTGTCAGCAACGTTTGTGTTCATTGTGCCTTGATTAGCAAAGAGTGATGTGAGATCTCTTATCTCGTTAAAGGCTTCTTCTTCAGTGTGAGCAATAACGTGTGCAACGCCGCTGTTTTTGCGGTGCGCGTCCGGTCCACCGAGTGTTGCAATATCTATTTTTTCACCAGTTACCGATTTAACAACGCCTGGACCTGTAACAAAGATGCGACCTTCAGGTGCAAGTACAACGATGTCAGTTAGTGCTGGGCCGTATGCACCGCCACCTGCTGCAGGTCCAAGGATGAGTGATAACTGCGGGATGCGACCACTTGCTGCAACCATTGCAGAGAAGACTTCACCGAAAGCACTTAAGGATGAAACGCCATCACTTAAACGCGCACCACCTGAGTGCCAAATACCAATGATCGGCAAATTTTCTTTCATAGCTGCTTTGTATGCCTCAACAATTACGTGGGCACCATCGGCGCCGAGTGCACCACCTTGTTTTGTGGCGTCGGATGCAAAGATGATTACTTTGTTTCCTTTTACAGCACCAGTTGCTGCAACCATTCCACAATCAGTGCGGGGGATAAGTAATTCATGGGCGCCGTTATCAACTAAACGTTGAATACGCGCAATCGGATCGCGTTGATCCATTAGTAAGACTTAAAGGCGAGAACGACGTTGTGGCCGCCGAAACCAAATGAATCATTAAGCGCTGCAATATCGCCTTGCGGCAGAGCGCGTGGCTTGTCTCTAACAACATCGATTGTTACTGCAGGATCTAGATTTTCAATGTTCATAGTCGGCGGAGCTAAACGCTCTTGCAGAGCTTTAACAATAAAGACAGATTCGATTGCACCGGCGCCACCGAGTAAGTGACCTGTCAATGATTTTGTGGCAGAGACTGCGACGTGATCAGCATCTGCACCGAGTGCCAGTCTGAGTGCATTTGCTTCTGCAACATCTCCTGCAGGCGTTGACGTTGCGTGCGCGTTTAAGTGAACGATGTCCTTTGTTGTGAGCCCTGAATCACGAAGCGCAAACTTAATTGCACGCTGCACACCAGAGCCATCTGGGTCAGGCGCTGCGATGTGATAACCATCGGATGAAAGACCTTGTCCTACAAGTTCACAATAAATTTTGGCACCGCGTGCCTTTGCATGTTCTAGCTCTTCAAGGATTAAAACTCCGCCACCTTCGCCGAGAACAAAACCATCGCGGTCAATGTCATACGGGCGTGATGCATGAGCAGGATCATCATTTCGTGTACTCAAAGCTTTCATTGCAGCAAAGCCAGCCATTGGAAGCGCGTGAATTGCCGCTTCAACACCGCCTGAAACAATAATGTCTGCGCGATTAGAGCGAATCATTTCGAGTGCATAACCAATTGCTTCCGCACCCGATGCGCACGCACTTACTGGTGTGTGAACACCTGCCTGTGCTTTGAGTTCGATTCCAACATGGGCCGCGGGACCATTTGGCATAAGCATCGGCACTGTGTGTGGACTGACAAGGCGTGCGCCTTTTTCTTTCAAGATGTCATGTTGATCTAGAAGTGTGATGACGCCACCAATACCGGATGCAATAACAACACCGAGTCGTTCGTTATCGACAACAGGAGAACCTGCGTCTTTCCATGCTTCACGGGAGGCAATCAGTGCGAATTGTTCTGAGCGATCCAAGCGGCGCATTTCAACGCGCTCCATAACTTCACTTGGCTCTTGTGCAACGCGCGCTGCAAAGTGAACAGATAAACCCGAAGCCCACTCTTCGGTCAATGTGCGCACACCCGATGTGCCGGCAAGTAAAGCCGACCATGAAGTCTGCACATCGCCACCGATTGGGGTGGTGGTACCGAGTCCTGTTACGACAACGCGACGCATAGAAATGTAACTAAATAATTACTTAGCTGCTTCGATGATGAAGTTAACTGCGTCGCCAACTGTTGCGAGGTCAGTTACTTTCTCATCAGGAATTTTAATTCCAAAGCGCTCTTCAGCTGCGACAACAACTTCGACCATGCTGAGTGAATCAACTTCTAGGTCATCAGTGAAGTTCTTGTTGAGTTCGATTGATGCTGCTGGAATACCGGCAACTTCTTCAACGATCTCTTTAAGTCCTGCTAATACGTCAGCTTGTGAAAGTGCCATCTGTGTAAATCCTCTTCTGTAGATTCTCTTGCTAGGTGGTAATTCTCTCTGATTATTGGCTTACTTACGAGTAATTGCCCCGCATAAAGGAGATTTTATTTCGGTGCAGGTGGTAATTGGACTACTTGTCCAGCATAAACAAGGCCGGCACCATATCCAATGAGTAATGCGAGTGAGCCATGCAACTCTGGATGTTTTTCTAGCAACGCATCCATTGCAAGTGGAATTGATGCAGCAGAAGTATTTCCATTTGTTTTGATGTCATCTGCAATCACAACTGAATCTGGCATATCCATCTGACGTGCCATTGCTTCGATGATTCTAAAGTTTGCTTGATGTGGAATAAACGCACCGAGTTGATCAACTGTGATGCCGGCTGCTTCTAGTGTGCGAGTTGCAGCTTTGCTCATCTCAAATACAGCCCAACGAAAAACAGTCTGTCCTTGTTGTTCGATGTATGGCCACTTTAATTGTTCAATAGTTGATTGCGGAGTTTTCTTGTAATCAGTCCAGGCTGGCTCCATCAAGATTGCATCGCGGTTTGCGGCGTCCGACCCCCAAATAGTTGGACCAATTCCAACATGGTCGGCGGCGCTTACAACAACTGCGCCTGCGCCATCGGCGAAGATAAACGCGGTAGCTCGATCATCAGGGTCTGTGAAATCTGAAATCTTTTCAACACCAACGACAAGAACGTTTTTGGATGTTCCACCGCGAACTAAATCATTTGCCATTCCAAGTCCATAACAAAAACCAGCACATGCAGCGCCCACATCAAATGCTGCAGCCTTTGGGTTTCCTAAACGTTCAATCAAAGCAGTTGCCGCACTCGGTGCTTGATAAGGAAAAGTAATGGTTGCAACAATGACGGTGTCGATATCGGCAATCGTTAGTTTGGCTCGCTTGAGTGCAACTTCTGCGGCAGCCTGTGCCATATCAATAACTGATTCATCTTCACGTGCAAAACGACGCGATTCAATTCCGGTGCGTTGTTGAATCCACTCATCACTGGAATCAATGCTATCTACAATTTCAGAGTTAGGTACTAAACGCGCAGGGCGATAAGTACCGACTGAAACTATCTGCGCTTCTGAACCTTTGCTGCTCTTTATTGTGGCCACTTAGTTGCTCCCATGCTGTGCTGCAAAGATTTGTGCTGCATCAAGATCATCCGGTGATTTCAATGCAAAGGTTTCGATACTTGGCTCTGCGCGCTTGAGTAATCCAACTAATGTGCCAGCAGGTGCTAATTCGATAACGCCGGTGACTCCCATAGATTTCAGAGTACTCATACACAAGTCCCAGCGCACTGGATTAGCGATCTGAGAAACGATTCGATCCATGAATTCACGCCCAGTTGAAACATGAGCACCTTCTTTATTAGAGATGATGGTGGTCACCGGATCGTGTGTGTGAGTGGCTGCAACGAGCGCGCGAAGAGGTTCGACAGCAGGTTGCATATAAGAGGTGTGAAATGCCCCGGCAACAGCGAGCGCGCGTACGCGTGCACCTTCTGGGGGATTGGCCGCAAGTTTTTCTAAACCATCGAGTGAACCGGCTGCAACAATTTGTCCAGCTCCATTTTCATTTGCTGCAACTAAACCTGCTGCGTTAATTGCTGCAACAACTGCATCCCTTTCGCCACCTAAGACCGCTGACATTCCTGCAGGTTTAATCGCTGCAGCTTTTGCCATTTCAAATCCGCGTGCATGGACAATTCTCATTGCATCACTTTCAGAAATTATTGTGGCAAGGGATGCCGCAGTTATTTCACCGACAGAGTGACCTGCCACAACAGCTGGCGTTACACCGAGTGCTTTAAAACTTAATAAACCGGCGGCAACGATCAAAGGCTGGGCATTGGCGGTGTCTTTGATTTCTTCAGCATCAGCTGATGTACCAAGCGTTAAGAGGTCTATTCCTATTTCTTGTGACCAAGCCGCACATGCATCTCGAAGCGTTGAATCCTGTAGCCACGCACTGAGCATTCCCGGGGTTTGTGAACCTTGACCGGCAGCGATGATTGCGAGCATGTGGCCAGTTTAAGCCAGAGAGTTAGTACTTACGAGTATTACGCAGAAATGGCTTCTGTTGATTGTGTTTGCGCGAAATTTGCAAAGTGAACATTATCTTCTTTGGCTCGTAGCCCACCAAAAGTGTTCAGCAATTTTTCTTTGGCAATCAAGAATAGAACCGCCGGAAGTAAATCAAAACAGCGTTTGAAAAACCAAGGCGTACCTTTAAGAAGCATCCATGACATGGACTCTTTGCGAGTTTTGAGATGCACTGGAGAAATTCGAACAGGTGCTACTGGAATTTCATCGAGCAGTATCTTTCTAAAGTTTTTAGCTAAATGCTGATGACCTTTTTTCGAAGGATGCATACGATCTACGTGCCACATATCTCTTGCGTAAATATCTGCAATTTGGCGGGTTCTTAAGAGTTTTGTAGAGAATTCTTCGGCAACAGCCTTTGTGATTGAGTTGACCACGGTGATTCTGCGATCAAGGATTCCAGCCAAAGTCTTCGGCAGCTTCAATAATTTATTTGGATCATGGAGTTCAAGTAGCAACACGGTGCTGTTAAGAGCCGTAAGTTCAGAGACAATTTGTCGAAGATTCTGATGAAAGCGCTGTGGGGAAAATCCATTTCGCAAGACATCATTTCCGCCAACAATGACAGCCGCCAAATCTGGATTGAAATCGAGTGCGTGCCTAAGCTGAACATCTTTAACTTCCTGGGACTGTGCGCCAGGACGAGAAACATTTGCGTAGACAAGAGGAGTTTGAATTGCCCTCGCTAAGTAATATCCCCAACCAAAGTTGTTTCCATATTTGTCGGAGTCGCCAATTCCTGCCGCTGCGCTATCGCCGAGTACTACGAAGCGAAGTGGCGATGACATTAGGCCGCTCGCAACCTGTGGTGTGCTTTTTTAACGCGTTGTGAATCATCATGTAATCGCAGCATCTGCGAGACAGTTGCACTCCACGGAAAGTTCTCCGCTTGCTGGTGACACAGTCGCGCAAGATTTGAATTTCTGGCACGCATACGCATGACGCTCTTGATTGCTTCGGCAAAAGTTTCTGGCGTATTTTCAAAAGTTGCACCAACTGGTTGATCCGAATCAAGTAGTAAGAATTCACCAACTGCACTGGTACTAGATGCCACAACAGGAGTACCGGATGCCAGGGATTCCATGGCGGCTAAACAGAAGGTTTCGATTGGACCAGGAGCCAGTGAAATATCTGCGCTAGACAAAATTGCAGCAAGTTTTTGACGTCCAGCAACGTAACCTAAAAATGTTACAGGCAGATCTTTTGCTTCCTGCATGAGTTTTTTCTGCAAGGGACCAATTCCTACATAGACAAGGTGCGCACTTATTCCTTGGCGCAATAACTCTTGAAGCGCCCGCAGCGAATTCTCTGGTTTCTTTTCAGGTGATAAGCGACCACAGTGAACCAAGAGCACGTCGGCGCCCTTGAGTAATTCTGTGCGCAGTGATTCATCACGATTTGATGGGTGGAAATTAGTTAAATCAACACCAAGTGGAATTGTGACTAAGTTTTCGGCGTTGATGCGGCGGAATTCTTTTGCGGCAAATTGCGTCGTGGCAATGACGTATTTGAAGCGTGAAGCCAGTCTGCGGTTGTGCCAATCAACAAAGCGAGTCAGCGAGAGCTTGAGATGTGTCTTTACAAGTCCGGACAAAGTTTCATGACTGAAAACAACAGCTGGAATATTTCTCTTCTTCGCCCACGGACCAATTTGTGACAATGTAAATCTATCTGAAATTTCGATGACATCTGGCTTTAATGTTGTGATCAGATTTCGCACATCTTTGTTGCGACGAATGATTCGATATCCACCGCTAAAGGGCAAGATGATTGAGGGTAAATGAATCATGCGCCCTGTCGGAGTCTCTTCGCAGTAAAAACCTGTGCCGGGAACAATGAACGTGAATTCATGTCCACGTTGAATGTAGCTATGACCGAGGTTGTGAATCGTCGTTCTGATGCCACCGGATTTGTCTCCGTAAAAATTGGCTATGTGAAGAACTCTCATGCAACGTTCTCCTTAAGTACCAGCGCAGGACGAGCTGATAGATCGCGGTAGTGATTGATTAGTTCGTTATTAACTTTTTCCCAGGTGCGGTGAATGACGGATTCACGCGCAGTTATGCCCATCAGCGAACGGGTGTGTGCATCCGATAAGAGTTCAAAAGCAGCAATTAAATCTGATGCATTGCTTGTATCGAGCAAGAATCCGGTGGCTCCATGCTGGACAAGATCTAAAGGACCTCCACTGTGTGGAGCGATTACCGGAACACCTGATGCCAGTGATTCTTGGATAGATTGGCAGAAAGTTTCGTGCTTACCGGTGTGCACGAAGAGATCAAAAGATGCGTAGTGTGCAGCAAGCTCTTCACCAGATTTGTAACCAACAAAACGCGCGCGTGGAAGTAGCCGCTCTAGTTTTTGACGGGCAGGGCCATCGCCAACAATCACTAATTGCAAGTCATCTCGATCATGAAGTGGCACTAAGTCTTCGATGCGCTTTTCATTGGCTAAGCGGCCAACGTAGCCAACAATTACTTTGTCGCTATCGCCCTGTTGCAATGAATTTCTGAGTTCGGCAGAGCGCTTAGCAGGATTGAATTTCACGCTATCTACACCGCGTTGCCATAGTGCGACATTGTCAACACCGGATGACATCAGTTGATCGTATGACCACGTTGATGGTGCCAATGTGCGATCAGTTTGTTTGTGAATATTTGCAACCCAATTAGTTAGCTGCGAGTGAGCGATTGAAAGCCCATAGTGACGGGCAAAGCCAGCGACATCTGTCTGGAAAATAGAAAGCGTTGGAATTTTTAAACGTTGCGCAATTCTGGTTGCGTATTTTCCAAGGAAGAAAGGTGAGGCTAGATGAATAACATCTGGATTAAATCCTTCGATCAGTGGCTCCATCGAACGTTGCGGAAATCCCACAGGCAGTAAACCTTTAACAGCCAGACTAGGAACTCGCTTGACTCTAAATCCTGCATATGTTGAAGGTGCATCTTCACTATCTGGTGCGATGACCAATGCTTCGTGGCCTTTGCTCGCCAATGTTTCTAGGACTCGCAAGACTGAATTGGTGACGCCATTTATTTGAGGGAGGAAGGATTCAGTTACTACTGCTACGCGTAGTGAATCCTTCATGGGTTAAATAGTCAGGCTCGCAGAAACTCTCAAGCCGAACTCGAGGTTACGTGTTGGCGAAGGCTTCGTTAACGCTTGAATTTAAGTCGAGAAGTTGCCTACCCACGGGTAACCTTTGCCATATGAAGATTGCCGTCTGCGTTAAGCAAGTTCCAGATTCCTGGGCTGAGAAAAAAATGGGCGCCAATGGTTTTCTCGATCGCGAAAGCGTTGACGCAGTTCTAAATGATTTAGATGAATACGCAGTTGAAGAAGCGTTGCGCATCGTTGAAGCACATGGTGGCAATGAAGAAGGTGGACCACATACAGTCACAGTTATTTCAATGGGACCAACTCGTGCAACGGAAGCAATTCGTAAAGCACTTTCAATGGGTGCAAATGATGCAATTTTGGTTAGCGATGCAGCGCTCGCAGGTTCGGACGCGCTTGCAACATCTTCAGTGCTTGCAGAAGTAATTAAAAAAGGTGGATTTGATTTAGTAATTTGCGGAACAGAGTCAACTGACGCGCGCATGAGCGTTGTGCCAGCGATGATTGCCGCGCGCTTGCAGTGGCCACAACTGACATTTGCAGGCAAGGTTGATATTGATGTTGCCGGCAGCAAAGTTTCGATTACGCGCGTGACCGAAGCTGGAGTCGATGCAATGAATGCATCAATGCCTGCAGTCATCAGCGTTGTAGAAAAGATTAATGAACCGCGCTATCCATCCTTTAAAGGAATTATGGCCGCAAAGAAAAAGACAATTGAAACTCGCGATCTTGCAACTGTTGGCGCATCAGCACATAGCCCATGGTCACAAGTTGTTGACTCGGCGCTTCGTCCACCACGCGCGGCAGGAATTAAAGTTACCGATGAAGGCGATGCGGGAAATGCGCTCGTTAACTACTTGGCAGAAAAGAAGTTGATATGAGCCGCACATTTATCTTGGCCGATTTCTATGCAGAGGCATCAACGAAGACAACTGCAGAGCTAGCAACAGCAGCAGCACGAATTGGTGATGTCACAGCAGTTGTTTTAGCACCAGTTGGAAAAGGCGCTGCGATGGCTGCCACAGTAAACGTTGGTCCAGTTGCATCTGTGATCGTTGTTGAATCAGCAGACTTTGCAACACATGGTGTGCCAGCAATGGCTGATGCACTGGCGCAATTAACAACAACGCATTCACCTGCGGCTGTTTTGATTGCATCACATGCAATGGGTAAAGAGATTGCTGGCCGTCTGGCTGTTGCAACAAATAACGGAATCATTACTGATGCCGTAGATGTCGCAGCCGATCGCAGTTGCACACAATTAGTATTCGGTGGTTCTACAACAGTTCACTCGGCTGTTAACACACCAACAGCAATAATCACTGTGCGACCAAACTCTGTCGAAGCTAGTACTGCGGCATCAACTCCTTCCGTAGAAACCGCTGCAATCACAATTGCAGATCATGCAAAGGGTGCAACGATTACTTCTTCTCAACCACCTGTTAAGGGCGGACGTCCAGAGTTAACTGAAGCAAACATTGTTGTTTCAGGCGGACGCGGTACGGATGGAAACTTTGCACCCGTAGAAGCATTTGCTGACGAACTCGGCGCAGCTGTTGGAGCATCACGCGCTGCAACGGATGCAGGTTGGTATCCACATTCACATCAAGTTGGCCAAACAGGAAAAACTGTTAGCCCGCAGCTATACGTTGCATGTGGAATTTCTGGAGCGATTCAACATCGCGCGGGTATGCAAACCAGTAAGACAATCGTTGTGGTCAATAAAGATCCAGAAGCCCCACTCTTTGAAATCGCAGATTTCGGCGTTATCGGCGATCTATTCGCTGTGCTGCCACAGGCTACGCAAGGCGTGCACTCTCGTAAGTCCTAGACTTACACCCATGTCTGGCATCTATCTCGATCATGCGGCGACTACGCCAATGCTTGAAAACGCAATCGCTGCAATGGATGCACAACTGCGCACACTCGGTAATCCTTCTAGTTTGCACACACAAGGTCGCCATACTCGCAAAGATGTAGAAGATGCACGCGAAGTTTTAGCAAAAGAATTAGATTGTTTAGCATCTGAAGTTATCTTCACAGCTTCTGGCACAGAAGCAAACAACACCGCCATTAAAGGTATTTATTGGCAACAAAAAGCTTTAGGTAAAAATGTGGTTGTTATCTCTGCAATCGAACATCACGCGACACTAGATCCGGCAAAGTGGTTAGCCGAGCACGAAGGCGCCGAAGTTATCTATGCGCCAGTGACAACAGATGGTGTACTGGATCTGGATTTCCTGCGTGCATTGGTTGCAAAGCGTGGTGCTGAAATCGCATTGATATCTGTCATGCACGCAAACAACGAAACCGGTGCAATCCAGCCAATTGCAGAGATCGTAAAGATTGCTGGCGAAATTGCAGTTCATACAGATGCAGCACAAAGCTTTAAGAAGATCCCTCTCTCATTTAAATCACTCGGCGTCATGGCGCTATCGATTAGTGCACACAAAATCGGTGGACCACTTGGTATTGGCGTACTTGTATTGCGTCGCGGAGTCGAAATCCCTGCTTTGTTACACGGTGGGGGACAAGAGCGCGAAATTAGAAGCGGAACACTGAATGCGCCAGCAATTGTCGCACTTGCAACTGCGGCACAAGATAAGTCATACGACGCAGCAGCAATTGCAAAGATTCGTGATGATTTTGCAGCACGTGTGACTCAAGTTGTTCCTGGTGCTTTTATAAACGCAATTAAGGTAGATCGCTTGCCCGGAATTGTTAACGTAACTTTTCCAGGAACTCAGAGCGATACATTGTTATTGCTGATGGATGGCGAGAAAGTCTCTTGTTCAACTGGTTCAGCGTGCAGCGCAGGAGTGCACAGACCAAGCCATGTGTTGATGGCAATGGGACACGATGAAATTAGTGCCATGTCTTCACTTCGTTTTTCATTTGGCAGAACATCAACGCAAGCAGATTGCGATGGTGCACTCGCTGTATTGCCATCGGTTATTACACGTGGCAGAGCGGCTAGTGGCGTATGAAACTGATTGCAGCCATGAGCGGTGGCGTTGACTCTGCAGTTGCAGCAGCACGCGCAGTAGAAGCAGGTCACGATGTAATCGGTGTGCACTTAGCGCTTTCATCAAACCCACAGAAGTATCGATCAGGTGCACGTGGATGTTGCACAATCGAAGATTCACATGACGCACGTCGCGCCGCAGATGTCATCGGTATTCCTTTTTATATCTGGGATATGGCTGAAGAGTTTCATGATGGTGTTGTTGAAGATTTCTTAAGTGAATACGCAGCAGGGCGTACACCTAATCCTTGCTTGCGTTGTAATGAAAAGATTAAGTTCGCAGCAGTGTTAGACCGCGCGCGAGCAATGGGTTTCGATGGAGTTGTTACAGGACACTATGCACGAACCGAAATTGGTCCAGATGGTAAAACTCTTCATCGCGCAGTCGATCACAGCAAAGATCAGTCATATGTCTTATCTGTACTTACTATTGAACAAATCAATGGCGCAATATTTCCACTGGGTGACACAACGAAAGTTGATATCCGAAAGGAAGCAGAAGCGCGCGGATTAGCAGTTGCACAAAAGCCAGATAGTCATGACATTTGTTTTGTTCCTTCAGGAGATAACGCAGGTTGGTTGCGTGATCGATTGGGCAGTGAAGTTGGGCCAATTGTTGATCAAGATGGCACAAAAATTGGTGAACACAAAGGTGCTTACACATACACAATCGGACAACGAAAAGGTTTGGGACTAACTGTTCCAACTCCTGATGGATCACCACGATTTGTTCTAAAGATTGAACCTGTAACAAACACCGTTGTAGTTGGTTCGCGCGAAGAGCTTGCGATTTCAACTATGAAAGGCGAGCGTCCTGTGTGGTGTGGACCAGCAGTTAATAGCGAACACAAACGTGGATTTGTTCAAGTACGAGCACATGGTGCGGCGCTGCCATGTACATATTATTTTGATAGCACTTTATTAGTTGCCGAATTAGATGAACCACTGCTCGGTCTTGCAACAGGGCAAGCAATGGTTATTTACGATGGTGATCGTGTTGTTGGATCTGCAACTATTTGTGAGACAGCATGACATCAATTGCTCGCCACAGAATTGATGAACTAACTAAAGAGATTCGCGATCATCAATTTAGATATTACGTTCTAGATGCCCCAACAATTAGCGATGCGCAATTCGATGTCTTGCTCGTTGAATTAAAGAAGCTAGAAGATGCCAATCCAGAGCTGCGAGAAGCAGATTCGCCAACGCTGGGTATTGGTGGGGGATTTTCAACAGGATTTGAACAACGTGATCACATTGAGAAGATGATGAGTTTGGACAATGTTTTTGATGTAGACGAACTTACGGGATGGTTTGATCGCGTAGAAAAAGAAGCAAAATCTCCAACGTATTTGTGCGAACTCAAAGTAGATGGCTTAGCCATTAACTTAAAGTACGAAGATGGCGAACTAGTCAGTGCATTGACTCGCGGCAATGGCGTGACGGGTGAAGATGTAACACTGAACGTAAAGACAATTAAGGGGCTACCACACACTCTTAAAGGCAAGAAGATTCCAACACTCATTGAAGTACGTGGAGAAGTTTTCTTTCCATTGGCCGCCTTTGCCGAACTCAATGATTCGTTGGAAGAAGCGGGCAAATCTCTCTTTGCTAATCCGCGAAATGCGGCTGCGGGTTCGCTTCGACAGAAAGATCCACGCGTTACCGCCTCTCGTCCATTAAGCATTGTTGTACACGGAGTTGGTGCGCGTACAGGAATTGATTTTGATTCGCAGAGTAAGGCTTATGAGCTAATGGCTGAACTCGGTTTGCCAACCAGTGATCGCTTTAAAGTTTGTGGCACTCGAGCAGAAGTGCAGAAATTTATTGATTATTACCAAGAGCATCGCCACGATGTTGAGCACGACATAGATGGTGTAGTTATCAAAGTCGATTCAATTGCCGAACAGAGCGCTCTAGGTTTTACATCTCGCGCACCCAAGTGGGCTATTGCATTTAAGTATCCACCCGAAGAAGTAACAACTAAATTATTGGATATCAAAGTCAGCGTTGGCCGTACAGGCCGTGTCACACCATTTGCATTTATGGAACCAGTAAAGGTGGCGGGTTCTACAGTTACTAATGCAACGCTTCATAACGCCGAAGAGATCACCCGTAAAGGCGTATTAATTGGTGATGTTGTGGTTATTCGTAAAGCAGGCGATGTAATCCCAGAGGTATTAGGTCCAGTAATTGCACAACGCACAGGTAAAGAACGAGCATTCGTAATGCCAACGAAGTGCCCCGAATGCGGATCAGCACTGCGTGCAATCTCAGAAGGTGATGTAGATATTCGCTGTCCCAACACGCAGAGTTGTCCGGCACAGTTGCGCGAACGCATTTATTACATCGGCTCTCGCGCAGCGCTAGATATTGATGTATTGGGTTATGAAGCAGCTGTGGCCTTGCTAGATGCCAAAATTATTACAGATGAATCGGACCTCTTTGCTGTAACAAAAGAGAAGTTGATGACATCGGAGTTCTTTACGAAAAAAGATGGCAAAGCAGGTGCCAACGTTGAAAAACTCTTGGCAGCACTCGAGGTCGCAAAGACTCGACCACTCTGGCGAATTCTCGTTGCACTATCGATTCGCCACGTTGGGCCAACAGCTGCCCAAGCCCTTGTAAACAGTTTTGGTTCTATGAATGCGATTTCCAAAGCAAGTGCAGAAGAGTTAGCCAACATTGATGGGCTAGGCGACACCATTGCACAATCCATTACAGATTGGTTTGACGTTGATTGGCACAAGTCAATCGTCAGAAAGTGGGAGAGCGCCGGGGTAGTGATGGTTGCCCAAGCCGCTGCGCAATTGCCGCAAACTTTGGCGGGTCTGACCTTTGTTGTTACTGGCGGCCTTGAATCATTTACTCGCGACGGAATCGCCGAAACCATTGCTGCACATGGCGGAAAAGCATCCTCATCGGTTTCAAAGAAAACAGATTACGTATTAGTCGGAAGCGATCCTGGTTCGAAGTTAGCAAAAGCACAGGAACTAGGCGTGCCCGTTATTGATGAGAGTCGCTTTAAGCAGATTCTTAGCGGTAATATCTAGCCATGATTTCACTTGCATCTGAAGTACTCCGCGAACTTCCAGCCCCTCCAATTTTCTTTGGTCTCTTTGCATTTGCAGTGTTGGGTTTGATGCTTTATTTAGTACTACGCCTCGACAGAGACTAATTTGAGACGGATTGGCATTTACGGCGGAACTTTTGATCCGATCCATAACGGTCACCTGCACGTCATCACACAACTAATTACACGTTCTCTTGTTGATCAACTCATTCTAATTCCAGCAGGTTCTCCATGGTTGCGTGAGAGTGCACCACTTGCACCAGGATTAAACCGTTTAGCAATGTGCGAACTAGCACTCTCTGATTTACCGGATTCAATTGGTGCGCAAGTAGAAGTAAGCGATACCGAAATCAATCGCACCGGTTCGACATACACCATTGATACTGTTCTAGAAATAAAGAAGTCACATCCAAATGATGCACTTGTGCTTATTGTTGGTACGGATGCTTATGCGCAATTTGATAAATGGTATCGCCACGAAGAATTGGCTAAGTTAGTGGAGATAATCGTGATTGATCGTCCTGAATTTCCAGGAGCATCGACGCTAGATATCGGAGCCTTAAACGTCTCAGCAACTGCTGTGCGAAGTGGGCGCACCGAACTAGTTCCCGATGCGGTTGCAACATATATAAAGGAGAGCGGCCTCTATGCCAGCAAGTAAGAGCGTTATTGATTTAACGCAAGTAGCAGCACGAGCGATCGCCGAAAAACTCGGCACAGACATGATTGCCCTTGATCTCTCTGACCAACTTGTTTTAAGCGAAGTCTTCTTAATCGCAACTGGTGGAAATGTTCGCCAAGTAGATTCAATTGCAGATTTCGTAGAAGAAAAGCTCCGCGAAATTGGTGAAAAACCTGCACGTCGAGAAGGCACCGAAGAGTGGGTATTACTTGATTACTCAGATTTAGTTGTACATATTCAGAGCACAACACTGCGCAATTACTACATGCTCGATCGTTTATGGAATGACTGTCCGCGCCTTGAACTAGATGTTGTTCGCGAAGAGATTGCTCGCTAATGAGTAACCGTGTTCTCCTGTGGCGCCATGGCCAGACGGATTGGAACGTAGCAAACCGTTTTCAAGGTCACTCTGATATTCCACTTAATGAAGTAGGCAAAGCACAAGCAAAACATGCAGCTCAAGTATTGGCAGGCATGAAGCCAACAATGATTATTTCCAGCGACTTAGAACGTGCGCGCTTTACCGCTCAAGAACTCGCTGATTTAGTAAACCTAGAAGTCGGCGTCACACACTTATTGCGTGAGACAAATGGCGGACAATGGGAAGGTAAAACTGGTGCGCAAAATCGCGCCGATGACTTAGAAAACTTTATTCGTTGGATTGACGGAGAAGATCATCCAGCCGGAACAACCGGAGAACGTCGCAGTGAAGTTGCATCACGTGCCACGGAAGCCATTAACGAAGCGCTAGCAGGAAAAGAAAATCAACTCTTAGTCGTCGCAACTCATGGTGGTACCGCACGATGTCTACTTGGGCATTTCTTGCAATTACCAATTTCACATTGGGGCGTTATCGGCGGTTTATCAAATGCATCGTGGTCGGTCGTTCAAACAAATCCACGCGGATGGCATTTAGTCGAACACAACGCAGGATCAATTCCACAACCAGTATTTGGCGAAGAATCTGGCGCGCCTGCAATACCTGATTGGGCGAGGTAAGGTTCGACTACGGGGCTATGGCGCAGCTGGTAGCGCACCTGCATGGCATGCAGGGGGTCAGGGGTTCAAGTCCCCTTAGCTCCACATGAGTGATGTTCCATTAATTCCACGACGTTGGAACGATGTTGATATTTCCGGCATTGAAGGAAAGAAATATTTCATCACCGGCGGAACAAGTGGACTCGGTAAAGAGAGTGCAGCAGCGCTAATTCGTCGTGGTGCTCACGTAACTATTACTGCCCGTACACCTGAAAAAGGTGCGGCCATGGTGGCCGAACTTGGTGGGAAAAACATTAAGTATGCGCTCTTAGATTTAACTGATTTAGCATCGGTTAAAGCATGTGCTGCAACGGTGACAGAAAACATTGATGTTTTGATTCTGAACGCTGGCGTAATGGCAACACCGTTCTTGCTGACAACAGATAAGTTTGAATTGCAGATGAGTACTAATCATCTGGGTCACTTTGCGCTGGCTGGTTTATTGCGTGATCGAGTTATTTCGCGCATCGTCAGCGTTGCAAGTCAGGCGCATCGCCTCGGAAACTTTGGAAATGGCACAAAGGAAGAAATTCGCGCAAAGTGCTTAGGCCAAGGCGAATACAAACCGTGGGGCGCATATGGCGCCACAAAACTTGCCAACCTTTTGTTTACACATGAGTTACAGCGCTTAAGTGTTAAGAACAATTGGGGAATCGATGCGATGGCAGCGCACCCTGGTTGGTCAAATACAAATCTTCAAAACATAAGCCCACAGATGCGCGAAGCAAATGCCGAAGCGCGAATCACAAGTGCAATGAATGATCTATTCGCACAGAGTGCGCATCGTGGCGCGTTACCGGTATTGGCAGCTGCAACATATTCACCATTGCTCGGTGGTTCTTATATTGGACCAGATGGATTTATGGAGATGCGTGGATATCCGAAATTGACCCGTGGTTCATCCCTTTCGTACGACCAAGAATTAGCAAGAAATTTATGGAGCATCAGCGAGGAATTAACTGGCATTACGTGGGCATAAAGCCCGATAAACTTGTCCAATGAGCACAGACGCTAATGATCGCGAACACGCGGCATACGACTTCGCCCATGTGCAAGAAAAATGGTTGCCAGTTTGGGATCGCATAGAACCATTTAAATCTGGACGTCCCGATGACGCTCGTCCAAAGAAATATGTTTTAGATATGTTTCCGTATCCATCTGGTGATTTACATATGGGTCACGCAGAGGCTTACGCACTCGGAGATGTGATCTCTCGTTACTGGGTACAAAAAGGTTTCAACGTCTTGCACCCAATTGGTTGGGATGCCTTTGGTTTGCCAGCAGAAAATGCTGCGATTAAACGCAATGAAGATCCACGTATTTGGACGTATGAAAACATTGCTACACAAAAGGCGTCGATGCGTCGCTTTGCATGTTCATTCGATTGGGATCGTGTATTTAACACTTGCGACCCTGAGTATTACCGCTGGAACCAATGGTTGTTCTTACAGCTCTATAAGCGCGGTCTTGCCTACCGAAAAGATTCAGCCGTTAACTGGTGTCCAGGATGCCAAACTGTTTTAGCTAATGAACAAGTAGTAGCAGGGTTGTGCGAACGTTGTGATTCAGCCGTTACAAAGAAAAAACTTAACCAGTGGTATTTCAAGATCACAGATTATGCAGATCGCTTGCTCGATGACATGGCGCAACTAGAGGGCAAATGGCCTGAAAAAGTTCTGATGATGCAGCGTAACTGGATTGGTCGCTCAATGGGTGCCAACGTAAAGTTTGCAATTGAGGGCTTGCCCGAGCCAGTAACTATTTATACGACTCGTCCAGATACTTTGTATGGTGCAACATTTTTCGTAGTCGCAGCTGATAGCGAACTTGCAGCAAAGCTTGCAGCGGGTACACAGGTTGAAAAAGAGTTTAATGAGTACTTAGAAAAGATTAAGGCGGCATCCGATATCGATCGCCTCGCAACAGATCGACCAAAGAGTGGTGTCTTCTTAGGGCGTTATGCAATCAATCCTGTAAATGGCGAGAAGTTACCGATTTGGGCAAGTGATTATGTTTTAGCTGATTACGGAACTGGCGCAATCATGGCTGTTCCGGCGCATGATCAACGCGACTTAGATTTTGCTCGCGCGATGAAATTACCAGTACGAGTCGTTGTCGAAACAGGCGAAGAAGACCCAAATTCCACAGGTATTGCAACAGGTGGCGATGGAGTTCTGGTTAATTCAGATTCACTTAACGGATTGAAAAAAGAAGAAGCAATCACAAAAATTATTGCCCAGCTTGAAAAAGATGGTCTAGGTAAAGCATCTCGCAATTATCGTTTGCGTGACTGGCTTGTTTCTCGCCAACGATATTGGGGTACACCGATTCCTATCGTGCACTGTGAAAAGTGCGGCGAAGTACCAGTTGAAGAAAAAGACTTGCCATTGCAATTACCACTTGCAGAAGGTTTAGATTTAAAGCCAAAGGGAACATCACCACTTGGCGCAGCAACTGATTGGGTAAATGTTGCTTGTCCAAAGTGTGCAGGGCCGGCAAAGCGCGATACCGACACGATGGATACATTCGTGGATTCATCGTGGTATTTCTTGCGTTATCCAAGTTCTACAAATCACAACGAACCTTTCTCTCGCAAAGATATTGATACATGGTTGCCAGTTGATCAATACGTTGGCGGCGTAACCCATGCAATTTTGCACCTGCTGTATTCACGCTTTTTCACTAAAGTTCTTAACGACATCGGCATGCTCGATTTCAACGAACCATTTACACGTCTGCTCAACCAAGGAATGGTTTTGATGGATGGATCGGCAATGAGCAAGAGCCGTGGCAATCTAGTGCGCTTATCTGACGAGCTTGCACATCACGGCGTGGATGCGATTCGTCTATCTATGGTTTTCTCTGGTCCACCGGAAGATGATGTTGATTGGGCTGATGTTTCACCATCTGGTTCTGTAAAGTTTTTATCTCGAGCATGGCGTTTATCTGGAGATGTCACAAGTGCACCTGGAGTTGATTTCAAAACAGGCGATGTCTCACTTCGCAAAGCAACTCACAAGGCGTTGCACGATGGAGCATTCGCAGTTGAGTCATTTAGATTTAACGTAGCTGTTGCGCGCATGATGGAGTTAGTAAATGCAACTCGCAAAGCGATTGATAGTGGATGTGGAGCTGCAGATCCTGCGGTGCGCGAAGCCACTGAAGCAATTGCAATCATGCTTTCACTCGTTGCACCATTTACCGCCGAAGAAATGTGGGAACGCTTAGGCCACGCGCCTGCAGTTGCACTTGCTGGATGGCCAGAAGTAGATCCCACTCTGTTAGTTGCAGATTCAGTTGAAGCTGTAATTCAAATAAATGGCAAAATTAAAGAGCGCATAGAAGTTTCACCGACTATTACGGATGCAGAAATCGAAGCCATAGCCCTTGCACACCCAACAATTGTTGCCGAACTTGCAGGCAGCACGCCTAAAAAGGTTATTGCGCGCGCGCCAAAATTAGTTAATATCGTCGCTTAAGCAACGTTCGCGCGTTCCATATTGTGAGAGGTGATCTGATGAAGACTATTTTGGATGCAATCGGAAACACACCACTTATAAATATTGAAGGTATTTGGGTAAAGATGGAGTATCTAAATCCATCTGGTTCGATTAAAGCGCGTATTGCAAAATACATTGTTGAAAAAGCAGAGCAAGATGGTTTGTTAAAACCTGGTGACACAATTGTTGAAGCAAGCAGTGGCAATACTGGAAATGCAATGAGCATGGTTGCAGCTGTTAAGGGTTACAAAATGCTGGTGATCATGCCCGATGGCATGAGCCCAGAACGCACCGCAATCTCAGAAGCATTTGGCGCAGAAGTTCACAAGATGGGTGACTTCCACGTTAACGATGCACTCGCAGAAGCAAAGCGTCTTGGAGAATTACCTGGATATTTCTCACCACAACAATTTGATAATGAGCAGAACGTAGATGAAAACCGTGATTGGTTAGGGCAAGAAATTCTTGAGCAGATGCCTGTCATGCCAGATTTAGTCATTGGTGGAGTTGGTACCGGCGGAACAATCATCGGAGTTGGAAAAGCTTTCAAGGCAGCGAACCCGAATTGCAAAGTAATTGCACTTGAACCATCAGAATCGTGCACAATTTTATGTGGTGAAGTTTCTAAGCACTTGATCGAAGGCATTGCCGATGGTTTTGTTCCAGGCATCATTACTCGCCATCACCACGAATTAGATGGTGTGATTGACGTTCACTCAGATGTTGCAATTGAGGAAATGCGCCGTATCGCTCGAGTCCATGGAATTTTCGTGGGGCCTTCCTCCGGTGCACATTTACTGGCTGCCAAGCGCCTGAAAGAGCAGTACAAAGTCGAAAACGTTGTGACGTTCTTCTGCGATGAAGGCGAAAAGTACATCAACGATTATTGGATTAAAAAGTAAGTTATCAACAGCTTTTCACTTTTTGTAAGTAGGCAAGGCGCGAAGTCAAAATACTTCGCCCATGAATCAATTACAACAACAATGGGATCGCTTTACTCAGTGGTGGGTCGACCTACATTTCACAACCACACAACGACGCACGCTCGGAGCAATAGCTGCGGTACTTATTGCTCTCTCACTATTCGTAGTCTTTAGCGGTAAATCCGAAGAAGTTGTAGCCGAGCCAATTGCGCCCACACAGATGATTGCACCCGCGTTGGTTATAGATGTAACCGGAGAAGTTGTCTCACCTGGTGTTTATGAATTACCTGCTGGCTCACGTGTAATCGATGCAATCAAAGCAGCTGGGGGAGCCAGGCCAAAGGCGGCACTCTCTGAGTTAAATCTTGCCCGCATAATAAAAGATGGTGAACAGATTTACGTCGATCCGATTTATACAGCCGGATCACCAACAAGAGTTGGCTCCAAAGCAGCAGCTCCACGCGGACCGATAAATATAAATCGTGCAAATGCTTCAGATTTAGATTCGTTAGATGGAATCGGTCCAGTTATTGCTAAAAGAATAATTGCGTACAGAACAACCAATGGACCTTTCGTGGTTCTTGAAGATCTGCTGAAAGTTTCGGGCATTGGGGATGCAAAATTCGCACAGTTCAAAGAGAAAATCCGCGTTTAGTTGATTTCAGGGCAATCGCTCTGGGATCAGCAATTTGGATTGGCGCACTGACGCAGAGCGTTTTAGCACCGTGGAGAGTTTCACTAGTTGCAATCGCAATCTTCTTTATTTCACTAGCTGGCAAGAAGGTACGAGTACTGATATTTATTGCATCCCTCTTGCTTGGCTCAACAGTGATGTCACTGCGTCAGGCATCTCTTGCTAATAATGCGATTCGCGCGCATTTAGATCAACCGATAGATATCACGGCACGGGTTGCAACAGATCCGGTGCTCAGCGCGCCAAAAGTACGTGGTTCACATTTTGCACTGCGAAATTACACATTTATGGCACGTGCGCAATTTGTAAGCGCTGGCGGCGAGAATTTTAAATTGCGAATACCAATTCGAATCGTTACGCCGTCTAGAACGGTTGCAGACTTATTGCCTGGACAAACAATTGCCTTTCGCGGCACTGCAATATTAAGTAAAGAAGCAAGAGTTGCAGCTCTTGTTTTTGTACGTGGGGATATTGAAGTACGTACCCAAGCATCCGGTTGGGCGAAGAGTTTGGCATCAATTCGAAATGGACTGCGCATTAACAGCGGATCAGGTAATGCCGGCGCACTAATTCCTGGAATGGTATTGGGTGATACATCCAAACAGAGTGTGACATTTAAAGCAGATATGAAGCGCTCTGGATTAACTCACTTAGTTGCAGTCAGTGGCGCCAACTTTGCAATTGTCTCTGCTTTTGTTTTATGGGCAATGCAGTTCTTTGTTCGATCAATTAGATGGCGCTTAGGTGCAACTGCAATCTTTTTAGCATCCTTTATCGCTCTCGTTCGGCCATCTCCATCTGTATTGCGAGCTGCGGCGATGGCGGCAGTGTTATTGGTAGCAAAAGGATCTCGCAGGCCCAGCGATTCATTGCCAGCCCTTGGTTTTGCAATTGCTGCTGTTGTCATCGCAGATCCATGGCAGGCGCGAGATGCAGGTTTTGCGTTATCTGTTTTAGCAACGGCAGGTTTATTACTCTTTGCTCCGCGCATTATTGCGTGGCTATCTCAGTACATACCAAAGTTAATTAGCGAGGCATTAGCACCTCCAATTGCTGCGACGCTTTTTTGTTCGCCTGTATTAATCGCAATTGCAGGATATTTGGCGCCAATGAGTGTGATTGCTAACTTGCTTGCAGCCCCAGCCGTTGCCCCCATCACCATCATTGGTTTTATCGCAGCGCTCATTTCGCCGATAGCGCCATTAATAACTCGCGCCCTGATATTTCTTATTCATTTTCCTGCCGCATTCATCTCTTGGATTGCGCATTGGGCAGCTCAATTTCCAGTGCTACAAATGAGTAGTGCGATTTTGATTGGATTGTTGATAGCGCTCTGGTTTGCGCGCACCTTATTGCAAAAACATTGGAAGAAATACGTAGCAATTGCGATGTGCGTACTACTTTTTATTACATGGGTTGGTCGGTGGCCCGTTGGACAGTGGAGTGTTGCTAATTGTGATGTCGGTCAAGGTGATTCTTCTGTAATCAACTTAGGCAACCACAGAGCGATTGTTATAGATGTTGGACCGGATCCTGCGCTAGAGGATGCGTGCCTCAAAGCTCTTGGAATTCGCGAAATACCTTTAGTGATCTTGACGCACTTTCATGCAGATCACGTAGAAGGTTTGCCTGGTTTACTAAAAAAACGAAGAGTTGGGCAAGTTTGGGTAAGCAATAACAGTGATCCAACCTTTGAAAGTACTCGGGTGCAGAACTGGCTTAAAGGGATACATGTTCAAGTCGTTACACGAGGCATGCAGAGCAAGTTTTACAATATTGATATTAAGGTTTTGTGGCCACTCACGACTACGCAACAATTCGCAACTAATCCTGGTGATGGTTCTGCGATTAACAATTCAAGCGTCGCCGTTATGGTTTCATCACCAGATTTTTCATTATTTGCCGCCGGGGATTTAGAGCCCCCTGTGCAAGAAATCTTGCGCGCAGATGTCACGCACGTTGATATTTACAAAGTTAGTCACCATGGTTCGAAGTATCAAGATCCGGAGCTGATGAGGATTTTATCCCCAGTGATAGCGATGATTAGTGTCGGAATTGGAAATACATACGGACACCCTGCTCCACAAACGGTGGCTGCTCTGACTAGACTCGGCGCCAGGGTTGTGCGAACAGATACAGATGGTGCGATTGCAATTGCTGCTAAAGAGCATCGCTTGTCAATAAAGTTAGCGCAATCAGGAATACATATCTTCCGATTGGGATAGGAGCAGTGATGGATAGTCTGTATCTCATCCTTGGCTCCGAAGGCGCACTGGCAGATAGCGCACTCCTTAAACTGACTACACAACTCAAAGAAGAGAGCGCTGAGTTAACGACGCTCTTTGCATCTGAAGTCATTGTGGGAGATATTGCCGATGCGCTTGCGCCATCTCTTTTTTCTGAGCGCCGAGCACTCGTCATTAAAGAATTGCAGGATTTGGCGGAAGAATCTCGCGACGAGATCACTCGCTATTTAGATAATGTGGATCCAACGACCACAGTAATTTTTATGCATAAAGGTGGCGTTAAAGGTAAGACGCTACTGGACGCGATTAAGAAAGCCAAAGCCACAATTATTGCGTGCGAGCCACTTAAGAAAGAGAGTGAAAAGCAAGAGTTTGTTCGCAACCTATTTCTAGATTTAGGCCGCAAGGCATCACCTGCTGCAGTCACAGCTCTGGTTAATGCAGTGGGTGGCGACTTACGCGAACTCAGTGCGGCGTGTTCGCAGATTGTCTCCGACGCTCCAGCCGGAACAATCGATGAAGCCCACGTTGAAAAATTTCATCAAGGTCGAATTGAAACTACTGGTTTTGATGTTGCAGATATTGCACTCGAAGGAAATCTTGCGCAAGCACTTATTACTCTGCGCGGAGCAATCGCAACTGGTACAGATCCAGTTATGATTACGAGTGCGCTTGCTTCTGCAATTCGCGGATTAGCAAAAGTTTCTGGTGCAAATAGAAATATAAAATCTTTTGAATTAGCGGGCTCACTTGCAATGGCTCCGTGGCAGATAGATAAAGCTCGCCGACAACTTGCAGGTTGGACTCCCAAGGGATTAACCGCTGCAGTTGCTGCGGTCGCACAGGCCGATGCCGATGTGAAAGGGGCTGCGAGTGACCCGATTTACGCACTCGAAAAGGCGATTTCAGAGATAGCTACCGCTCGAAATGGGCGCCCGATCTCAGTTTGAGCGTAAGGGGCACGCGCTGGTAGCCTACGCATCTATTAATAACCCTTATTAATTCGAAGACTAAAAAGAAGTGAGTTTTTCACGTGGCAAATATCAAGTCGCAGATTAAGCGAATCAAGACCAATGAGAAGGCACGCCTTCGCAATAAGGCTGTTAGCTCATCAATCAAGACCGCTGTTCGTAAATTCCGCGATGCAGTAACTGCTGGAGACAAGGCTGTAATCACATCTGAACTTCGCAGTGCATCTAAGGCACTTGATGTTGCAGTTGCTAAGGGAGTTCTTCATAAGAACACAGCTGCCAACAAGAAGTCTTCAATGGCGAATGCGGCTAATAAAGCCGGCGTTCGTTAATTCTTACTGTAACTATTTAACTGCGAGGCTAATGTAAATGCCTGCGATATCCCTAGATAAAGCACCGCAACCTGCTGCTACAAAGCCCGAGCAGATTCGTAATTTCTGCATCATCGCTCACATCGATCACGGTAAATCAACACTTGCCGATCGCATGCTTGGAATCACTGAAGTTGTAGAAGCGCGCAACATGCGCGCGCAGTATCTCGATCGCATGGATATCGAGCGCGAACGCGGAATCACAATTAAATCTCAAGCGGTTCGTCTGCCATGGCGTAGTGGAATCGATGGTCAGGAATACATCCTGAACATGATCGATACGCCAGGTCACGTTGACTTTACATACGAAGTATCGCGCTCGCTGGCTGCGTGTGAAGGTGCTGTATTGCTCGTTGATTGCGCACAAGGAATTGAAGCGCAAACTCTTGCCAACCTTTATTTGGCAATGGAGAACAACCTCACGATTATTCCTGTACTAAATAAAATTGATTTGCCTAACGCACAACCAGAAAAGTTTGCTGCAGAACTAGCAAAACTCATTGGCTGCGAACCTGAAGATTGCTTGCGCGTATCTGGAAAAACGGGCGAAGGTGTTGCTGAACTATTGGATCAAATCGTTTCTCAAATTCCAGCACCTGTTGGAGATGCAAATGCACCTGCACGTGCATTGATCTTTGACTCTGTCTATGACTCTTATCGCGGTGTTGTTACATATGTTCGAGTCGTTGATGGTCACTTATCGCCACGTGATCAGATTCAAATGTTTTCAACTGGCGTGCGCCACGAAATGCTCGAAGTCGGTGTAATTTCTCCAGAGCCACTACCAAGTAAGGGTCTTGGAGTTGGAGAAGTAGGTTATTTAATTACTGGCGTAAAAGATGTTCGCCAATCACGTGTGGGTGACACTGTTACGACATATAACAATCCAACTAAGCAAGCGTTGTCAGGTTATAAAGATCCAAAGCCAATGGTTTTCTCTGGTCTGTATCCGTTAGATGGCGCTGACTATCCCGCACTTCGTGAAGCACTCGATAAGTTACAGCTCAATGATGCAGCGCTGGTTTACGAACCAGAGTCATCTGCAGCACTTGGATTTGGTTTCCGATGTGGCTTCTTAGGTTTGCTGCACATGGAAATTGTGCGCGAACGCTTAGAGCGCGAATCAAAACTTAATTTGATTTCAACAGCACCAAACGTTGTGTATCAAGTAACTCTTGATGATGGCAAAGAAGTACGTGTGACAAACCCGTCTGAATTCCCTGACGGAAAAGTCGCAGTTGTTCGCGAACCAATCGTAAGAGCCACAATTCTTGCCCCATCTGAATTCATCGGAACAATTATGGAGCTCTGCCAAGAGCGCCGTGGTTTATTGCTGGGCATGGATTATCTATCTGAAGACCGTGTTGAAATTCGTTACACATTGCCTCTCGCAGAAATCGTCTTTGACTTCTTTGATCAATTGAAATCTCGCACGCGTGGGTACGCATCTTTAGATTATGAAGAAAAAGGCGATGAAGAAGGCAACCTCGTAAAGGTAGATATTTTGTTACAGGGCGAAGCAGTCGACGCATTTAGCGCTGTTGTTCACCGTGATAAGGCGTATGCATATGGCGTCATGATGACCAGTAAATTGCGCGAATTAATCCCGCGTCAACAATTCGAAGTTCCTATTCAGGCCGCTATCGGTGCGCGCATTATTGCTCGTGAAAACATCAGAGCTATTCGTAAAGACGTTCTTGCTAAGTGTTACGGCGGCGATATTTCACGTAAGCGCAAACTCCTTGAAAAGCAGAAGGAAGGCAAGAAGCGCATGAAGATGGTGGGACGCGTAGAAGTTCCACAAGAAGCATTCGTAGCAGCTCTTGCAACGGATGCTGATATTGAAAAGGTGAAAGCCGCGCGTAAGTAGGAAAGAACTATGACCGATCTTTCTATCTACGTTCATATTCCTTACTGCATCAAACGATGTGGGTACTGCGATTTCAATACGTACACACCTTCTGAGTTACAAGATGGCGCAACTCTAGAAATCGTTTCGGCTGATTACATTGACGCTGTAGTTCAAGAGTTAAAGAGCGCACCGAAAGATTCGGTTGCAACTATCTTCTTCGGAGGCGGAACTCCCTCTTTATTGCCAGCAAAAGATCTTGGGCGAGTTATCACTGCAATTTGCGAACACAATGGATTACGTGATGGCGCCGAAATCACATTAGAGGCAAACCCAGATTCTGTTACCCCAGAAAAATTAGCGGATTACATCAGCGTTGGCTTTAATCGAATTTCATTTGGTGCTCAATCCTTCGTTCCGCATGTACTTGCAACACTAGATCGCACACACAATCCTGAGAACGTAAAGAAGGCAGTCGATGCTGCGCGTGCCGCAGGGTTTTCAAGTATCAGCGTCGATTTGATTTACGGAACACCGGGTGAATCACTCGATGATTGGCGAATCACAGTGGAGAGCGCACTAGCTCTCGATATCGATCACATCAGTGCTTACGCACTAATCGTTGAAACAGGAACCAAGTTGGCTGCTCAAATTAAACGTGGCGATATTGCGATGCCCGATGATGATGCAATGGCAGATATGTATTTGTTAGTTGATTCGCTCTGCGAAGCAAAAGGTATGACATGGTATGAACTAAGTAATTGGTCAAAACCTGGACACGAATGCAAACACAACGTGGCGTATTGGCACAACGCTAATTGGTGGGGTCTTGGGCCTGGTGCGCATTCGCATATGAACGGCAAGCGTTTTTGGAATGTTAAACATCCATCTGCATACAAAACTCGAGTGTTTTCAGGAGAGACTCCGATACATGAGAGCGAAGTATTGACTGCAGAACAAATCCAAGATGAAAAAATTATGTTATCTATCCGGATGCGTGAAGGAATTTCATTTGATGAACTTGCACCACATCATCTTGAACGTTTAGCAAACTATAAAGAAAATGGCTATGTTTCATTGCATGGCGATAGCGTCACATTGACCCCAGTTGGGCGTCTGATTGCAGATCGAATCGTGCGCGAATTAGTTATGTAGTACCTTTGCCCTATGGATATTTTAGTAATCGCGTTAGCAGTAGTTTTTGTTGTTGCTGGTCTCTCAAAGGCGAGCGGAAACGCTAAAGGCCTCTCAGGCACACGTGATGTCAATGTTCCAGATTGGTTGGCCCGCATCGTTGGGCTCGTAGAAACAGCAGCAGCACTTGGTTTGCTTATCGGTTTGAAGTATTCATGGATGTTATGGGTTCCATTAATGACTCTGTGGGCACTCATGGCTGGTGCAATTTACTTCCACTTCCGCGCTGATAAGCCAAAGACATCTTTTCCAGCATTTTTCTTGTTAACAGTAATCTCTATAGCTCTCGTAACAATCTAGGACAATTCTCGTGTCAGTTCGTCGTTTAGAAATTCTGCGCGCCATAGTCGATGAGTACGTGGCGACTCAAGAACCGGTCGGTTCTAAATCTATTGCTGCGCTCAGCGGACTTGGAATTTCTCCGGCAACTATTCGAAATGAAATGGCTGTTCTCGAAGACGAAGGTTTGATTACACATCCGCATACAAGTGCTGGTCGTATTCCTACCGATCTTGGGTATCGAGTTTTTGTAGATAAGTTAGCGACGGTTAAACCATTATCTGGCGCTGAACGCCGGGCCATTGAAACATTCTTAGAGGGTGCGTTAGATCTTGATGATGTAGTTCTGCGCACAGTTCGTCTACTCGCTGATGTGACTAAACAAGTAGCCGTTGTGCAATATCCATCTATGGTCAAATCGCGAGTACGCCACGTAGAACTTGTTGCCCTTACTCCTTCACGCTTGATGATGATTTTGATTACCGATGCAGGCCGTGTTGAACAACGAGTCCTCGAACTCGCAACCGATGTCAGCGATTTATTCTTATCAACACTGCGCAATCAACTCAACAATGCTGTTATGAGCCAGCGATTGCCAGATGTTGCTGATCGAATTTCAGGCATCCTAGAAAGTTACGGCGCTACAGATAGAAAGAATGTAGCAGTAGTTATTTCTGCTCTGATTGAAATGGCTATGGAGCGCCCCGAAGAAAAAGTTGTTTTAGCCGGAACCGCAAACCTTGCGCGCTTTAGTGAAGATTTTTCAACCAATATGCATCCAGTATTGGAAGCACTTGAAGAACAAGTTGTATTACTTCGTTTGCTTGGCGACGCTGGCGAAAATGTTCAAGTGCGAATTGGCACAGAACAGAGTGAACGTAATTTACGTTCAACATCACTTGTCACAGTTGGATATGGGGCTGTTGATTCACCATTAGGTGGACTCGGTGTATTGGGTCCAACCAGAATGGATTACGCAGGTTCTATTGCAGCTGTTTCAGCTGTAGCTCGTTATGTCGGTCGCTATCTCAATGAAGGCGCTTAAATGGCTGATCATTACGACACTTTAGGAGTTACTCGCGATGCAAACGCTGATGAGATTAAACGTGCCTATCGCAAGTTAGCTCGCGAATTACATCCTGATGTAAATCCAGATCCTGCAACTCAAGAAAAATTCAAAGAAGTAACTGCGGCTTACGAAACTTTAAGTGATCCACAAAAACGTCAGATGTATGACGCAGGCGGAAGTGGCTTTGGCGGTTTCGGTGGATTTGGAAACGCAGGTGGTTTTGGTGACATCATGGATGCATTCTTTGGTGGTGGTGGAAGTCGCGGTCCACGTCCACGTGTGCGCGCAGGTCAAGATGCACTCATTCGCGTAGAAGTTGATTTATATGAAGCTGCATTTGGTACCGAGCGTGACATCACATTGGAAAGCGCTGTTGCCTGCGAAAAGTGCGAAGCAACTGGATGCGCCGATAACTCACACCCTGAAATGTGTTTGGTCTGCAAGGGGCGTGGTGAAACACAACAAGTGACGCGTTCAATTATTGGTCAAGTGATGACATCTCGTCCGTGCAATACCTGTAATGGTTTTGGTTCTGTGATCTCAAATCCTTGCCGCGAATGCGCCGGTGACGGACGCGTGCGTGCTCGCCAGACAATTAATATAAAGATTCCTGCTGGTGTAGAAACAGGAAATCGCATTCAAATGTCTGGCCGTGGAGAAGTAGGCCCAGGCGGTGGACCTGCAGGTGATCTCTACGTTGAAATTGTTGAACGTCCACATGATTATTTAGTGCGCGACGGAAATGACTTACATATTCAAATTGGTATTTCTATGGCTCACGCTGCACTCGGAACTCATGTTCAAGTAGAAGGCCTTGATGGAACTCTTGATGTCGAAATCAAAGCAGGTACACAGAGTGGTTCAACTGTCGTTCTTAAAGGCAAAGGCGTCACTCATCTACGTACGACATCTCGGGGAGACTTGATTGTCCACGTTGACGTACAAACCCCAACAAAACTCAATCGCGAACAAGAAGAACTTCTAAAAAAGTTTGCGGATGCGCGCGGTGAAAAAGAGGGCGAGATACATTTGAGTAATCGCGAAGGCGGATTATTTGGAAAACTTAGAGGGGCATTTCACCGATAATTATGTTGACTCTATTTTTTGTAGCTGATCTTCCTCGCAAGGTTGGCTCCAGTTATGAATTTGATTCAGATGATGCCCAACACGCAATTCGCGTCCTACGCATGAGTGCTGGTGAAGTTTTTATGCTCTCTGATGGCCAAGGAAAATGGTCTAAAGTAAAAATCTTTGCAGTTAAGAAGAAATCACTTGAGGTAGAAGTAATTGAAACAGGGATTCAAGATCCTTTGGAAATCTCATTTACCGTTGTGCAAGCGCTGCCAAAAGGTGATCGCTTAAAAGAGTGTATTGAGATGCTCACTGAAGGTGGCATAGACACAATTATTCCGTGGTCAGCCCAACGCTCCATCGGTAAGGCTGAAAAAGGTATTGAAAAACTTCAAGTTACCGCGCGAGAAGCGAGCAAACAATCTCGAAGATTATTTATTCCAGAGGTGACTGACGTTGCCAATACATCCAAGGTTGTTGAATTAATTGCACAACACGATCTTGTATTGGTCTTTCATGAAAGTGCCACAAATAAAGTCTCTGAAATTGTTACTCGAAAATATTATGAATCACAGAGCGTCATGATCATTATTGGACCAGAGGGTGGGATTACCAATGAAGAGCTCGAACTCTTCAAATCTGCCGGAGCCAAGGTTGCGCTCATGGGACGGCCAATTTTGCGAAGTGCTCATGCGGGTCTTGCTGCAATGAGCGCTGTGAATGCACTCATTAAAGTATGGTGAATCTATGGCGCTAGATCCGCAGTGTTTATTTTGCAAGATTATCGAAGGTGAAATCCCTGCAGATATTGTCTTTAGAAATGAAAACGTTGTTGCCTTTAATGACATCAATCCGCAAGCTCCAACACATGTTCTAGTTATTCCTACAGTGCATACAGAAAATGCTGCTGGACTAGCAAGAATTTCCGGAACAATTACTGCAGCACTATTTAGTGCAGCGGCAGAAATTGCCGAAGAGCGCGGACTCGGTGGCTATAGAACTGTTTTTAACACCGGGATTGACGCAGGTCAGAGTGTTTTCCACGCTCATATGCATCTCTTAGGCGGGCGTGAACTCGCCTGGCCGCCAGGTTAAAAGTAGTATTTCTCCCAATATGCAGCGCACTCTGGTCACGGTACCGCCAGCCATATCAATGGTTGCACTCATTGGTACGCACGATGACAACCTTCGAATCGTTGAAGCAGCCTTTCCTTCCGTCGCCATAACTGTGCGTGGAAATGAAATTACCTTGCGCGGCCCACATGCAGAGTGCGGGCAAGTCGAAAAACTCATTGCCGAACTTCTTGTTGTGATTCGATCAGGTCAAGTGCTCACAACGGATGCGATTACACGTTCGATTGCAATGCTTTCTCAAGAGCCACAGGAACATCCTGCAGAAGTTTTATCCCTCAACATTGTTAGCAATCGTGGCCGCACAATTCGCCCAAAGACTGCTAATCAAAAGCGCTACGTAGAAGCCATCGAAGAGAACACAATTACTTTCGGAATCGGTCCAGCTGGTACCGGCAAGACTTATCTTGCAATGGCAAAAGCTGTGTCCGCTCTTCAAAACAAAAAAGTAAACAGAATTATTCTTACTCGTCCGGCAGTTGAAGCAGGCGAACACTTGGGATTCTTGCCAGGAACACTGAGCGAAAAAATCGATCCATATCTTCGTCCATTATTTGATGCGCTTCACGACATGATTGATCCGGATTCAATTCCGCGTTTAATGCAATCAGGTGTTATCGAAGTTGCACCATTGGCGTATATGCGTGGTCGCACACTCAATGATGCATTCGTGATTCTGGATGAAGCACAGAACACAACTCCAGAGCAGATGAAGATGTTCTTAACGCGCTTGGGCTTTGGTTCAAAGATGGTTGTTACAGGTGACATCACTCAGGTCGATCTACCTAACTCTGCTCAATCGGGATTGCGCATAGTTCGCAATATTCTTAACGACATAGATGACATCGCATTCTTAGAATTAACAGCTGAAGATGTTGTCCGTCACCGACTCATTGGCGACATTGTTACTGCGTACGCAACTTTTGATGAAACTAAGCAAGTCCCAAGGCCTATTCGAAACTCATGACAATAGAAATTTCAAATCGCTCCGGACAATTAGTCCCGAGCGATAAGTGCCTCTCCCTTTTAATTTATGCCTATGGCAAGTTAGAACTGCATCCAGAGTGCGATCTCAACCTCACTTTTATCGATGATAAAGAGATGGAAGAACTTCACATTAAGTGGATGGATCTGACTGGAAGCACAGATGTTCTGTCCTTCCCAATGGATATGCCAGAAAATGGTGAAGCAGTAACACTTGGCGACATTGTTATTTCACCACGCTTTGCAGAAGAACAGGCTGCAAAAGCTGGACACAGTACAAACCACGAGATATTTATTCTTGCAACACATGGTTTGTTGCACATACTTGGTTACGACCACGATGATGTTGAAGATGAAGAAGTAATGTTTGCGCTTCAAGAAACTATTGTGAGTGAATGGGAAGAAATACAATGAGTCTCTATGCAATTGCAGCCATCATTCTTCTCTTAAGTTTCGCTGGTTTCCTTGCAGCAACCGAATCCGCTCTGACGTCCATCTCTCGAGTGCTTATAGAGCAACTAGAGAGCAAGCGTGGGGGAGAGTTATTACGCAGATTCAGCCAGCAACCAGCAAAGTATCTCAACGTTATTTTGTTGGTTCGCAAAACCTGTGAGTTAACTGCAACGGTATTACTTGCAGCTATCTTGCTTCGAAACTATTCATCAGCGCAGGCGATGTCGTTGACGGTATTGATTATGGTGATTGTTTCTTACGTTGTAGTTGGCGTTGGGCCGCGCACACTGGGCAAACAACATCCGCATACATGGGCTCGTGCTGGTATTGGTGTCGCATTCTTTTTAGCATTCATTCTGGGACCGGTTACTAAATTACTTATTGCTATTGGAAATGCAATTACGCCGGGTGTTGGCTTTAGAACTGGACCATTTACAAATGAAGCTGAGCTCCGTGATCTAGTAGATCAGGCGCACGAGCGTGGACTCGTCGAATCTGATGAACACGAAATGATTCACTCTGTATTTGAATTAGGTGACACCTTGGTTCGCGAACTTATGGTTCCGCGCACGGAAATGGTGTGGATTGAAAAAGATAAGTCACTACGCCAAGCACTATCCCTCGCACTTCGCTCGGGCTTTTCTCGAGTACCAGTTATCGGCGAAAACCTTGATCGAATCATTGGCATTGCATACGTTAAAGATTTAGCAAAGCGCACACTTGATCATCACGAAGCAGAAACAACTGAGCGCGTTGAACAACACATGCGCCCTGCAACATTTGTTCCTGAGAGCAAGATTGCTGCAGATTTACTCAAAGAGATGCAACGCGATCAAATTCACCTTGCAATTGTTGTTGATGAATATGGCGGTACTGCTGGAATTATTACTATTGAAGATATTCTCGAAGAAATTGTTGGTGAAATTGCAGATGAGTTTGATGATGGCGTTGAAGCGTTCACATGGATTTCAGAAGGCAAAGCTCGCGCTAAGGCAACGCTGCACATCGAAGATTTAGCAGACGAACTAGATATTGAAATTTCAGAAGAAGATTTTGAGGACGTTGACACCATTGGTGGTCTAATGGCTCAAAAACTCGGTCGAGTTCCTATCGCCGGAAGCACAATCACGGTTGGGCAATACTTGATTACCTCCGAACGTCCTGTGGGTCGTCGTCGTAGAATTAGCAGTGTATTAATTGAAAAAATAGAGAGCGCAGCTGATGACAACCTTTAGTAACGCTGAAGATCAGAAATTATTGACGTTGGCATCTGCAACCTTAAAGCGCACGGGTGCGGCGCAAGCAGCAGCACTTCGAGATAACACCGGTCGTACTTATGTTGCGGTCAATATTTCTTCACCATCTCTGACACTTGATGCATGTGACTCAGTTTTCACAGTAGCAATGGCATCTGGAATATCTGGAATTGAAAGCGTTGTAGTTGTTGGACAAAAACCGATAAAGGTTGGTGTGCTTCGGGAATTTTCATCCAGTGCAACCCTGTTTTATTGTGCTGATAACGGGGAAATTTCTACGCTTTAGCCTTTCGCGAATACCCCCGATACAATTTAACAATGCGTATCGTTCGATTTTCTCCTGGACCAAACTCTGGATTAGGCACTGATCCTCTCTTTGGACTGCTTGAAGAAGATGGAATAAACATCTCAGTGATCGCTGGCGATCCAATTTATGCAGGCGTAAGCAAGACAGGCGCCGTCACACAATTATCTGATGTTCGTTTACTTGCACCAGTTATTCCTCGCAGCAAAGTCGTGTGCATCGGCAAGAATTACGCAGATCATGCCGCCGAGATGGATTCAGAAGTTCCTGCCGAACCAATTATTTTTTTAAAGCCAAATACTTCAGTGATTGGGCCTAACGACACAATTGTGTGGCCAGCAATGTCAGATCGCGTTGATCACGAAGCTGAGCTAGCAATCGTTATTGGCCGCATCTGTAAAGATGTTCCACGTGAGCGAGTAAATGATGTTATTTTTGGTTACACCGTTGCAAATGATGTGACGGCTCGGGATTTGCAGAAAAAAGATGGCCAGTGGAGCCGCGCAAAGGGTTTTGATACCTTCTGCCCAATTGGTCCATGGATTGATACTGATTTCATTCCAGGAACACAGCGCATTACAGCAACTGTAAATAATGAATCAAAGCAGGACGCACACCTCAATCAGATGATTTTCGGTGTTCCTGAGATTATTCAATTTGTTTCACAAGTAATGACACTTCTGCCAGGTGATGTAATTCTTACCGGAACCCCAGCAGGTATCGGGCCAATGCAACCGCAAGGCACAGTTACTGTTGCTATTGAAGGTTTGGGCGAATTAACGAATCGAGTAAGTGCGCATGGGTAAAAAAGTAAAGGTACGTTTTGCGCCCTCCCCAACAGGAGATCTACACGTTGGAAATATTCGAACCGCATTATTTGATTGGGCGTATGCACGTCACACAGGTGGAACATTTCTCTTTCGTATTGAAGATACCGATACAACGCGCGTTACCGACGAATACATACAAGCAGCGATAGATACTCTTAAGTGGCTTGGCCTGAATTGGGATGAAGGTCCTGAAGTAGGCGGTGACAATGGTCCTTATCTGCAATCACAACGCTTGCACATCTATGCGGAGTGGGCACAAAAGTTCTTAGATCAAAAAGATGCTTACCACTGCTATTGCACACCCGCGGAGTTAGAAGCCACTCGTGAAGCGCAACGCGCTGCCAATGTTGCACCTGGTTATGACGGAAAGTGTCGCAATCTCACAGCAGAACAAATTGCTGCATATAAAGCAGAAGGCCGCGAAGCCGTAGTCCGCATGCGCATGCCAGATGGATCGACAACTTTCGTCGATGAAATTCGCGGAGAAGTCTCCTTTGACCATAAATTCGTTCCTGACTTTGTTTTAGTTCGTGCCGATGGTTCACCGCTTTATACATTGGCCGTAGCAGTCGATGATGTTTTAATGAAGGTCACACATGTTTTGCGTGGAGAAGATCTTCTCTCTTCAACGCCACGACAGATTCGTGTGTATCAAGCCATGGGAGTTAAGACAGAGGATTACCCAGTATTTGCACACTTGCCATTCGTTATGGGACAAGACAATGCAAAACTATCTAAGCGAAATGGTGAAGTTTCTATCGCCTGGTATCGCGAGCAAGGCTATTTGCCAGAGGCGATCTGTAACTACCTTGCTCTACTTGGTTGGTCTCCTGGTGATGATCGAGAGAACATTACGATGAAAGAGCTGTGCGAATTGTTTACCGTTGAAAAAGTACATTCTTCTCCGGCTCGATTTGATATGAAAAAACTCGAAGCAATCAACGGAGACAAGATTCGCGCCCTCACAATTGATGAATTTTTAAAGTGGTCGCTACCGTTTCTCACAAAAGCCGGAATTATCACTGGTACCGACTCTGAAATTGCCCTCGTAAAATCTGCGCTTCCGATTATTCAAGAGCGCATTGTTAAACTCGATGAAGTTCCACAAATGCTCAAGTTCTTATTTGTAAAAAAGTTTGCAGTAGAAGCAGAGAGTGTTTCAAAGATTACTGACTCGGTTTCTAAGGATATTTTGAAGCGTTCGCTAAAAGAGTTAGAACCACTATCGTCATGGACCCACGAAAATATTGAAGCGGCGCTGCGCGCAAGCTT
>JNSK01000028.1_pt1 | contig 35750 bp, 32 predicted proteins | sample 210681 | NCBI WGS metagenome assembly JNSK01 (sample SAMN02808684, study PRJNA238866) | freshwater metagenome | biome: fresh water; feature: freshwater reservoir; material: water; isolation source: water column of the freshwater reservoir Embalse de Amadorio in Spain | place: Spain: Valencia ...
GTAAATATCCATAATGCCGGTGATGCGATCGGCAACTTCAGGTAATCGATAACCAGCAAGTGCATTATTGATCTGATTGCGCAAGCTAGCAATGAAAATATCGTTAACATCATTACTGAGCTCGATCACTCTTTGCTCAACTCGACCAGAATCGGTAATCAAAATCATCATCATGCGTGAAGGAGTCAGGGAAACTAATTCAACGTGTCGCACCTTTGACTTGATCATCGATGGATATTGCACAACCGCTACCTGTTTAGTTACATCAGCCAGCAATCGCACGGTACGCATAACGACATCGTCTAGATCAAGTGCGCCTTCAAGGAAAGTTTCAATTGCGCGACGCTCAGCACCAGATAGCGGCTTAACAGTTTCAATGCGATCGACAAATAAGCGATAACCGGCATCAGTTGGAATTCGACCCGCGCTGGTATGAGGTTGTGCAATCAATCCCTCATCTTCAAGCACAGCCATCTCGTTGCGAATAGTTGCAGGAGAAATCCCTAATCCATGACGATCAGCAATTGCTTTCGAACCAACAGGCTCTTGTGTTGCCACATACTCATCGACGATGGCTCGCAAGATTTCGAGTCGACGATTAGACATAAGAGAGAGTTTCTTTCTAGTTGATTACGAGGGTAATCGAAATCAAAGTTAATAAAAAGAAAGCTGGAAATGCGGTCTTAGCTTTGTCGGCACGGAAGTGAAAGAAGATCGCGCCAGCCATGATGCACCAAAGTGAGAGGAGTGATGGATATGCAAATGCGCTCCACTTAAGAGCAAGCACTAAACCAAGGGCTGCAGCTGCCTCAAAAACACCAGTTACGCGGGCCAGCCAATCAGGCACTTTTACTTCGCGAGTACCGCTTAAACCCTTTTCATTGCCACTGGCTTTGGAAAGGCCAGAGATAAGGAAAATCAGGGCTAAGAAGGAGAGGAGGACGATATTGGCGGTTTCCATAGTGGGTAAAAGGTACTACATAACGATTTCGCGCACGATTCGATCTGCAATCAATCGTCCCGTTGGCGTTAATTTGATGCGATCGCCAGAAATATCTAAATAGCCTTCTTCGCGGTAACTAGCTAGCCGTTCTAATTCATGTGGCTGTAAAGATTCGAAGCTCAAACCTTCGCGCATTCGAATTGCCAACATAATCTCTTCATCACGTAACTGTGACTTATCCATCGTTTCGCGATCTTGAACTGGAGATTCGCCTGCAAATAATTTGCTCTTGTATGCCGTTGGATGTTTCACATTCCACCAACGCTGCCCATCTAAATGCGAATGAGCACCGGGACCAAGGCCCCACCAATTAGCGCTCTTCCAATAAGCAATATTGTGTAAACACTCTTTCCCTGGCTTTGACCAATTACTTAATTCATACCAACTTAAACCAGCTTTTTCGCAGAGCTGATCAACTAGCAGATACATATCAGCCATCAAATCATCATCTGGCATTGTTAAATCGCCCCGTTTAATCTGAGCAGCAAGCTTTGTGCCGGTCTCAACAATTAGCGCATATGCACTGATGTGATCGATATCGAGTGATAACGCTGCCTCAACTGTCTCTCGCCAATCATCGAGTGATTCACCAGGGGTGCCATAAATTAAGTCAACGCTAATTGATTCAAATCCAGCAGCTCGAGCCATCTTGATTGCTTTTGCAACATTCTCTGGATTATGCGTGCGGTCAAGTGCGGCTAATACATGTGGCTTAGCCGATTGCATACCAAATGAAATTCGATTGAAACCAACAGCTAAATATTGCGCTAGATTCTCGGAAGTTACTGAATCCGGGTTTGCCTCTAAGGTTATTTCAGCGTTAGGCGATAGCTCGAAGCGATTACGGATAGCTGCAATTACTCGCCCTAGATCAGCAGGTGGCAATAGCGATGGAGTTCCACCACCAAAGAAGATGGTTGGAACCTGTGCTGTTGGAGCGCTTTCTAACTCGCGCAAAACCGCATCGATATAGTCATTTGAGACGATTTCTAGTGTGGCCCCATCTTGTAGCTCGGAGGGCGTATAGGTATTGAAATCACAGTAGCCACAGCGCTTTACGCAGTACGGGATATGAACGTAAAACGAGAGCGACATAGAACCTATTCTCTCGCAAATCGTAGATAAAGAATAATCAATTCTTAATCTTTAGGATCCGATCCCCATTGAACCTCGAGCCGCCTCAAACTTGGCGTAGAACTCTTCAATCTGAAGGCCTGTTGCTTTAAAGAAGCCCAGATTAAAACTCTTTTCGGATTTAGTAAATTTCCAAATATCTAAGAATTTCTCAAAACCAATTGAGGCTATCAAATACTCGGTTACGGCTTGGCCTATTCCGTAGGGATCTAGATCAAAAGAGTCATATCGAACAAGTGGGACGATAGTTTTATAGGCAGGATTGTTATTGACTTGTTGGTTTCTGCCTACTTGGTACTTTTCAAAGCCCATTCTGTCTACGATGTAGAAACCAAAGTAATTTGCGCTACCTTCCATTAACCAACGAGGAATATGTAGCGGACTATCACTTCCAATATTGGGCCCGGCCATCGCAAACTGCACGGTATGGAATAACTCGTGTGCTGGCGTAGATCTACGACCTGGATCCCATCGGTAAAGTGAATTAGGGGCATAGATATCGCTGTAAATCAGTAAAGCCAAATTTCTTTCAGCACAGTAAGCATCGGATCTTCCCTGGCTACATGGGTACGGTGCATTTGGATCACCTAGCCAAAGATTTGCAGCTTTGAGTGTCTTTTCAGACCACGAATGGGTAGTACCCAGAAATACTTTGACTTTCTCTCTTTCTATATTTGGAAAAGATCCATTTACATAATCGAGCATCGATTTAATCCAAGCAATATCTGAGGCGGTAACTGAAGGGTCAATGACGATTTCGTAATCGTTACTTGGTGTTACTTTTCCAAAATAGAGATCAGTTGCCTCCAGCGCTGTTTGCGTTAAGAGCGTTGTCTCAAAATTAGTAGACCACGGAATAAAGGAAACTTTCTGGGGCTCTGGAGTTGAAACTGGAGTAGGAGTTGGAGTCGGGATCGCGTTAACGGTGACCTTTACGCCTTTACTCCAAACCAATTTCTTGCCAGATTTGATACAGGTGTACTTGTAGCCGGAAACAGTTGTTGTTGACTTTAGTTTCTTGCAAGCAGCACCTGCTTTTACGGCACCTGAAGCTGGAACTATGAATGAAAGTCCCAAAGTTGTGGTCAGAACTAAGGCTGTGATCAGGCGTTTCATATGTGAAATATAAGGGGCTAGCCCAAGAAACAGAAGATTTATTGCGGAAGATTTGAACTAGTTGCCAGCTTTACGCGCGGCCTTAATCTTCTCAATATCGGCATCTGTTGCAAGAGCGGCAACGAAAGCCTCTTGAGGAACTTCTACGCGGCCAACCATCTTCATGCGCTTCTTGCCCTCTTTTTGCTTCTCGAGCAACTTACGCTTACGAGAAATATCGCCACCGTAACACTTTGCAAGAACATCTTTACGCATCGCACGAATTGATTCACGAGCAATGATCCGTGAACCGATAGCAGCCTGAATAGGAACTTCGAATTGCTGACGAGGGATTAATTCGCGCAACTTGCCGGTCATCATCACGCCATAGGCATATGCCTTGTCGCGGTGAACGATTGCGCTGAATGCATCTACTGCTTCGCCTTGTAGCAAAATATCAACTTTAACTAGGTTGCCTTCTTCGTCGCCCTTTTCTTCGTAATCAAGCGATGCATAACCCTTGGTGCGAGATTTCAATTGATCAAAGAAGTCGAAAACAATTTCAGCAAGTGGCAAGGTGTAGCGAATCTCAACGCGATCTTCAGAGATGTAATCCATGCCGAGCAATACGCCGCGGCGATCTTGGCAGAGTTCCATGATTACGCCGATAAATTCAGATGGCGCCAAAATTGTTGATTTAACGATTGGTTCGAAAACAGATGCAACTTTGCCATCAGGAAATTCCGAAGGGTTAGTAACGCGAACTTCTTTGCCATCTTCCATCTTTACGTTGTAAACCACGTTTGGCGCAGTCGAAATAAGATTTAACTTTGATTCGCGTTCTAGTCGCTCGCGCACAATTTCCATATGGAGCAGACCAAGGAAGCCGCATCGGAAACCAAAACCAAGTGCTGCTGAGCTCTCTGGTTCGTAAACCAGGGCTGCATCGTTTAGTTGTAACTTATCTAGCGCTTCGCGAAGCACAGGGAAATCTGCGCCATCTAGTGGGAAGAGACCAGAGAAAACCATTGGCTTAGGATCTTTATATCCAGAAAGCGCTGTCTTAGTTGGATTGTTATAAGTCGTGACGGTATCGCCCACACGAGATTGGCGAACATCTTTAACGCCGGTAATTAAATAACCTACTTCGCCAACGCCTAAACCCTTACTTGGCATTGGTTCTGGCGAGATAACGCCTACTTCAAGCATTTCGTGACGAACACCAGTTGAGAACATCTGAATTTGATCACGTGGTGAAAGATGGCCATCGACTACGCGAACATAGGTAACTACGCCGCGATAGCTGTCATAAACTGAATCGAAAATAAGTGCGCGAGCGGGTGCATTTGCATCACCTTGTGGTGCAGGAATCTGCGCAATGATCTGATCAAGTAATTCAGCAACGCCATCGCCAGTTTTTCCAGATACACGTAAGCAATCTTCTGGTTGGCAGCCAATTAAATTAGCAAGTTCCTTGGCAAACTTTTCAGGCTGTGCATTTGGAAGATCGATCTTATTTAATACTGGAATGATGGTTAAGTTATTTTCCATCGCCAAGTAAAGATTGGCTAGCGTTTGAGCTTCGATACCTTGCGCGCAGTCAACTAATAAAATTGCGCCTTCACATGCAGCAAGTGATCGAGAAACTTCATAGGTAAAGTCAACGTGACCAGGTGTATCGATCATGTTCAGGATGTATTCCTGACCATCAATACCGCTGCGCCATGGCAGACGAACTGCTTGTGACTTAATGGTGATTCCGCGTTCGCGTTCAATATCCATACGATCTAAATATTGCGCGCGCATATTGCGGGCTTCTACAACTTCAGTGATACCCAACATGCGATCGGCAAGAGTTGATTTGCCGTGATCGATGTGGGCAATGATGCAGAAGTTACGAATCTGCTCTGGATTTGTTGCGGCTGGTTGAGGCGCCTTGGCAAGTGAAATTGCAGGCATCGTTAAGCCTTAAAAGTAACTAAGCGAGAATTAACGAACGCCGGCTTTAACGGCAGCTTTTGCCATTGAAGACTTCTTGTTGGCCGCTGTGTTCTTGTGTAGAACACCCTTAGCAACTGCAACGTCAAGCGCCTTTGATGCGGTGCGTAGTTCAGTTGAGATAGTTGCGGCATCGCCAGCGGTTACAGCGTCACGGAATTTACGAACAGCTGTCTTGATTGAAGAACGCACTGACTTGTTACGTAGGCGTGCCTTCTCATTGGTCTTGATCCGCTTGATCTGCGACTTGATATTTGCCACTTAAGGTTTACTCCGAACTAGATTGGTTGAGCGCTAAATACGAACCCGAAGGTTACCAGCGGGGCGTCGTTAGGCTCAAATCGTGCTAAATCAGCAAAAGACCCCTATCGAGTGGCTCGAGCGCCTGCGATCTCGGAAATAGCGTGCTCTAGAGCGTAAATCGGGTCACTTGCCGCACCTTTTACTTGGGCATCGGCCAGGGCGATCGCCGAAACGGCAGTGACAATTCCGCGTGGAGTCCAGCCTGCCAATTGGCGACGGGCCTTATCGATCTGCCAAGGAGCCATGCCCAGTTGCCCGGCTAGCTCAAAGGATTTCGCATTTCGGTTAGCGCCAGAGACTTTAGCTAGGGAGCGAAGGGCAGAAGCAATTGCACTTGTAACCATTACGGGGTCTGTTCCAGTTTCGATTGCGCTGCGTAATTGCAAAAGGGCAACTGGCAGATTTCCATCGAGTGCAGCATCGGCAACATCAAAACCAGTTGTCTCGACGCGACCACGGTGATACTTATCGACTTCTTTCTCATCGATTACACCAGCAGGTGCATCGGCAATTATCTGGCTGCAAGCCGCAGTAAGTTCGCGCAGATCGCCACCGATTGCATTTACGAGAGCTGCAATTGCGGCAGGAGATGCTTTGCGGCCGCCATCGAGAAATAAGTTCTTTACGAAATCTTGTTTCTCGGCCTCTTTTTTCAATGGCTCACATGCAATTATTTCGGGCTTAACTTTCTTGATTGCATCAAGAAGTGCTTTTCCTTTAACGCCGCCTTTATGTAAAAAGATTACTGTAGTTGAAGCATCTGGTTGCGGCAAGTAACGAGTAATTTCATCTTTGCTATCTTCAGGCAAATCTTGCAGATCGCGAATAATTAGCGCGCGACGTTCTGAGAAGAGCGAAGGCGCGAGTGCGTCGGCAATATCGCCAACCATGGCATCTGCGGCGAAAATCGAAGTTACTTCGGCGTTCTCAGATTTTAATTCGGCTTGTAATTTAATTAGCGCACGATCAGCCAGGGCAGCTTCAGAACCGAGAACCAAATAGAAATCGTTCATCGCTTACCCCTCTCTACCTAAACTCGCCTACCCAAGCTGCCAAAATTTAAATAGCCGCTGACTCTGTCGCACTTTAAATCTATGTCGCCGAGCGTTGATGGCAAGTGCCCCATCTTGATCGGTTCGATAAACCTCGCTGCCGATCCTACTCAAAGCCTGGATTGTTTGGGGTGCCGGATGGCCGTAACTATTCTCTTTACCAACGCTGATAATCGATATTTCAGGCGATAGCGCTTCCATAAAGTTTTGATCCTGGTACCTAGAACCATGGTGAGCGACCTTATATAGATCGACTTCGCTGACCCCTTGCAGAAGTTGAGCTTGTGCAATCGGTTCGATATCGCCTGCGGCAAGTAGCGAGAAATCACTAGAACTAACCGATAAAACGATGCTGGAATTATTTGGCGAATCTTGAGCGCCCAATCGGGGCCAGATTGCCGTCAGGTTTATTGGCCCTGACTTGCTCGCTATCGATACCGAATAACCTGCCGTGACTGCAAGCTGCGGAATATCACCTAACCATTCTTGAACTCGTGCGCTTTCAAAAGCTGGATCAATCTGGGGGCTAACCCAAACCTGTCCAACGCTGCGCCCATTTAATAACCCAGACAACCCTTCAACATGGTCTGCGTGAAAATGGGTCAATACCAAAATTGGAATCCTAGAAATTCCAAATTGTTTTAAACACTTATTTATCAACGCTGGATCTGGCCCCACATCAATTACTACCCCGCTGTGATTTCCTAAGTTAATAACCATGGCATCGCCTTGCCCAACATCGCAGTTACCAACTTGCCAATCGATTCCGGGAAATCTGGTTAGCCACGAGTTTGCAGCTAGCAGGCAGATAAGCAAGATTAGAATTATTTTGCGCCTTCGCTTGATAAATACCCGAAAAATCCAGATGCCGATTAAGAGCGCAATAACAATTAAAGATCCGACTATTCCGACGCCTAATTCAATTACTGGAAAATCTGCCGTCCAACTTGCAATCCAAGTAATGAAAGCTGCAAGAGGGCGTACTAAGAAAATGAATAACTGCGCTAGTGCCGGAAAAATCGGTTCAATCAGCGCCGCTACAAAACCAAAGACCGTGATCGGCGCTACGGCGGGGGCGGCAAATAAGTTAGCCAAAATGCTCATCGGCGAAAGAAATCCAGATAACGCAACAATTACTGGAGAACAGAAGATGATCGCGGCAATTGGAGGAGCTAGTGCTTGGGCAAAGAGATTAGGCAGAAATTTACTGAAGGCTTTAATTAATTTAGGTGCGATCAAGAGCAAGCCACCGGTGGCCAAAACCGACAGGGCAAAACCAAAATCTCGTGCTTGCCAAGGATCGGCGATAACTACAGCGGCAATCGCAAAACCCAATGCAGGCAACGAATCTGCCGATCTCTTGCGACTTAAAGCAAAGAGGACAACCGCAGCCATGGCAGCAGCTCGCAGAACCGATGGTGATGGTCTAACTAGGCCGATAAAGAAAATCAGCGAGAGCGCTGTTGCAATGATGCGATATTTGAATTTGCGAAATATGAATTGCATGCACCAGAGCACGAAGCCAGAGACGATGGCAAAGTTTGCGCCACTTACCGCCGTTAAATGGGTTAGTCCCGAACGGCGCATATCGCTCTTAAATTCCAAGCTCTGTTTTGAGGTATCCCCCAAAACCATTCCTGGAATTAGCGCGCCCGCATTTCCTTCACCGCTAATTTCTCTCAGACCTAGTCGGATATTTCCTAAGCCTTTGGCTATAAATGAAGGGCTACTAGCTATTTCAATTTCACCTCGGATTAAAGCTAACGCTGCAACTCTGATCTCTTTGCTCTTAATCAGTGAGGCTTGAGCAGTAATTCGCTGGCCAGGCAGTAGTTCGCCAACGCCACTTGCACTTGTTATAACTCTGATGGGAACTTTAAGTCGATACTTACCTGCGCTGCTTTCTAACGAAACGGCGGTCGCTAAGAATGTCCAACTGCTCTCTAGATAATTCTGACCAGAAACTTTGGGTGCCGTGCGACTTGGATCTGTTGAAACTTTGAGCGTCAACGAGATAGAGCTACCTAAGTAATTACTAATTTCACTACTTGCTAGGGCTTGTGCCCGAACCGAGATAGCCATCGAACCAAAGAGCAGCGCCACCAAAATCACCACGGCACGCTCTTTCTTTCGCAGTAGAAAGAAGATCGTTAATGAAAATGCGATTAAAGAGAGGCGCCAAGGTTCCAGGTAACTTTGCAAAAGTGCACCCAACCAGATGGCGCACCCTAGAACTAGTGCACGATAATCAATTAAACGGTGATTTGGCTTTTGAACTGTGCGAATTTAGCTGGCCCAATTCCAGAGACTTTATCGAGATCTTCTAAGGTAATAAATGGCCCATTAGTAGCTCGATAATCAACTATTGCTTTTGCCAGAACTGGCCCAATTCCAGTTAACTTTTCAAATTGCTTTGCGGTTGCGCGATTTATATTTATTGGACCAGTTGGTTCGGCTTTCTTGACCGCAAACTTTCGCCCGACGGGAATCTTGGTTTTCTCAGTAGGGGAAACATAGATCTGCTCGCCATCACGAATTACCCTCGCTAAATTCAAATCACTTAGATCGGTGCCAGTTAACGAATTTCCGGCCGCTTTTATAGCATCTATTACGCGCGAATCACCTGGCAGTGCATAAACACCTGGGCTATTTACGGCACCTGCTACATCAACGGTTACCAATGGTGCTTGAACTCGAATTGGAATTGCCTCAGGAATCGGTTCTGATTTACCAACTGATATCCAAAGGATTGAAACTCCAAGAAGCAGCCCACCCAGAATAAGTAGTGCGCGCTTTTGTAAGTTGGAATAGTTGAGTTCGTACCACCAGTCAGTCAGGCGTTGCATCTGATTTTGAAATTCATTCATGCGGGAATTCTGGCTCTTGGCCAGAATGTGCCGAGAAAAGCTTTACTTAATTGGGGATAACGATATTTACTAGCTTAGGTGCGCGCGTAATTACCTTTACCGGTGTTACGCCACCTAATTCAGCAACGATCGTTGGGTGCGCAAGAGCCTGTGCTTCAAGATCGACATCTGAAATTGTTGGAGCTACTTCAAGACGCTCTTTGATTTTGCCGTTGATTTGAATTACCGCTTCAACTGCATCGGCTACCAATAGCTTCTCATCCACAACTGGCCAGCCGGCAAGTGCGACTGCTGGCTGATGACCTAATCGTTCCCACATTTCCTCAGCGGTATATGGGGCAACAAGTGACAACATAATCGCAGTTGCTTCAACAGCTTCGCGAACTGCCGGATCTGCTGGGCCGCAACCGCTATCAATGGCCTTGCGGGTAGCATTAACAAGTTCCATCACGCGAGCAATTGCTACGTTAAAGCGGAAAGATTCAACGGCAAAGGCAGCATCGTGTAGTGCTTTGTGTGTTGCCTTACGAAGTGAAATATCACCAGTGCTGAAATCAACGCCAGGTGCGCTTGTTACATCGCCCGATAAACGCCAAGCACGAGTTAAGAATTTAACTGAGCCAGCTGGTGAAACATCAGACCAATCCACATCATCTTCAGGTGGACCAGCGAAAACCATAGACAAACGAATGGCATCAACACCGTGATTAGCTAGCTCATCAGAGAGGCGAACTAAGTTGCCGCGAGATTTAGACATCGCAGAACCATCCATCAAAACCATGCCCTGATTTAGCAGACGTGTAAATGGTTCGTTAAATGAAACCATACCCATGTCGAATAAAACTTTGGTGAAGAAGCGGCTATAGAGCAAGTGCAAGATTGCGTGGGTTACGCCGCCGACATATTGATCTACTGGTAACCAGGTATCAACATCTTTGCGACTAAAAGGTTCGTCGTGATTTGTTGAACTTGGGTAGCGCAGGTAATACCAAGATGAATCTACGAAAGTATCCATGGTGTCGGTATCGCGCTTTGATGCAGTGCCGCACTTAGGGCATGGCACATTTACCCAATCAGTTGCAGCCGCCAATGGTGATTGACCCTTTGGCTTTAGATCTAAACCTGTTGCATCTGGAAGAGTTAGTGGAAGTTGATCAGCTGGAACGCCGACTTCACCGCACTTAGGACAGTGAATGATTGGAATTGGTGTGCCCCAATAACGTTGACGAGAAACTAACCAGTCACGTAAACGATAGTTACGAGCAGCTTTTCCAAGACCATCTTTTTCAAGTTGAGCATTGATCTTGGCAATTGCTTCAGCCTTGGTTAAGCCATCTAAACCTGCAGAATTAACTAGTTTGCCGTCGCCACCGGTTGCAATTCCGGTCTCATTTGGGTCGGCCTCGCCAGTTTCAACTACTACCTTTACTGGCAGCTTCATCGCTCGCGCGAAATCTAAGTCGCGCTGATCGTGCGCCGGAACCGCCATGATCGCGCCAGTTCCATAATCAGCTAATACATAGTCACTTGCCCAGATTGGTAACTTCTCGCCATTAACTGGGTTGATTGCATATCGCTGCAAGAAAACGCCAGTCTTTGGGCGATCTGTTGCCAAGCGATCAATGTCGGATGCAGCTTTAACACTATCTAGATATTGCTTGAACTCTGTTTCAACTGCAGTGCCAGCAGCTAACTTGGCAGCTAACTCAGAATCAGCAGCAACTACAAAGAAGGTTGCGCCAGACATTCCTTCAATCTGGAATTGCACATTGGCGCCTGTTGAACGGCCGATCCAGTTGCGCTGCATCATTAGAACTTTCTCAGGCCACTTGCCTTCGAGTTGTTCCATGTCATCTAGTAAACGATCAGCGTAATCAGTGATCTTGAAATACCACTGATTCAATTTCTTCTTGGTTACGGCGTTATCGCAACGCTCGCAGAGACCTGCAACAACTTGCTCGTTTGCTAGAACTGTCTGGCAATCAGGACACCAGTTAACGGCGGAATCTTTACGATATGCCAAACCACGTTCGTGAAGTTGTAAGAACAACCATTGGTTCCACTTGTAGTACTCAGGGTCGCATGTGTTGAAAACGCGATCCCAGTCAAAGGAACAGGCATAACGTCGCATCGAAGCTTTCTGCACTGCAATGTTTTCGTAGGTCCAAATCTTTGGATCTTCATTGCGCTTGATTGCTGCGTTTTCTGCTGGCAACCCAAAAGCATCCCAACCAATTGGGTGCATAACGTTGAAACCTTTTTGCGCCCAGTAACGAGCGATTACATCGCCAAGTGCGTAAGCCTCAGCATGGCCCATATGTAAATCACCCGATGGATACGGGAACATATCGAGTACATATTTCTTAGGGCGAGGATCATCTAAACGGCCTGATTTAAAAGGCTCAATTTTGTCCCAGACGGGTAGCCACTTTTCCTGCACATAGGCGAAGTCGTACGCCGCATGCTCGCGTTCAGTGGTCATTTGCGTAGTTTAACGGGCTTTAGCCCCAGGTAATGCCAGTGAGTTCTTCGCTTATCGACCATAAATTGGCCGCTAATTCTTGGTCATATGCGATTCCGGCGGCGCGAGTTAGCTTTGGGAAACCGCGCATTTCCATAAATCCATCAGGGCCAATATATGAAGCCCCAACTATCGGTGAATGAGTTGCAGCGCAAAGAGTCGGAAGTGCGCCGCGGCCAGCACTTTGTGCGATCAGCGCATTAGCTGCGGCTGTAACGCGAGCTTCGGCGGTTGCGCCGCGCATTGCAGGGCTAACGCTTTGTAAATTGGTATTGCTGTAACCAGGGTGTGCGGCATAAGCGCTAAAGCCCCAATTGTTTCGCATAATGCGACGTTGCAATTCATTGGTGAAAAGTAAGTTTGCTAACTTGCTATCTCCATATGCGCCCCATGGCTTATAAGCACCAACACCTTTTGCGCGTCTAAGTATTTCCTCGCGGCTGCCATCGCCGAAATTTCCTAAGCGATGAGCTTGGCTAGCAACGCTAACAATTCGATCGCGTACTTTCGTAAGAAGCAAGCCAGCAAGTGCAAAGTGTCCAAGATGATTTGTACCTAGTTGTAATTCAAAACCATTTTTAGTCAAAGTTAACGGTGTAGCCATTACGCCAGCATTTAAAATCAAAACATTGAAATCATCGGTTATGGAATTCGCGAAGTTATGAATTGATTCGAGAGAAGTTAAATCAAGTGAGCCGACAGAGATATTTCGCTTGCCTAATTCGACAGCTGTTGCTTCGCCTTTTTTCACATCGCGCGCTGTAATTGTGACTTCGGCCCCGGCGCGAATTAATTCGCGTGCTGTTTCTTTGCCAATGCCTGATGTGCCACCAGTGATTAGGAATTTTTGACCGCTTAGATCACCGATATTGCTTGTGTTCCAGCCACGCGGAATTGTTGGGATAGAACTCACGTGGAGCTGAGGGGACTTGAACCCCTGACCCCCTGCATGCCATGCAGGTGCGCTACCAGCTGCGCCACAGCCCCGAATTACTTGAGAAGCAGACCTTACCTTATTTACTCAGGTGCTTCTGCTCCACTTTCTTCACCGAGGATTTTTTCTGGAATCGAACCCGCATTATGTTCAACTAAATGCCAGCCTCGTGGATTGGTCTGCAGGATTGACCAAGATGCATTGGAAAGGCCACCTACAGCACCCCAATTAGCCATTGGCAAGTTTAAGAGCGAACCTAAAACGCAACGAGCTGTACCACCATGAGTTGTTACAACTAAAAGCTGGTTATCTAAATCACCAAGTGCGCGATTAATTGCACCGACTGCGCGGTTGGCAACTTCGCTTCGACGTTCGCCAGTTGTACCAGCAGGGCTATCTTCGCCATCTATCCAGCGGACAAAGTTCTGAAAATCTTCGGCACGGTTTTCAGCACCGGTCTTTCCTTCCCAGAGTCCGCCATTGGTCTCGCGCAGATCGATATCAACATCGACCTTTAAGTTAGTTAAGTTTGCTAAAGCCTGTGCAGTTTCCCGCGCACGCGATAAATCACTGGAAATAATTTTAGTTGGTTGCATGCCTATCAAAATATTCGCTGCATGCTTTGCTTGGTACTGCCCCACTGCGTTAAGTGGAATATCAGAGTGACCTTGAAAGCGATTTACCGTGTTCCAGTCAGTTTGACCGTGACGCCAAAGCAAGATTCGATTAGCCATTTAAATTCTTACTCCTCGATTGGAATTCGCACATCTAATTTAATAGTTGGGCAATCATTCCAAAGTCGATCAAGCATGTAATAACGACGTAGGTCAGCGCTTTGAATGTGAACTACTAGATCTGAGTAATCCAACAGAATCCATTCTTCGCCACCTTCGCGACGTACTGGCTTATCACCTGCGATACGTAGCTTCTCTTCAACGAAGTCTGCAATGGCATCTACTTGGCGGACATTTTGACCAGTAACGATTAAGAAAACTTCGCTCAAAACCAATTGATCCGAGAGATCGATAGCGACCATATCGGTACCGAACTTATCGGCTGCAGCTTGTGCTGCAATCTGGGTTAGCGCTTTAACTGACTCACTTGCTGGCATATAGGCCACGTTCCTTTATATAGGTAACTACTGCAGGTGGCAGCAGATCAAAATTTCCGGCCCGAACTTCCGTGGCTGAAATGTTTAGAGCTTCGATATCTAGAGTCGGTAACCCTGGAAAATCTGGTCGATCAATTACAAGAACTTCAACTAACTTTTTTAACTCATCACTACGGTGCCACTTATCAATTGATTCGTGGGCATCGGTGCCAAGAATTAAAACTATCTGATCATTTGGAAATGTTGCCTTTAGCGCCTCGACGGTATCGATCGTGTAGCTAGGGCCAGAGCGACGTATCTCAATGCTATTTACGATTACTTCATCACCTAGATCAAGTTCGGCTACCGCAAGCTGACACATCTTTAAACGATCTTCACCAGATGCAACTGGGGCGTTCTCACGTAGCCACGGATCTCCAGCTGGCACCAAAATAATTTGATCAACTACATCTCGCTCGAGTAGTTCAGTAATCACATAGAGATGGCCATTATGAATCGGGTCAAAGGTTCCCCCGTAAAGGCCGATCCGATTACTGCGACTCAAAAGCTAGCTTCTCTAAATTACTTGCCGAGGCGAAGTGTTAAATACAGAAGCAGTGATAGAACGCTAAATGCGAAGATGCCGAAGAAAACTGGTGGGGCTGGTAATTCGCGAACCATTTCGGAAGCTTGATTAATCATGGTCTGAGCCTACTACGAGCCTGCGAGTAGTTTCTTAAAGGCTGCCTCATCGATAATTGTTACGCCTAACTCTTCGGCCTTTGCCAACTTAGAGCCTGGCTCGGCGCCAACCAGTAGGTAATTAGTTTTCTTGGAAACCGAGGATGAAGCTTTGCCGCCATGAGCGGTGATGGTTTCGGCAATGCCATCACGGGTGAAGGATTCGAGCCCACCAGTTACCACGAAGGTAAGGCCGGCCAAGGTTTGCGGCGCAGTATTGGTATCTACATATTCGGTAGTTACGCCAGCTGCTGTCCATCGTTCGACAATGCGGGAATGCCAATCAACCGCAAACCATTCCGAGATCGCCTCAGCCATGGTTGCGCCTACGCCGTCGATCGCTGCGATCTCATCAACTGATGCAGTTGCCAACTTCGCCAATGAACCAAACTCAGTTGCTAACGCTTGCGCCGAAGTAGGACCAACATGGCGAATTGATAGTGCAACAATTGTGCGCCACAGCGGACGCGTCTTTGCCACTTCTAGCGCCTTCATTAATTTATCAACGTTGGCTGCTGGTTCGCCATCTTTCTTAGTAAAAAAGCTAGATTTAATTAATTTATCTGGCGTTAAATCAAATAGCTCAGATTCATCTTCGAGAATCTTTTCGGAAAGCAGCGCCGTAGCAGCCTCATAACCTAAAACATCAATATCAAGTGCTGCTCGGGAAGCGATGTAATAAATACGCTCACGTAATTGAGCTGGGCAAGAGCGAGTATTTGGGCAACGAATATCTACATCGCCTTCGGTGATTGCACGAAGTTCACTGCCACAATCTGGACAATTTGTTGGCATTACAAATGCTCGTTCGCTGCCATCACGTCGTTCGACAACTGGCGCCAGAACTTCAGGAATGACATCGCCGGCTTTGCGAATTATTACGGTGTCGCCAATCAGAATTCCTTTGCGGACTACCTCTTGGGCATTATGCAATGTCGCATTAGTGACCGTTGATCCAGCGACTTTGACCGGCTCCATAAATGCAAATGGCGTGACGCGACCCGTGCGACCGACACTGACTTTGATATCAAGTAATTTGGTAGTTACTTCTTCAGGCGGATATTTAAAAGCGATCGCCCATTTTGGCGCCCTCGAAGTAAAACCTAATTTCTCTTGGGCTGCGATCTCATCAACTTTAATTACTACGCCATCAATTTCGTGTTCAACAGCGTGGCGATGAGCCTCGTAATAGGCAATAAAATCAGTGACTTCAGCCCGAGTTGAACAGACTTTAAAGCGGGCACTAGTCGGCAAACCTAAACCTTTTAATAACTCATAAGCCTGGCTCTGCGCCTTGAAATTTATCCCAGTCCTTGCGCCGACTCCGTGAACTACCACATCAAGTGGACGACTAGCGGTGATGCGTGGATCTTTCTGGCGTAGCGACCCTGCGGCACCATTACGAGGATTTGCAAAGAGCGGCTTGCCCGCTTCTTCAAGTGCTTCATTCATCTCATTAAATTGAGCGATTGGGAAGAAAACTTCACCGCGAACTTCAATTAATTCTGGGATTGATTTACCGCTTAAATTATGGGGTAGCGATTTTATGGTTTTAACATTTAGCGTTACATCTTCACCAGTTGTGCCATTGCCGCGAGTAAGCGCGCGGGTCAACGTGCCATTTTCAAACTTGAGATTAATTGCCAAGCCATCAACTTTTAGCTCGCATAGATAATTTGGATTTGGAATCTCTTTCTCGACACGATCAAACCAAGCGCTAAGTTCAGCTAGATCAAAGACATTATCCAAACTCATCATCTTCTCAATATGATCATGTTGTTCAAATTGTGTTGAAAATCCGCCACCCACATGCAGCGTTGGCGAATCAGCTTCCTTAAGCTCTGGATGCTTAGCTTCTAATTTTTCCAGTTCCTTTAAGAGTTGATCGAACTCTGCATCGCTAATTGCTGGGTCATCTAGAACGTAATAACGAAATTGATGGTCCCGGATCAACGCCGAAAGATCGGTGATGCGGTGACGGTCAGAGTTACTCATGGTTATTACTCGGTCTGACAGATCGTGGCTGAACCAACTACCCGATCTTGATCGTAAATAACCATCGCTTGCCCAGTTGCTAGCCCTAATAACGGTTCATCTAGTTCGGCAATTAAGTTGGTGCCATCGAAGTAATAGATGCAATCAAGGGCTGAACCATGGGCTCTAACCTGCACAAAACCACGCTTTTTATCGCTTGTTACATCAGGGCCACACCAAATTGGGCGCTCGCCCCACATCTTAGAAATTGCTAAATCTTCACGTGGGCCAACGACCACAGTATTTGTGACAGGTTCGATTTTAAGTACAAAACGAGGTGAACCATCTGCTGTTGGAATAGTTAAACCTAAACCTTTGCGTTGACCGATTGTGTATGTGTAAGCGCCTTTATGTTCACCAATCTTGGCACCACTTTGATCAACGATGGGTCCGACTTCGCTGCCTAAGCGATCATGTAACCAACCGGCATTATCGCCAGAAGGTACAAAGCAAATATCGTGGCTATCTGGTTTTTGAGCAACGGCTAGTCCGCGAGCTTCAGCCTCTTTACGAATATCAACCTTTTCCGTATCGCCTAGCGGAAAGATTGCTCCGTTAATTTGTTCGCGAGTTAAAACTGCTAAAACATAAGATTGATCTTTCGAGGTATCAATAGCCCGGTGCAGAGTTTTTCCACTTTCGGAAATTCGGGTATTTGCATAGTGACCGGTTACAACACCATCGAAGCCCATGGCGCGAGCGCGATCTAGAACTGCGGCAAATTTAATTTTCTCATTACAACGCAAACATGGATTCGGGGTGCGACCAGCTGAATATTCAGAAAGGAAGTTCTCAACTACGCCATCGTGAAACTCTTGCGCCATATCCCAGATATAGAACGGAATTCCGATTACATCGGCTGCGCGACGTGCATCATGTGAATCTTCAATGGTGCAGCAGCCCCGAGCGCCAGAGCGATATTTTTGGGGATTGGCGGCAAGTGCTAAGTGAACGCCGATTACATCATGGCCTGCTTCAACTGCGCGGGCAGCAGCAACAGCTGAATCAACGCCACCGCTCATGGCTGCGATTAACTTCATGATGCCACCGCCGCTCTCCCACGTTGAATAACACCAGGCAGAACAGACATCACATAGTCCACTTCTGCTGCGGTATTGCTGCTTCCGAATGAGAACCGTAGCGAAGATTGAGCGGAAATATCGTCATGGCCCATTGCCATCAGAACATGGCTTGGTCGATGCACGCCTGCGCTACAGGCCGAACCAGTTGAGCAGGAAACTTTCTCGCTATCCAAAAGCAATAACAAGGTATCGCTCTCGGTGCGTGGAAAAGTAATGTTTACGATGCCGGGCAAGCGATCTGCTTTGCTGCCATTAACAAAAGCATCTGGAATCTCGGCAACTACCCGTTGGGCAAATTCATCACGCAACTTTGCGATCGCTTCTCGATTGTATGTGTGAGTATCTGCCGCTGCCGCAAATGCCACGATGGCCGGTGCATTTAAAGTGCCACTGCGAATTTCGCGTTCTTGTCCACCGCCATGTAATAGCGCTGGAATCTCAACAGCTCGACGCAAAATAAGTGCACCGATTCCGAGTGGTCCACCAATTTTGTGAGCGCTCAGGGTCATGGCAAATAGCCCAAGTGCTTTGTAATCTAAATCAACTTTGCCAAAACTTTGCACCGCATCAGAATGAACCGGAATTGAGCCAGCTAACTTCACAACTTCGGCGATCGGTTGCAGAACTCCGGTTTCATTATTTGCATGCATCACCGAGATAACTGCGATCTCATCTCCGCGCTTTGCAATTAAATCCGTTAAGAAATTCAAATCAATGACGCCATCAGTTGTTACCGGTACTTCAATAACTTCAGCGCCTTCTTGATCGGCTAACCATTTAGCAGGATCCAAAATTGCATGATGTTCGATCGCTGAAATCACAACAACATTGCGGCCATTCTTGCGACCCAGCCAGAAGAGACCTTTGAGTGCAATGTTATTTGCTTCAGTTCCAGAGGCAGTGAAAATAACTTCACTTGGAAGGCAGCCAACTGCTTTAGCGATTGATTCGCGGGCATCTTCCAGATCTTTCCGAGTTGCGCGCCCTTGGGTATGCAGGCTTGAAGGGTTACCTAATTTGCTCGCTTGTTCAGTAAATGCAGATAGCGCTTGAGGCAAAATGGGCGTAGTTGCCGCATGATCTAAATAGACGCTATTCATGCAGGTAAGTCTAGGACTTTTGCGCAGATACTCCCTGCGTAGCCTGAGGCAGAACCGCAAATAGGTCACCAACCACGCCGAAATCAGCCAATTCAAAGATTGGTGCTTCAGGATCCTTATTAATAACCGCGATGGTCTTACTGGTCTGCATTCCAGCGCGGTGTTGAATTGCACCAGAGATTCCGCAAGCTACATAAAGTTGTGGGCTAACGGTTTTTCCAGTCTGGCCCACTTGATGTGAATGCGGATACCAACCAGCATCAGTTGCTGCGCGTGATGCGCCAACTGCTGCGCCTAGTGAATCTGCGAATGCTTCAACGGCGGCAAAGTCACCATTTGTGCCACGACCACCAGAGACCACGATTTGTGCTTCGGTAAGTTCGGGGCGACCACCCTTAACAGGTGGGGTTGATGAAGAAGTTGTTGCCAACTTTGCTGAATCCGAAATTGTGATTGAGCTGTTATCAATAGCAGGTGATGAAGGAGATAGATCAACTTCAATTGAATTTGGGCGAACGGTAATTACTGCAACGCCCTTAGAAACTTTGGAATGCACAGTTGTTGATCCACCGAAAACTAATTGAGTCGCAGTTAGATCGGCAGCCACATCAACGGCATCGGTGATGATTCCGGAATCAGTTGCAACTGCTACGCGTCCGGCAACTTCCTTGCCGAATGCATGTGAAGCAATGAGAAGAGCACTTGGTGACATCTGCGCGACTAATTGCGCAACTGCATCAGCTGCAGCGGCTACGCCATAAGTAGCAAAGTCAGCTGATTCAACTACCAATACATTGGCAATCGGACCTTGATTTACTGATGCAGCAAGAGCAGCGCCCGCACCTGGTGCAGCCAGAACGATTGCAGTAACGCTACCGATACGAGCGCCAGCGGTCGCAAGTTCAGCAGTTGTCTTGGTGCACTTATCGCCAGCAAAATCGGCGAGAATCATTACTTGGCTCATATGAATTTCTTCTCTGCTAGGAACTTAGTTAAATCATTTCCGCCATTACCTTCATCGGTAACTTTTACACCAGCAGCACGAGGTGGACGAGGTGCAGAATCTGCAACTAGCGACCATGATGCTTCAGCTGACACACCAACTGCCGCTAAGTCACGATTATCAATCGTCTTCTTCTTGGCTGCCATGATGCCCTTAAATGATGGGTAACGTGGTTCGTTGATCTTTTCCACGACGCTGACTACTGCAGGGAACTTGGCGGAAATTGCGTCGACACCGGCTTCAGTTGTGCGGGAAATCGAAACTGTGTTTGCGGCTGGATCAACTGAAACGCTAGAAGCAAAAGTTAATTGTGCCCAACCAAGACGTTGCGCCAACATTGCAGGAACTACGCTCATGCGTGCATCAGTTGATTCGGTTCCGCAGATGACCAAATCGAAGCCACCATTTTTGATAACTGAAGAAAGAACTTTAGAAGTAGCAAGCGCATCAGAACCAGCAAGGGCTGCATCGCTAACCAAGATTGCATCATTGGCGCCCATTGAAAGCGCTTTACGAATTGCCTCAGTTGCACGTTCTGGTCCCATGGAAATGATGGTCACGCTATGTGCGCCACCTTCCTCATTTCCGCCATGAGCTTCGACGATGCGCAGCGCTTCTTCAACTGCATATTCATCAAGATCATTTAGAACAGCATCGACGCCCTCACGGTCGAGGACGCCATTGACCATCTTCTTTTCCGCCCAAGAATCGGGTACCTGCTTTACGCATACTGCAATCTTCATAGGGCGATGTTACTGGCGGGTTGGTTTGATGCCAACATTTAGGCAGGCTGGCTTAGATCACATTTCTTCATCAAAGTGTCACTCGCATTTAACCTGCTGGCTTTCCACCCGTTGAAACTCTCGGTCAATATCTGGCCATGAGAATCGTCCATGTCACTAATTTCTATGGTCGCCAGTCGAACCTTCAAGTCAACCAGTTAAACAATTCTGCCTTAGCTCACCAGGCAGCCGGCAATGATTTCATTGCAATTGTTCCTGGTTATCAGCTGGCAACCATAGAGACTGGTTTCGGGAAGATCATAAACCTTCCATCGATTCGGATTCCTTTCGCCAAAGGTCGACGATTAATCCTCAGCCAACGATTATTAAAAAATATTTTGATCGCTCTCGATCCAGATGAGATCGAAATAATCGACCAACGGTATTTAGACAACTTAAAGAAGTGGACCATCAAAAGAAATATTAGATTGCAGACTGAGGTCCGTCCGATAGATTTTTTGCAACGTAAATCAAAAAATGCTGCCGAGGCTCGAACAGCTTTAGATATGGAAAATTTTTTCTATAGCCGCGCAAAGAATTTCTCAATACCGGCATAACAATTAAGTTTCCTCAGGGTTCACCAACACTTAACTAAAACTTGAGAGTCTGCATTTCTCGGTAACTCATATTTACTCTTATGAACACGTTGCCACTTGATGCTGAATTGCGCGTAGCAGTGGTTGCCGAATCATTTCTTCCTCAAGTAAATGGTGTTACTAACTCAGTTCTGCGAATACTCGAATACTTTAAAGCTAATCACATCAACGCTCTTGTGGTCGTGCCGGAAACAGAGAAAACTCCAGATACTCATAATGGATTCAAGGTTGTAAAAGTCCCGGCACTCGCAGTCAAAGGATTGATTCCACTGGCGATGCCACTTCAAATTGCGCTTAACGAAATTGAACACTTCAAACCAGATGTTATTCATTTAGCTTCACCTGCCTTGCTTGGCAATTATGTCGCTAAATATGCGCGAAAACGAAATATTCCAACTCTTTCGGTTTATCAAACTGATTTAGCAGGATTTGCCAAGAATTATGGATTGCAAATTGCGAATTCATCTTTAAATAGATTTGTTGCGAAAGTCCATTCAAATAGTGATTTAACCTTGGCGCCATCAACCTCAGCTTGCAATTACTTACAAGGCATTGGGGTATCAGAAATCGCATTATGGCAACGTGGCGTGGATTCGGTTCACTTTAATCCAAGCAAACGAGATGAGTCGCTACGCGAGAGCTTCCTAGGAAATCGAGGAGACCGAACTTTAATTGGTTACATCGGCAGATTAGCTCATGAAAAAAGATTAGAAGATTTGATTAGTTTAAGTGAGCAAGATGATTGTCAACTATTAATTGTTGGCGATGGCCCCATCCGATCCAGGTTAGAACGCAAACTACCAAACGCCATTTTTACCGGCGTAAAGACTGGCGAAGAGCTAGCTTCAATATATGCCTCACTTGATATCTTTATTCACACTGGGCAACATGAAACTTTCTGTCAATCAATCCAAGAAGCCCTCTCCTCCGGAGTCCCAGTTATCGCACCTAATTCAGGCGGACCTATTGATTTGGTAAAGAATGGCGAAACTGGCTACTTGATAAATACTGGAAACCCAAAGGAAATTCGCCGAGTAGTTAACTTGATTCAAGAATCAGATAAAGTCGAATTATCGAGTAAAGCCAGAGCCTCAGTAGTTGGACGTGATTGGAATTTCATCAATAGCCAATTAATCGCGCATTATCTAGAACTTATAAAGTCAAAAGACCAAACAGGAACGGAACTCGTTGCATGAGAATTCTTCATATTGCAAACTTCTATGGGCCTAAATCAGGCGGCATTAGAACTACATTGCACGAACTTGGTAAGGGATATCAATCAAAAGGTCATGAGTTTATTTATGTGGTACCTGGCACCAGCTTCTTTTGTGAAGATACACCTTCAGGCAAGAAAGTAACTTTGCCCTCATTTGTCCTTCCATTTAGCGGGGGTTACCGAGTAATTACCAATAATCGTTCTATTAAACGATTGATAGTTACTTTAAACCCGGATCGTATTGAAATCTCTGATCGATTCACCCTTACCGGCATCGGCAAGTGGGCTATGGCCAGGAATATCCCAAGCGTAGTTTTTAGCCATGAATCATTGAGAGGTTTGGTAAGAACATACTTACCTTTTCAGTTACGTGGCTTTGTTAATTGGCATAACCGACGGCTTGCATCTCGCTTTACCAATGTAATCGCTACTACAAATTTCGCGGCACGTGAGTTTCGTGAAATCGGCACGTCTAACCTCGTTCAGATTCCATTAGGTGTGGATTTGAACGGCTTCAACCCAAATTTACGTAATGATGAGTTCAAGAAATCACTATTAAAGGGCTCCAAATACTTAATGGTTCATTGCGGTCGCTTGTCACCTGAGAAAAAACCTGAACGTTCAATCCAAACTTTAATTGAACTTCAAGAACGTGGCTTTGATGTCCGGTTAGTTTATGTTGGCGGAGGACCCCTTTTGAAAAAATTGAGAGCTCAAGCTAAAGGGCTACCGATAACATTTCTTGGTTTCGTGGCTGATCGAAAACGGGTTGCCGAAATACTCGCGGCAGCAGATTTTTCAATGGCGCCAGGACCTATCGAAACATTTTGTCTAGCGGCCCTTGAATCGTTGGCATCTGGAACTCCGGTTATAGCTTCTGAATCAAGTGCGGTCGGCGAGTTCTTACTTCTAGAGAGTAATAGTCCAGTCGGCCAAGTAGCGATGGATAGTGGATATGATTTTGCGAACGCTGTCGAAAAGATTTTTAGACAAATAGAAACAAATCCTGATTTACGACGTAATTGTCACGAGCAAGCTGAGAATTTTCCTTGGAGTGCGACTATCTCGCTAATGCTGAGGTTGCACGGGGAAAGAGAGCTAGAAGTAAAAGCAAAACACAGGTTGCGCGCCGCTTAAAATGCAGGAGATAACAACATTTGCAGTGATTGGTGATAGCGCAGCCTCTGGAGTTGGTGACCCTCTTGCCGAGAGCATAAATGCGGGGTGGGCGTATTACTTGGCCAAAAGCATAAACAGTCCTCTGGTTTACATAAACGCTGCCCGTCCAGGTGCTAAGTCAAAAGAAGTTTTAGAGAATCAACTTCCAAAAGTGCTTATACATAAGCCGAATATTTGTGGAGTTATTGTGGGCGGCAATGATTTACTTCGGAATGATTTCAACCCGGGAAAGTTGCACCAGAATCTGCGTGAGGTCCTTGCCGAGTTAAAGTCAATTGGTGCGACACCTTTAATGCTTGAAATACATGATCCAACTAGAGTTGTCCCGATGCCAAAGTTATTGGCTCAAGTATTAAGGCGCCGGGTGAACGCAGTTAATGATGTTACTCGCTCTGTTGCAAATGAATATGGGGCCATGTTGGTGAATACCCGAAAGATTCCCAATATTTACAATCTGGAGAATTGGCATATCGATCGAATGCATCCGAGTAAATTGGGTCATCAACGTCTAGCTGAAGAGTTTCGTAAATCGCTATTGCGATTAGGATGGCAATCAGAGCCAATCCAAATTGAGAAGTCATTGCAAAGAAATAAAAAAGATTCGCTTATCTGGTTAGCGAAGAATGGCACTCCATGGTTTTTTAAGCGCAGTCTTGATCTCTTGCCAGCAGCCTTATATTTAATGGCCGTTGAGTTCGTACAAGCAAAATTTTTCCGCAGAAATACTATGGAAAATGAAAACTTGGCTTTCGGAAAGTTCACCCATTCGCAAGACCTTGAATTTCCGCAATTAGAGGAACTTAGAGTTTCCTAATCCCGCTACTTCGCGATTTTTACGGCAAGATAGCCCCATGTTGCCAGCAGATCCGAGATACCTAGGTGCAACTGTCACCGAAGAAGGTACCAACTTCGCGATCTGGACATCTGGTGCCGATGCGGTCGAGCTCTGTTTATTCGATGAAGTAAATGGAGAATTAGTTGAATCTAGGTATTCGCTCAGCCATCGTAATGGTCCGATCTGGCATGGATATCTAGCCGGCGTTCGTCCTGGTCAAAAATATGGCTACCGAATTCATGGTCCATGGATGCCAGTACAGAATTTACGTTTTAATCCAGCAAAATTATTAATCGATCCATATGCGCATTCCATTACCGACGATCTGCAATATGTGCCAGAGATTTATGGACACCAAAGTAAAGATGGTTACGGCAATGGTGATTTAACTATCCGAGATATCCGAGATAGCGCAGGGCACGTTCCGTTCTCAGTTGTAACAGATCACAAACCTCGACATATTGAACGTATCGACCACCGCTGGGCACATACCTATATTTATGAGGCGCATGTAAATGGTTTAACAGCCAATAACCTTGAGATTCCTGCTGAAGAACGGGGCACTTACAAGGCGCTCGGACATCCCAGCACGATTGCCCATCTAAAGGATTTGGGAATCACGGCACTGGAACTACTGCCGATACAAGCCTTTATAACTGAGCCATCAACTGCTGAACGAGGCCGCGAAAATTACTGGGGTTACAACACTTTATCTTTCAACGCTCCGCATCCGAAATATGCAGCAACCGATGACGCAGTTAACGAATTGCAATGGGCAGTTTCACAATTGCACCATGCCGGCATTGAAGTAATTCTTGATGTGGTTTACAACCACACCGCCGAAGCAGGCATAGGTGGACCCACTTTAAGTTTTCGCGGAATAGATAATCGCGCTTGGTATCGCCATGACCAAGAGAGTAATTACTTAGACTTAACTGGGTGCGGCAACACGTTAGCTGCCGCAAAACCATTTTCAGTGCGATTTATCGTTGATTCATTGCGCTGGTGGACCGATGTGATTGGCGTAGATGGCTTCCGCTTTGATTTAGCAACTGCGCTTTTCCGCGATGAAGGCGCCTCATATTCATCGCTCTTTGCGGCAATTACCGCAGAGCCGATACTGCGCGATCGAAAGATGATTGCCGAGCCTTGGGATGTAACTCGTTACGGGCTAGGTGAGTTCTCTTATCCATGGCGCGAATGGAATGACTTTTTCCGCGATAGCGTGCGCCAATTCTGGCTGGGCGATTTAGCTCGTGGTTACGGTGAAGGTGTAAGCGATATTGCATCAGCAATTAGTGGTTCCAGTGAGATTTTTTATCACCGCGGCCCAACTGCTTCAATTAACTTTATCTCCGCCCATGATGGCTTTACCTTGCGAGATCTAGTCTCTTATAACGAGAAACATAATGAGATTAATGGTGAAGATAATCGAGATGGCCATTCCTCAAATAAATCTTGGAACGTTGGGGTTGAAGGTGAAACCGAAGATCTAGGCATTATTCATATTCGTCAGTCGCTAAAGAAATCTATCGCGGCCACTCTCCTGCTCTCAGCTGGAGTCCCGATGATCAATATGGGCGATGAAGTAAATCGCACACAAAGTGGTTGCAACAATGGCTACTCGCTTAGCGGGTCAGAGAATCCTTGGGCGCAGCCTTGGGATCTAGATGATGCAGCTAAAGATATGCAAGATGCCTTCCGAGAGCTAATTAATATCCGCAAGACTTATCTATCTGATGTAACAAGTAAATTCTTTACCGGCGAAGTTGATCTCGGAACACAGCGCAAAGATTTAGCTTGGTTTAATTTAACCGGCGAAGAGATGATTGATCATCATTGGCAGAATTCAGAGACTCGCACCCTTTCGGTTTATATCGAAGTAAATTCAGAGCACGCTTTGCTACTTAATTTTAATTCTGATCGCATTGACCATGAATTCACGCTACCTGCCGATCATTGGGCAACTGCATATCGCTGCATCTTTGATGCTTCAAAAGTCACCGCGACTTACGAGCCAATCATTGCCCAGCCTGGATCAACAATTAAAGTGCCCGAGCACACAGCGCAAATCTGGCTCGTTACTCGGTAGTACCTGACTGATCGCCTAACATTTAACTTGTGTTAGCAATCATCGCACCTGGACAGGGTGCACAAACGCCCGGCATGTTGACGCCTTGGCTCGAAGATTCTGAATCTGCTCAAATGATTGCTCGTTGGTCAGATGTAATTGGAAAAGATTTAACTGCACTTGGCACCACAGCCGATGCAGATGAGATTCGTGATACCGCTAATGCACAACCGCTCATTGTTGCTACGGGGTTAATTACCGCAAATTTACTTGGTGTAGATGCGCCAATTATTTCAGGTCACTCAGTTGGTGAAATCACTGCTGCAGCAATCGCTAATGTAATTAGTGAATTCGATGCAATGCGCTTTGTTAATGATCGCGCAGATGCAATGGCGAAAGCAGCTAGCCTAGAAAAGACCGGCATGTCAGCTGTATTAGGTGGCGAGCGCGAAGAAGTTCTTGATGCAATTATGAAACTCGGTTTAGTGGCTGCAAATGACAATGGGGCTGGACAGATTGTTGCAGCAGGCCTAATTAGCGAACTTTCACTCTTTGCTGATAACCCACCAGCGGGTGCTCGAATTCGGCCGCTTGCAGTAGCCGGCGCATTTCATACTAGATATATGGCATCGGCCCAAGCGGCTCTAGAAAAGAGCGCCGCAACAATTTCACCAGCCGACCCAACCGGTTCAGTAATTTCAAACCGTGATGGCTTTGCCGTTGTTGATGGCGAAGAAGTTATTGAACGAATTATCAGCCAGGTTGCAAATCCAGTGCGCTGGGATCTCTGTATGAAGAGTCTGCAAGAACTTGGCGTAACTGGCGTAATTGAGTTAGCGCCCGCCGGAACTTTGGTTGGTCTGCTAAAGCGAGCAGCACCTGAAATTGAAACATTTGCCTTCAAATCACCTTCAGATCTAGTTGCTGCTAAAGAATTTGCGGAGAAACATAAATGAGTATCAAAGTAAAAGCCGGCAGTAATTCACGCATCGTTTCAGTCGGCAGCTATCGGCCAAAGCGCTTAGTCCCTAACTCAGAGATTGTCGATCGCATCGAATCAAGTGATGAATGGATTCAGCAGCGCACGGGTATTGAAACTCGTAGGTTTGCAGGAGCTGATGAAAGTGTTGTGAGCATGGCTAAGGCGGCTTGTGAAGTTGCACTTAAGCGAGCAAATCTCACAATTACCGATATTGATACCGTTATTTTTGCAACGATCTCGTATGAATTCCAAGCGCCTAGCGCTGCAACTGCACTTATTCAGCAGATGGGAAATCCCAAAGCTGCCGCATTTGATATCAGCGCTGCATGTGCCGGTTTCTGTTACGGCGTTGCGATGGCAAAAGATTTAATTGCCGGCGGAACTTCCAAGAATATTCTCGTTGTTGGCTCGGAAAAGTTAACTGACTTCACAGATCCTGATGATCGCGCGACCGCATTTATCTTCGCCGATGGTGCAGGCGCCGTTGTAATTAGCGCATCCGAAGAAGCGGGTATCGGTCCTGCTATTTGGGGTTCCGATGCTGATTCGCGCGATGCGATTTTGTTAAATCCAGCTTGGACGGATTTTAAGAGCGCTCCGGAAAAGGGAGTTTCCGAACTTGGCTGGCCTTATATAAATCAGCAAGGGCAAACTGTTTTCCGTTGGGCTGTGTATTCGATGAGCAAAGTCGGAATTCAAGCGTTGGAAGCTGCCGGAGTAACTGGCGATCAGCTAGCTGCATTTATCCCACATCAAGCCAATTTCCGAATTATTGAAACTATGGCAAAAGAGATGAAGTTGCCGGCATCAGTTGTAATTGCAGATGACATCAAAACAAATGGAAATACATCTTCTGCATCAGTTCCGCTGGCAATGGATGCGTTGCTCGAATCACATCCAGAATTAAGCGGTGGGCTCGCACTGATTATTGGCTATGGCGCAGGTCTCGTTTACGCGGGACAAGTAGTGCAATTGCCATAAATTTTGCTAGAAAGTGCGCTGATACTCGTAAGTAAGAGCCATTTTGTAAGAGAATTACGCCTTACAGATCTAAACCCGTTTATCGAAAGTGAAGGACAAAAGAAATGGCACTATCCCAAGCAGATGTACTAGCTGGTCTAAAAGAGATCGTTGAAGAAGTTGCCGGTATTCCAGCTGCATCAATCGAACTAGATAAGAATTTCTCAGATGATCTAGAAGTAGATTCACTTAGCATGGTTGAAGTTGTCGTTGCTGCTGAAGAGCGCTTCGGTGTAAAGATTCCTGATGATCAGGTAACTGAACTCAAGACTGTTGGCGATGCAGTTAATTTCATCGTAAACGCTGCCGCTTAATTAATTAGGCAGTTATAAAGATGTCAGCCCAACGACGCGTAGTCGTAACTGGACTTGGCGCAACAACTCCAATCGGAGGAGATGCGCCAAGTACTTGGGCTGCCTTGCTAGCCGGTAAGAGCGGCGTTCGAACTCTTACCGAAGATTGGGCAAGTACCATCCCAGTAAATTTCGCAGCTCGGGTAGCAATCGAGCCAAGTGAAGTAATGGAACGCGTTGAATTACGTAAATTAGATCGCTCTGAAGCATTTGCAGTCATTGCATCGCGTGAAGCCTGGAAAGACGCGGGTTCGCCTGAAGTTGATTCAGATCGCCTAGGCGTGGTTATCGCATCAGGCATCGGTGGCGTTACAACTCTGCTTGATCAATATGATGTTTTGAAAGAAAAGGGCGCTCGCTCAGTCAGTCCTTACACAGTGCCTATGTTGATGCCAAATGGCCCAGCTGCTCATGTAGGTCTGGAATTTAAAGCCCGTGCTGGCGTTCACACTCCAGTTAGCGCATGCGCATCAGGTGCTGAGGCAATCGGTTATGCCTTTGAGATGATTAGAAATAATCGCGCAGATGTAATTATCAGTGGTGGCGTCGAAGCGGCTATTCACGCACTGCCAATGGCTGGCTTTGCGGCGATGAAAGCTTTATCTACTCGCAGTGATGCTCCTGAACGTGCATCTCGTCCATACGATGTCGATCGCGATGGTTTTGTATTGGGTGAAGGCGGCGGCGTTTTAATTCTTGAAGAGTACGAGCATGCAAAAGCGCGCGGTGCCAAGATTTATTGCGAGATTGCCGGACAAGGTTTAACTTCTGATGGTTTCCATATTGCTGCACCAGATCCTGATGGAAATGGCGTTCAGCGCGCAATTAAGTTTGCACTAGCAGATGCTGGAATTTCAACTAAAGATGTTGTGCACTTAAATGCTCATGCCACTTCAACACCTGCAGGCGATGTTGCTGAAGCGAATGCGCTGCGGTTAGCACTTGGCAAAGATGCCGACCACGTTGCAGTTTCGGCAACAAAATCAATGACAGGCCATTTACTCGGTGGTGCTGGTGCAATTGAATCGGTATTCCTGGTTAAAGCTATCCAGCAACGCATGGCTCCCCCAACAATCAACATTGAAAATCTAGATCCAGCCGTCAGCGTTGATGTTGTTCGCGAGACACCGCGCGCGCTTCCATCTGGCGATATAGCAGCGCTAAATGATTCCTTTGGTTTTGGCGGACATAACGTCGTATTAGTCTTTAAGTCAGTTAACTAACATGACGATCGACGAGCGCGATCCAGAACTTCGTATCGCACGATTAGTAGATAACGGAAAGTACGAACTTCTTATCCCCCGCACCGATTGCGGAATGGTTGCCGCTACCGGTGAAATTAAAGGCAGTCGAGTAGTTGTATTCGCTTCCGATGCCACATTGCAGGGCGGGGCACTTGGCGCAGATGGCGCACATGTAATTGTTGAAGCTTACAAATCAGCGATGGGCAGCCAGCTGCCGATCATTGGCATCTGGCACAGTGGCGGCGCACGTTTGCGTGATGGCGTTTCATCTTTAAGCGCCTTTGGCGAAGTCTTTCAATCAATGATCACCGCAAGCGGGCGAATTCCGCAATTATCCCTGGTACTTGGACCAACTGCAGGTGGTGGTGCATATGGCCCTGCGCTTACAGATGTTGTTGTACTTGCACCTAATGGTCGCATCTTTGTAACTGGCCCAGATGTAGTTAAAAGTGTTACGGGCGAGAAAATTGATATTGCAACACTCGGCGGCCCTGATGCACACCGTAAAAATAGTGGTGTAGCTCATGTAATCGCGCATAACGAAGAGGAAGCCTTTGCTGAGATTCGTGATTTAACTTCACTCTTTGCCGATCAAGGTTTATTAAATACTGATTTAGTTGATGAAGATTTAGCTAAGTATGTGCCGCCTGCGACTAAACGTGCTTATGAGGTTCATCCATTGGTAAATGCCATTCTTGATAACGATGGTGAAAAAATTGAGCTGCTCCCAATGTGGGCGGAAAATATGACCACAGTGCTTGGGCGTTTTGGTGGACGTACTGTTGGCGTGCTTGCCAATAACCCGCAACATTTAGGTGGCGTACTCGATTCATCAGCTGGTGAAAAAGCGGCTCGCTTTGTGCGCACCTGTGATGCATTTGGAATTCCACTGATCGTGATTGCAGATGTTCCTGGCTTCTTGCCGGGTGCTGGCCAGGAATGGGAAGGCGCAGTTCGACGTGGCGCTAAGTTGTTACATGCCTTTGGCGAAGCGGTAGTTCCACGCGTTACCTTAATTACTCGCCGCGCATATGGCGGTGCCTATGTTGCGATGAATTCGAAATCTCTTGGCGCTACTCGAGTATTTGCTTGGCCTACTGCTGAAGTTTCAGTAATGGGTGCAGTAGCTGCTGTACGGGTTTTACATCGCCGATTATTGGCCGATATCCCGCAAGAACAGCGCGAATCAATGGAACTTGAATTAGCAGCCGAGCACGATCGCGTTTCAGGTGGAGTCGAACGTGCAATTGAAATTGGCGCAGTTGATGAAATTGTTGAGCCAACGTTAACTAGAAGTGCGCTAGCAAAAGCAATTGCCGCGGCGCCTCATCGAAGAGGCAACCACGGCAATATTCCGCTTTAGTTTTTTGCGGTTAATTACTTAGTTTTAAAAGTTACTGAAACAGTTGAAGTAACAGTCTTTTCAATGGTGCTGGTGTCGTATGCACCGTAATCGGCGGTTTGGGTTGAATCTTGAGTAGTTACTTGAAATGGACCACTCTTAACGTTAATCACTGCACCCACAGAACCACCGGCAGCCTTCGTGATCGCTTCAGCGCGAACTCGAGCATCCTTCATAGCTTCACCTAACAACTTAGGGCGAAGGTCGGAGAGAGTTGAGATGTAGTACTGAGGACCATAATTATTTACAGGGACTCCAGTTTGAAGTAGTTCACCAATACCCTGGCTTAACTTAGAAACCAATTGCACATCTTTAGTGCGAACTGTTACATCGCGGCTTGCTCGGTAAGACAGAATGCGGCCAGTGTTATTTCCATTGACATACTCTTCGTTGGCATAGGTTGAGACAGCGCCCAACGTAATTAACTTAGTAGAGATTCCACCTTGAGCTAAATAGTCAGAGAGTGCATTTACGCCATCAGAAACTTTTGAGACAGCGGTGCCAACTGTTGGCGAAGATTGCGAAACCGAAAGAGTCCAAACAGCGTTATCTGCTATTGCTGAAACTTTTGCAGAACCGGTAACTGTGATTCCATCACTAGCGCGCGATGCGAATCCCGCACCGACCTTCATTAATCCACCACCAAGTGCGATAGATAAAATCACGGCGGCTGCAATTAGGACAATGCCTTTATTGCGCTCGATGGTTACTTTGCTATTTTCTAAGTTTTGGCTCATGGCTTGATTCTACTTAATTTAAGGTAGTTCTTGCGAAATTTAGATCGCTTGTAGCGGAGCCACCTCTCGCTGATCAATTGCACGTAATGGTTCAAGCACTTCCTCCCATGGTTTACCCAGAATTCGGTTAACTGCATCTCGTAATTCATCTTCCTCGAATGAATTACTTAGCGCACTTGCTAACTGATGTTCGGTCACGAGAATATTTCCAGCACCATCGGTCTGATTTCTCAAAATGCCAAGTTCAGGAGTGAATCTAAACAATTCACCGGCATCGCCATTTGCCTCAAAGATCTCAAAACGTAGGTAGTGCCAACTTGCTAGCGAGCTACAAAGTTTTGCAGCGCTGCCTGATAAATCGCGCCAGGAGATTTCAGTTCGATAAGTTCCTGCAAAATTTGGTTGTGACCGCCATTGAATCAGTGCCGATATGCCAAGGGCATCTTTAATAGCCCAATCAATATGGGTACGCAAAGCAGATGGCGCGCTGTGAATAATCAGCGTTCCATGTGACATGGCTTTTGGCACAGCAGTAAAGGTGGGCGAAAATCGCTCCATTTTGCTTCTCCTAGCAAGGGCGCTTGATGCGACCTTCCCCAGTCCACCTGCTCCTGCTAGTGCTCTATTTCTACACCTTTGCCCTCTTAACTGTCTAGATAGTTGAAATATCAGCCTCGATTGAGCGTGCATCCTCGAAAATTTCTTTAGGTGAACTCGTAAGTAGGAGGTACGCTTTGCCTTAGTCGGACGCTTTATCAGTACCCGTTTCATGTTTTACATATTCGGTATAGCTGTAGCAAGAGGAAGACCGTGATTCGAGGATTTCTCGGAACACCCACATATCGAAGGAAAAGTAAAAGATGGCAACAGGTACAGTTAAGTGGTTCAACTCTGAAAAGGGTTTCGGTTTCATTGCAGTTGACGGTGGCGGACAAGATGTATTCGTTCACTACTCAGCAATTCAAGGAAACGGTTACAAGTCCCTTGAAGAGGGTCAGTCAGTTTCATTCGAGGTTGTACAGGGTCCAAAGGGTCCTCAGGCCGATGCAGTGAACGCTAACTAATTACACTAACTAGTTTCACAAAGAACCCTCGTCGCGAAAGCGGCGGGGGTTCTTTATTTTTTAGGAGCTGGTGGAATATCGCCTAGCTTCTTACGTAGCTTTTCCACGGAAGCAAATGGCGATTTATCAGTGCCCGCTTTCCAGGCATCTAGATATTTCCATGGATACAAAACGCCACGGCGAACCCACCAAATATTCTCTTCAACCGGAGTTGGCCATGAAATTCCAAAATGAACATGCGGCGCGGTGCCACGTGCAGAGCCAGATGAGCCAACGTAGGCAAGAGTTTGCCCTGCAGTGACAATTAATCCGGGGACGATTCCTTTTTCAATCTTCTTAAAGTGCGAACCGTAATATCGAACGCCATCATCGCCAACCAGCGTCACTGATAATCCGCCGCGCTCATAACCTAAATTAGTTTTGTAATTCCACTTATCTTTTGTGGCAACTTCAGTGATGACGCCGCCAATTGGCGCAACATATTTGCAGCCTGCTTTAGCCTGGATATCCGTTGCCTCGTAATCATGATGAGACTTAGCGTAGGTTGCCTTGCAATCGACAACTGGAAAGACATAAACCGGAGCGCTCTTGGCCGCGGGCATGGTCGATAAAGTTACAAGTAACGCTGTCAGAGCTGCATATTTCTTGCGCATATTTGCAATTCTAGGTCTGGCAGCGGCATTAGTTTGGGAGATCAATCACTCGCCCACTATTCTTTACATCTCTACTGATCGATTCTGTGAAGATGCTGATCGCAAGGGGCGGTAGCTCAGTTGGTTAGAGCCCCGGACTCATAATCCGGTCGTCGCGGGTTCGAGCCCCGCCCGCCCCACTTACTTCATTAAATAAGAATTAATTAAATCTGGATGGGATGATTGTTATATGCCTCAGGCCCAGAATCCCATCTTGCCTGGCTTCTATCCAGATCCCTCAATAATCCGCGTAGAAGATGATTTCTACATTGTTAATTCCAGCTTTGAATATTTTCCTGCGATTCCGATTTGGCACTCCAGAGATTTAATTAATTGGCGGCAGATTGGAAACGCAGTTGATCGAGCAGATCAAGATTTAGATCTTTCCGATGTTGCCCCATCAGGCGGAGTTCAAGCCGCCACAATTCGCCATCACAACGGCGTTTTCTATATAACTTCAACTCGAGTAAAGCGCCAATGGCCAGGCTCTAACTATCATTTTGTTGTTACTGCCACGGATATCAATGGGCCATGGAGTAAATGCCACTTCATTGAAGATGCATACGGGATAGATAGCTCGCTCTTCTTTGATGGCGATAAAGCTTATTTCTTGGCTAATCGAGAGAGTTCCAATCCTAGATTTGAAAACGATGCCGAAATCTGGATGAGTGAAATTAATTTAGATACCTTCGAACTAGTCGGCGAGAAACATACGCTCTGGAATGGCACAGGTGGAATTTTCCCCGAAGGTCCACGTATGTATAAGCGAAATGGTTTTTACTACTTGCTTATTGCTGAAGGCGGAACGCTTCATTTTCATACAACTTCAATTGCGCGTAGTGAAAATATTTTTGGGCCATATATATCAAGTCAGCGAAATCCGATTCTTACGCATAAGCATTTAGCACGCGAATATCCTGTTCACAATGTTGGCCATGCCGATATGGTTGAACTCAAAGATGGCTCTTGGTGGGGCGTTGCACTTGCCTCCAGGCCACGTGGTGGTTTCTATGATGGTGGAAATGTTAAGTGGTCATTCGGTGGCTACTACCGAAATTTGGGTCGCGAAACTTTTATCTTTCCAGTCACCTGGCCAGCTGATGATCAGAGCCCACTCTTTGCTCCTGCAACTGGCAAAGTCGAAGATAGTTACGTAATAACTGGATTGCCTGAATATAAGCAATCTGATGTGGCTATTGATTTGAGCCCTGAATCGCTTGCTATTAAGTGGGTCTCGATTCGAAATGAGCAGCGAAAGAACGTTGAATTCCTAGCTGAAAGTGCGCTGGCCCTGGAACTGCAAGATTCCTTTGAAGAGACTTTCCTGGGTACCCGCCAAACTTCCTGGAACTTTTCTTACTCTGTAACCGTTGATTTGACTGAACTTGAGAGCGGCGATGTATTCGGGCTTGCGGCTTATATAAAAGAGGGCGCTTATCTTTCGCTGGAGATTAAGCGAGGCATGGCTTTTGAAATATCAGTCCAGGCGGCCTCAGGCAATCAACCATCGGCCTCAATTTCAACGGATCAATCAGAGATTCAAATCGAAATAATTGGAAATGATCAGGATTACACCTTCAAAGTAAATGAACTGAATTTTATGCACACACTCGATGGTCG
>JNSK01000029.1_pt1 | contig 35358 bp, 37 predicted proteins | sample 210681 | NCBI WGS metagenome assembly JNSK01 (sample SAMN02808684, study PRJNA238866) | freshwater metagenome | biome: fresh water; feature: freshwater reservoir; material: water; isolation source: water column of the freshwater reservoir Embalse de Amadorio in Spain | place: Spain: Valencia ...
GCAAGAATTGAATCAGAACCAGACTGCAACGGCATATGTAGATGCGGCATCACCACGGGCGTTGTTGCCATTACTTCGATGACATCATCGGTGAAATCTCTTGGATGTGGCGACATGAAGCGCAGACGCTCGAGGCCATCAATTGCCGCAACCTCTTTGAGTATCTTTGCGAAAGCTCCGCGCTCACCAAGCCCAACACCATAGGCGTTTACGTTCTGGCCCAACAAAGTGATCTCAATTACTCCCTGATCTACGAGGGCTCGTACCTCGTTGAGCACATCAACCATGGGACGATCTTTTTCAATTCCGCGAAGTGCGGGAACGATACAGAAAGTGCAGGTGTTATTGCAGCCAACCGAAATAGAGACCCATGATGAAAATGCCGAAAATCTGCGTGCAGGCAGTGTCGATGGGAAGTGCTCGAGCGATTCAAGGATTTCAATCTGTGATTCTTCTTCAATCCGCGCTCTCTCCAATAAAACAGGTAAGGAACCAACATTATGAGTACCGAAAACGACATCAACATAAGGCGCTTTCTTAAGAATAATCGCTTGATCTTTCTGAGCCAGACATCCACCTACTGCAATCTGCATAGCAGGATTGGCCTTCTTGATGGGTGCAAGGAATGAGAGGTTTCCATAAAGTTTATTGTCGGCATTTTCTCGAACAGCGCAAGTATTAAAGACGACGATATCGGCCTGTGTACCTGAGGCTGCCGGGATAAAACCAGCTTCATCGAGCAACCCGGCTATTCGCTCAGAATCATGGACATTCATCTGGCAGCCATAAGTTTCGACCGTATACGTTCGTGACATAAGAGTTAATTTAAATATCTAGAATTTTGCAAGAAAGATCTGCGCGATTAACCACGAGCATCTTGCCATTGGTTAGTGGAGTCCAATCATCATGGCCCCATCCAGTTGATGCGACCTTGATTGCGCCGTCTTCCTTGGCAAAGCGAAGTTCGTAGTGGAATGGGACTTTCCATTCGCTCTGTTCTGCCACATTGAACTGACAGACAGCGATCAAGAAATCTGGCGTGAGAGTGATTGAGTTGATTGCTGAATAATCTGATGTGCTAGCAATTTCCTTCACAGTGGCGGCGATCGCCTCAATCAGCCCTACTTTTTTCGCTGCGCTGAGAATCGCAAAGAAATATCGCTCACTATCGGTTGTTGAAGTCAGTTGCGCCAGAAGATCAGCATCAACTAGATGCTCAATACTTGACGCCGGACGGATAGTTCCGTTGTGCATAAAGGAGATATCTCCATGAATAAATGGATGGTTATTTGATAAATCAACTGCTAAACCTTTGGATGCAAGTCGCAGATGGACCAGTGCGCCATCAGTTGGCTTAGATGAGGCGACCTCTGCGAAGAGTGTGCTTTCAACAGCTGGAGCTAGTTCGCGTTCGCGCTCTTGCACTCCACCAATCGAGGCGCAAGTTGTTACTCCCCAACCATGCTTGTGTTCTTTGGAGAGCTCTACAAAATCTGAAAGCGTCGGACCCACAATTGTTGCCAGGGTCGCAGGCTCAGATGAGGCGTAGGCTAATAATCTGCACATGGCAGTAATCTACCTTGGAATGCGAATTGGTTCCTGCCCGCGAGCGATAAGACGCTCAAAATGAATCTCTCGCTTTTCGCTAAATCGCTGCGCATCGGCACCGGCGGTCTTAATAAAGGCGGCAAGCTCTTCACGGGCAACGAGGCCATCGCCAGAGAGATCTGTCCGTTCAAAGACATTCCATGCACGGAGTACGGGTGCGATTACTTCATCAAGGTGCTGCTGCAGATCATAAATTCCAGCAAGAGCAATCTGTACCGCCTTGCGACCAAAGCCTGGCATGTTTGCTCCTGGCATATCAAAGTTTGTTACAACATCTGCAATTGCTCTCATTGCTGCATTTGGTTCAAGCTCAAGAGCGGTGCCTAAAAGGTTACGATAAAAAATCATATGTAGATTTTCATCAAGTGCCACGCGCTGCATCATCGACTCAGCAATCGGATCATTGGAAAGTTTGCCGGTATTGCGGTGAGAGATACGAGTAGCTAATTCTTGGAAAGAAACATATGCAACGGTATGCAACATATCGTTCTCATAAGGAGTCTGATATCCCAGAGACATATGAGCCATGCGAAGATCTTCTAGTACGTACGGATCTACTCCACGAGTTGCCATGAGGTAATCGCGAATCACAATCGCGTGTCGAGCCTCTTCTGCAGTCCAGCGCTCAATCCAATTTCCCCATGCGCCATCTCGACCCATAGAGATTGCAATTTCAGTGTGATAGCTCGGCAAATTATCTTCGGTGAGAAGATTGAGAATAAGCGAATCTTGTGCGACTGGAGTAAGGCGAGAGTCTTTAGCTTCCCACGCATCGCCGTTTAAAGGTCCTGCAAAGTCTCGACCTTCTGACCATGGGACATACTCGTGCGGATACCAATTTTTCTGAACGCTTAAATGGCGATTTAGTTCGACTTCTACGACAGGTTCCAGATCGCGGATGAGACGCGATTGAATCGCTGCGGAATCGTAAGTCATGAGAGAACGCTACGCCAGTGAGTGTGTTACTCACTAGTTAGAATTGGTGTTTCTGCGTTCCTGCGCCTGTGATGCACGCCATGTCGCGATTGCTCCATGATTTCCACTGAGCAGAATGGGTGGAACTTCTAACCCCCTCCACTCTTGAGGGCGAGTGAAGTTGGGGTATTCGAGATAACCCTCTTCAGTATGTGACTCTTCAGCAAGAGATAGTGGATTTCCAAGTACTCCAGGAATAAGCCGTGTAATTGCTTCAATCATGACCATAGAAGCGACCTCACCCCCTCCGAGTACATAATCTCCAATTGAAACTTCGCGCACTTGAATGTTTCTTTGCTGGTATTCAGCTTGGCTATAGTGAATGCGCACTCTGTCATCAATTCCTTCATAGCGGCCACACGCAAAAATAAGATGTGGCGCACGTGAGAGTTCTTCCGCCATCTCCTGGTTAAAGCGTCGCCCTGCTGGAGTTAATACAATTAAAATCGCATCATCAGCGATGACGGAATCAATAGCCTTACCCCACACATCGGCCAGCATCACCATTCCAGCACCACCACCATACGGAGTGTCATCAACCGTGTGGTGAGTATCTGAAGTCTGCGACCTGAGATCATGAATGTTTACCGAAAGTAATCCGCCATCTTGGGCCTTGCCTAAGAGGGAGAGTTGTAACGGCGCAAAGTAGTCAGGAAAGATTGTGATTGCATCAATTCTCATGACATCTGCCCATCGATAATTGGTGGAATAACTGTAAGTCTTTTGCCTGCAATATCAACGACCGGGACAAGAACCCGCACGAATGGAATGAGTACTTCCCCTCTTTCGCCCTTAATAACAAGTACATCTTGACCAGGAAGATTGAGAACATCAAATACTTCGCCCAACGTGCTGCCATCTTCTAATTCGGCGCGACAACCAATGAGTTGGAGCACGTGATAGTCATCCTCATTCTCACCGGGTGCATCGATATCAACATCGGCATATAGAAGTACATCACGCAGCTTCTCGATTGCGTTGCGATCTGCATAGCCCGCAAAGGAGAGCAGGAGAATTCCGTTATGAACGCGCACAGAGTCGACTACAAGAGTTCCATTGCTATCTGTTTCAAGTGTTGCACCCAGAGCAAAACGGGATGCCGCATCATCTGTGCGAACTTCGATTGTCGCCTCACCCAAGATTCCATGGGCGCGACCAATGCGCCCAACATTTAGGCGCATGACATAAGTTTTCTTAACGAGCCTCGTCAGTATCGATCAGATCAACGCGAACGCTACGTCCAGCAAGAGCGCTTACAACTGTGCGAAGCGCCTTTGCTGTACGACCGTTACGACCAATGACCTTGCCGATATCTTCAGGATTAACACGAACTTCAAGGGTTGTACCTCGACGATGTGTCTTCTCCTTGACGATGACATCCTCAGGATTATCTACAATCCCTTTAACGAGATGCTCGAGAGCTTCGTCAATCATGATTACTCAGCTTTTTCTTCCGCTGGAATTTCTGACTCAACAACTTCAGCTGGAACCTCTGCCACCTCAGCGACGGCTACTGGCTCGGACACTGCTTCAACTACTGGAGCTTCTTCAACTGCTGGAGTTTCAGCAACAGGGTTTGCCTTTGCAGCAAGCTTCTCTTGCGCCTTCTTCTTCAGAGTTGTTGCACCTTCTTTTGGCTCATCCATTGCAGATTTAACTGCAGCTTCATATGCAACGCTCTTATGTGGCTTAGGGGCTGCAAAGCGAAGTGTTCCTTCAGTTCCTGGAAGACCCTTGAACTTCTGCCAATCGCCTGTGACCTTAAGAATGGCCTCTACAGCTTCAGATGCTTGTGCGCCAACGCCTAACCAGTAGAGAGCGCGCTCTGAGTTCACTTCAATAATTGATGGCTCTTGTCCTGGAACGTAGCGACCAATCTCTTCGATTGATAGTCCGTTACGTGCCTTACGTGAGTCTGTAACAACGATGCGATAGAACGGTGTACGGATCTTGCCCATGCGCATTAAACGAATTTTTGTAGCCAAAGCAGTGGTGCTCCTAAAAATATGTGTTCAATCTCGTAGCTGTAGCGGGGTGCCCAGCGCAAAGATCCAACGATGGATGTGGATGTTTCGGGGGTAGAGGGCCCCGTCACAGGAGGCCAATCTTGCCATGTGAGCCCCTCGATCCAAAATCAAGAGCTCTCTTCGACCGCTCTCTTGGCTGGATTTCCTGATCGTGACTTCTTTTTGGCAGGCGGGACGCTTTTCTTGGGCATGGGTGGCATCCCTGGCATTCCAGGCGGAAGAGCCATTCCAGCAGGTGCGCCCCCACCATTTCGCATCTGCTTCATCATCTTCTGTGCAGCAGAGAATTTGTCGACGAGAGCATTTACTTCTTGAACCTTTCGCCCCGAACCCGCTGCAATGCGCGCACGCCGTGAACCATTGAGAATTTTTGGTTCGATGCGTTCTTTCGGTGTCATTGATTGCACAATCGCTTTGGTGCGAACAATTTCACCTTCATCGAAGTTTTCAATCTGCTTTTTCATTGCACCAGCTCCTGGAAGCATGCTGAGTAATTTACCCATTGAACCCATCTTTGACATCGCTTCTAACTGCTCAAGAAAATCTTCTAAAGTAAAATCTTCGCCTTTGATGAACTTCTCTTCGAGCTTGGCTGAAGATTCTCCATCGAGAGCTTTCTTTGCTTGCTCAGCAAGAGTTGCAACATCACCCATTCCAAGAATGCGAGATGCCATGCGCTCTGGGTAGAAGAGATCAAAGTCTGAGAGTTTTTCACCGGTGGACGCAAACATGATCGGCTTACCCGTGAGAGCCGTAATTGAGAGAGCAGCGCCACCGCGTGCATCACCATCTAATTTAGTAAGAACAACTCCATCAAAGCCCACGCCGACTTTAAATGCTTGCGCAGTTTTCACCGCGTCTTGACCAATCATCGCATCGACAACGAAGAGAATTTCATCTGGAGAGATTGCATCTCGGATATCGCACGCTTGCTTCATCATCTCTTCATCAACACCAAGCCGTCCTGCGGTATCGACAATGACGATGTTATGTAATTTAGATTGTGCAAATTTCACACCTGCTTTTGCTACAGCAACCGGGTCGCCTACCCCATTGCCAGGTTCGGGTGCAAATACTGGGACAGAGACACTTTCGCCAACAATCTGCAATTGATTAACAGCATTCGGGCGTTGCAAATCTGAAGCAACCAATAAAGGTGTATCACCTAAATCTTTAAAGTGTTTTGCCAACTTCCCAGCAAGTGTTGTCTTACCTGCACCTTGCAAACCTGCCAACATAATGACAGTCGGTGGATTCTTTGCAAGACGCACACGTCGTGCCTGTCCACCAAGAATTTCAATGAGCTCTGTGTTAACGATTTCAAAGATTGCCTGCGCCTGGTTCGAACCAGATTGCAGGTTTGGAAGTGCTTCCAAAGACTTCGCCTTGATTTTTTCAACAAAGCTCTCAACTACACCTAAGGCGACATCGGCTTCAAGGAGCGCCTGATAAATCTGATCGGCAATCTGATCAACATCGGACGAAGTAATCTTGCCGCGTGAACGCAGGGCTGAAAAAGCCTGAGTGAATTTTCCTGTCAGCGATTCAAACATAGTGAGCGAACTCTACTTGAGAAGGGCGGCCTTGACCTTGTTGGCAACCTCTTCAACGCGTTCACCAGCTAGTGCTCCCCCACCAAATTCGCGTAAGTAAAGAGTGTCGATCGCCTCCGCACCCAGAGTGGTCACAATTGCAGAGCGGATATCCACATTGCATTGAGTGATGACATCACCGATATTAAATAAGAGAGCCGGTCTATCGTGAGTCCTAATCTCAATGATCGTGGCATCGGTTGCACCATCAGTAAATGTCTCGACAACCGGTGCTGGAACAGGGATTGTTGGAAGAGTTGCGTAGGCCTTGATTCGAGCCTGAATTCGTTCTGCCAATTCACGACTATCTTCGATAGCCATTAAAATCTGCCCTTTAAGAATTTCAGATGTGACTTTTGGCGCATGAGGGTCGGCAATTACGATCCATTGCATTACTGCACATTCGTTCACCGTTTTTGTTCGAGCTGACCTAACATCTAGGCGCAAGACATTGAGTACACCAGAGACTAAAGAGAGAAGTCCTGATCGATCGGGAATGACAATGTCGATCAGGTAATCATGTTCGCGCTTCTGGACCGAAATTGTTAGCTCACCGGTAGCGGCAATTTCTTTCTGTTGGTCAGTCAGTTCTGGCTGTGGAGCAATAGTGTCATCGACCATCGCACTTCTTACCCGATTAACCAAATCTGCAACTAGGCCCGCCTTCCACTCAGACCAAGCAGCTTTGCCAGTTGCTTCACCATCGGCGATACTCAAGGCGTGTAAGAGTTCAAGAGTTTCTAAATCTGGAATGAGTGCTAAGACCGAAGCAATCGTTGCGGGATCATCGAGATCTCTTCGGGTGGCAGTAGCCGAAAGAAGCAAATGTTGCTCAACCAAAATTTTAAGCGTCTCTTGATCTGCAATATCAAAACCAACTCGAGATGCGATTGGGCCAATGAGTCGCGCTCCACGTTCTGAATGATCTTCTTGACCTCCTTTTCCGATGTCATGAAAGAGTGCTGCAAAGAGCAAGAGATCAGGTCGATGGACCATTCGTGTAAGGGCACTTGCATGCAGGACGGTCTCAACCATATGGCGATCAACGGTATGTCGATGTAAAACATTGCGCTGAGGAAGAGAACTCACTGTCTCCCATTCTGGAAACCACGAAGTGATAATTCCTTCTTGCTCATAGGCTTCCCAGACAGCAATCATTGAATGACCGCCGCCAATGAGTGAGATGAAGTTTTCACGCGCAACTCGTGGCCACGGCGTTGAGATTTGTAGAGCGCTTTCTCCCAACCGAAGACAGGTATCGAGGGATAGCGGTAATCCTACCTGGGCCGCAGCGGCGGCTACTTTAAAGGCAAGTGTTGCATCTGTGGAAACTGGGGCATCAATACTTAGTGCTACCTCTTGATGCGAAATGGTGATCTCTGGTGAGAGTTGCGTGGTTCGTATTCTTTTCATAAAGCGGCCTGCGCGATCTTTACTGCGATGCTCAACGCTGTGCCAGATGGAACTAAGGATGTAATCAACCGAGCGAGCTGACTTGGCTAGGTCAGCCATGAGGGCATCTGCATCTACATAATCTAAGGCTTTCGCAATTTTATCTTGCTCTTGAAAGTACAGTCGGTCTTTTGAATTACCCGTCAGCGTATGCAGACTGTCACGAATCTTGAGAATAGTGCTCTCTGCTATGGAAATTCGCTCGATGGAAGGAACTACTGCGCCACTCAAAGCAATTGCTCTAATTGAATTGATATCTCGTAATCCACCTCGAGCCTCTTTAAGGTCAGGTTCCAGGAGGTATGCCAGCTCGCCACTTCGTTCGTGACGTATCTTCATACCCTCTTTTAACTCCGGTAAATATCGAGAAGCATCCTTACGCCAGAGATTAAAGGCATCACTCTGGGCGGCGGCAGCGAGATCGGCATCTCCGGCTACTAAGCGAATATCAAGTAGACCCGTGATGACTCGAAGGTCAATCTCTGCAGTTTCTCGATTCTGCGTAAGAGTTCGAACTGAGTGATCAACTTTAAAACCTTGATCCCAGAGCGGATAGAGCAAGGCATTTGTTACATAAAGTAGATCGGATTCTGATTTATGTTTATGCAAAATCAAAATATCAAGATCTGATCCGGGCGAGAGTTCGCCGCGGCCGTAACCTCCGACCGCGGCGACACTTACCCCCTTGGAAAGATCGCCGAGCGAATCAAACAAGGAAGTGATCACGGAATCACTTTTGTCAGATCTATCCCGACGTTCTCGAGTGCTCACATTCCTATTTCAAAACCCTAGACGAGGCTTGGGCTTTAGATTGCATCAGATCCACGTTCACCTGTGCGAACTCGGATTACCTGCTCAACTGATGTGGTCCAGACTTTGCCATCTCCAATTGATCCAGTTGAAGCCGTCTTTACGATCAGATCCAAAGCGCTATCTACATCTGCGTCATTAACGAGTACTTCAAGGCGCACCTTCGGTACGAGATCAACTGTGTATTCAGCGCCGCGGTAAACCTCTGTATGTCCACGTTGGCGACCAAATCCACTTGCCTCTGAGACTGTCATGCCAGTGATGCCCGCTGCTTGTAGTGCATCTTTGACATCATCTAACTTAAATGGCTTTAGGATTGCTGTAATTAGCTTCATGGTTAGGCTCCCTTTGATTGTGCAAGGACGCTGCCTTGGCTATTGTCAGATAACTCATATGCGCGTTCGGCATGAACGGCTAGATCAATTCCAGCAACTTCCTGATCTCCGGAAATTCTGAAACCAATTGTTGCATCGACAATCTTTCCGATTATCAAGGTTACAACGAATGAATAGGCCAGGACAGCGCCCGCACCAATTACTTGCTTAACCAACTGATCTGTTCCTCCACCGTTGAATAGTCCGACTTCGACGCCGACGAAGCCAATCATCACTGTTCCGACAATTCCACCTACAAGGTGGACTGCGACAACATCTAGTGAATCGTCATAGCCAAACTTGAACTTCAAGCCAACCGAGAGCGCACAGAGGATTCCGGCAACCGCACCGATGATCAGAGCACCACTTGCATCTACAGCAGCGCATGCTGGTGTAATGGCTACAAGACCTGCGACCACACCGGATGCTGCACCGAGGCTCGTCGCATGACCATCTCTGATCTTTTCAACCAGTAGCCACGCGAGTACTGCCGCTGTTGTAGCGCCAATGGTATTCAGTAACGCAAGTCCTGCGGTTCCATTAGAAGCAACTGCAGAGCCTGCATTGAATCCGAACCAACCGAACCAAAGAAGTGCTGCACCAAGCATTACCAATGGCAAGCTATGTGGACGCATCGCAACTCTTCCAAATCCAATTCTCTTTCCAAGGATGAATGCCAGTGCCAATCCGGCTGCACCAGCGTTGATGTGAACCGCGGTTCCGCCCGCGAAGTCGAGTGCACCAAGATCATTTGCAATCCATCCGCCTGTCTTTGCAACAAAATTATCAAAGGCGAAGACCCAGTGTGCGACAGGGAAATAAACCAAAGTCGCCCAAATTCCTGCAAAGACCATCCATGCTCCAAATTTGGCACGATCTGCAATCGAACCAGAGATCAAAGCGACAGTGATAGCTGCAAAAATTCCTTGGAATGCAATGAAGACAACCGCTGGAATTGTTCCAATAAGTGAGTCTGGATTATCCAACCCGTTGAGGAAGAGGAACTCGCCAATATCTCCAATGAGCCCTTTCTCTCCCACTGAATTTCCAAAAACCATTGAGAACCCGTAAGCAATCCAGAGAACAAAGACAATGGCAAGTGCACCAAATGACATCATCATCATATTGAGCACGCTCTTGACTCGAACCATGCCGCCATAAAAAAGTGCGAGGCCTGGAATCATCAACGTGACAAGTCCAGTACTAATTAGCATCCAGGCTGTGTCGCCGGAGTTAAGAACAACTTCTTCCATAGAGATCTACCTTTTCCTATCGAGTAAATGAAGCCTCGCCCTTGAGGTCTTGGGTACGGGGAAAAGATGCTCTTGGGTGGTTACAGACAGTCGGAAATGAAGTTAAGAAATGGTCACAAAAGCAGACCTTGTGTTACATCTTGATTACGTACGAGGGTGCTTACGCTTCGAGCAGGGATTGGATGTAGAGCTGGGGCTCAAATGGGGCGAAATCCTCGATCGACTCCCCCGTGCCGATGAACTTAATCGGAATTCCAAGCTCTGCCTCAATGGCCAGGGCGATGCCGCCCTTCGCGCTGCCATCCATCTTTGTCACGATTAAGCCGGTGACAGCAACTGCCTCACTAAATACTTTCGCTTGAGTCATCGCGTTCTGCCCAGTTGTTGCATCGATGACCAAGAGAACTTCTGTCACAGGCGCAACTTTTTCGACGACGCGTTTTACCTTACCTAGTTCATTCATCAAATCACTCTTGTTGTGAAGGCGCCCAGCAGTATCAACGATAAGTACTTCACGATTATTCTCTTTGGCAAAGGTTGCTGCATCGAAGGCAACGGAAGCCGGTTCGGATTGATCTTTTCCTGTGATGACATCCACACCGATACGTGTACCCCATGTCTGCAACTGATCGACTGCAGCTGCGCGAAAAGTATCTGCTGCAGCCAACGCAACAGATCGCTGACTCCTGTGTAGCGAGTTAGCCAATTTAGCCGCAGAAGTTGTCTTACCCGTTCCATTGATACCAACGATCAAAAATATCGAGAGTGGGCTCTGGTAATTGATCTCGCGTGATCGAGTACTCAAAATTTCTGTAAGGATTGAGGTTAAGCCTGATTGCGCATCCTCTGCCCGTAACTTCTTCGCCGAAGTAATTACTTGATCTACCAATGTGGGACCTAAATCTGAAGCCAGGAGCTCTTTGTGTGCTTCATCCCAATCTAAAGGGGTGATAGAAGATCGCGAAAGTTTTGCAACGAGTTTTCCGAATAAACCCATCGAGGCGACCTTAGATTATGCGTTTTCAGATTCGCGCAGGCGTTGTGAAATTACCTCAGTAACTCCATCACCACGCATTGTCACTCCATAGAGCGCGTCTGCAATCTCCATGGTGCGCTTCTGGTGGGTAATGATGATCAGCTGTGAACTTTCACGAAGTTCTTCGAGGACCACAAGCAGGCGGCCAAGATTTACATCATCGAGGGCTGCTTCAACTTCATCCAAAACATAGAACGGGCTTGGACGAGATTTAAAGATTGCTATAAGCATCGCAACGGCGGTGAGAGACTTTTCTCCACCTGAAAGGAGTGAGAGACGCTTGATGCGCTTTCCAGGAGGACGGGCCTCAACATCGACGCCTGAATTTAAGAGATCATCTGGGTTAGTCAAGATCAAACGGCCCTCTCCACCTGGGAATAGACGAGGGAAGATTTCAGTAAACTGTTGTGCAGTCTCTTCGAAGGCCTCCATAAAGATCTGCTGAACGCGATCATCAACTTCCTTGATAATATCGAGGAGATCTTTCTTTGTATTCTTCAGATCCTCGAGTTGTTCAGCCAAGAATTTCAAACGCTCTTCAAGCGCGCTGTACTCTTCAAGAGCTAGTGGGTTGATCTTTCCAAGCAATGTAAGTGAGCGCTCTGTCGCGGCAAGGCGCTTTTCTTGCTGATCGCGACGATATGGAACCATCTCGGTTGCGACAATCTCGCCACTTTCGGTTTCAATAAACGTTGGAACATCTTTATCTGGACCGTATTCATTGACCAAAGTTGTGACATCAATACCAAGTTCTTCAACCGCCTTGGTCTCTAACGCTTCAATCCGCATGCGTTGCTCTGCGCGAGCAATCTCATCGCGATGAACGCTTGAAGTAAGTTGATCGAGTTCAAGTGTGAGCTGACGGCTGCGGGCACGAACAGTAAGAGTTTCACCTTCGCGATCACTTCGGGAGCTCTCAAGGCGGGCGCGCTCTGCCGAGGCTTTAGCGATCGAACGCTCAATATGAATCAGTGCTTCGTAGGCGGCTTCTGCAATCGCTTGAGAGATCAAGGCACCGCGTGCACGCGCACCACGACGCGAGACAGCGCGCTCAGATGCTTCACGCTCTGCTCGTGCGCCATCTTCTAAAGCTTGAGCACGGGCCGCAAGTGAGTCCACTCTCTCTTCACTTGTTCGCACAGCTAAACGAGCTTCAACTTCTGTTGTACGGGCTGAAGAAACTTTCTGGCGAAGTGTTTGAGCAAGTTGATGATCCGGCTCGGCAATCTCACCGTGCTGCTGCAATTGCTCGGAAGCAACTCTGAGTTCATTCTCATCGCGAGACTTTGCTGCGCTGGCCTCGGAGATAGCACCATTGAGTCGCTCTACTTCGGCGCTAGCAGATTTCATATTCTGACCTGATACCGCGAGTGCTTCTGTAATTGCAGCAATACGCGCATCTGATTCATTGAGTTGCGATAGGGCCACATCGAATGCGCCCTGCTTGCCTTCTACCTCACGTACAGCGGTTGAAATCTCAAAAGTGAGTCGATTGCACTCGTGGTTAAGACCTTCGAGCTTTGCCGAAAGTTCTTCAATGAGTGCATTAATTTCAATAAGTGATGATGAGGATTGAGACCCACCACGGACTCTTCGGGTTGTAAGCACATCACCATCGCGGGTAACAACGGTTAATTGCGGATGACTGCGTAGGATTTCTTGAGCCGCACGAGCATCGTTAGCAACAACAGTAGTCGCAAGTAGAGATGTCAGTAGATCATCAATCTCACTTGTGTGAATGTGCTGAAGCAGAGGTGTTAGCCCTTGTGGAATCGCCAAGCTCTGTGCACTATTTCCATCATGGACGAGAACATCGGCCTGACCTAAGTTTTCACTACGCAAAGTTGTCAGCGCACTCACCGCAGAGTTCAAGTCACGCACAACGATCGCATCGGCCAAAGAGCCGAGTGCGGATGCAGTTGCTGCTTCCCATCCGGCTTCAATACGAATGAGAGATGCGATCGAACCTAATATTGAAATACCGCGAGAATCACGCACGAGTGCAGCGCCACCATCGCGATTGCCAGAGGTAATTCGAATCGCTTCTAGCTTTGATTCGATTGCATTCTTCTCGCGTTCAGTGGCTCGCTCTAGATCAATCAGATCAGAGTGCTTCTTCTTTGCAGCATCTAATTCGCGTTTTGCGTGCTCAAAGAGTGAATTAAATCCCTGCTCACCAGCGTCTGCCCCTGCAATCTCCATCTCAAGAGTTGAGTACTCGCGCGATGCGTTATCTACTCGTGCCTGAGCCTCATCTCGAGCCTTGGCAAGACGTGAGATTTCTTCGGCAATTGCGTCAAGGCGTGCGGCAAGAGATTTAATGTGTCCCTCTTGTCTAGCTGTTCCTTCACGCTGATCTGCAATGGCTCGAAGAGCAGCGGCAATTTTATCTTCTTCGCTCTTTAGTTCAGCTTCAGCAGTTACTAGATCTTGCGTAGATTGAATCAGGTGTGCTCGTGCGACCTCAACACTTGTACGTAGTGCACTTTCTTCACCGCGCAGAGTCAGTGCTTCGCGTTCAAGTGCATTTGGATCACGGCCCGCACTGCGAGCCTCTTCTGCCTCTTCCGCTAAAAAGCGTGAGCGTTCTTGGGCAAGAGATTGAGTACCGCGGAACTTCTCACGAAGGGCTGAAAGCGAATAGAAATTTTCTTGTGCTTGAATCAAAAGTGGACTTTCAAAAGCAGATTGTGCATCGAGTGCTTCTTCGCGACGGCGAGTTGTTTCGAGTTCGCCTTCTACCTCAGACCTGCGAGCGCGCAACGCAGTTTCATCTGCAACTTCTGCATCAAGGGTCTTTGATAAATTAATAAAGTCATCTGCCAGAAGTCGCAACTTGGCATCACGAAGATCGGCTTGAATCGTTGCAGCTTTCTTTGCCACCTCTGCCTGCTTACCTAACGGGCGAAGTTGGCGACGAAGTTCTACAGTGAGATCTTGTACACGAGCAAGGTTTGCCTGCATTGAGTCGAGTTTGCGCAGCGCTTTCTCTTTACGCTTGCGGTGCTTAAGAACTCCGGCAGCTTCTTCGATAAATCCTCGACGCTCTTCAGGGGTAGCCATCAAGATTGCATCAAGCTGGCCCTGGCCTACGATCACGTGCATTTCGCGGCCAATACCTGAATCGCTTAAGAGTTCTTGAATATCCAGAAGTCGTGAAGCTTCACCATTTATTTGGTATTCGCTCTGACCGTTGCGGAAAAGTATGCGCGAAATTGTTACTTCGCTATATTCGATGGGAAGTGCACCATCTGAGTTGTCGATAGTCAGCGATACTTCTGCTCGACCAAGTGGAGCACGCCCTGAAGTTCCAGCGAAAATTACATCTTCCATCTTTCCGCCACGAAGGGATTTAGCTCCTTGCTCACCCATAACCCAAGTGAGCGCATCGGCCACATTTGATTTTCCAGAGCCGTTAGGTCCAACCACACAGGTTATTCCTGGCTCAAGGCGAAGAGTCGTCGCTGAAGCGAAGGACTTAAAGCCCTTGAGGGTGATGCTCTTCAAATACACGTGGGCAAACCTATCGGTTTATGAGCTCAATTTTTCGTAGGCACTACGGGCCGCGGCTTGCTCGGCTTCACGCTTACTTTTCCCTTCTCCTTGCGCAATTTCGACTCCCCCGACTACTGCAATAGCGGTAAAGGATTTATCGTGATCTGGGCCGCTTTCGGCGAGCAGATACTCGAGTGTTCCCTTTCCTAGGGATGCAACCAGCTCTTGTAGAGCGGTCTTTCCATCAAGTCCAGCACCTTTTGCCATCGCTTCTTCGAGGGTGCTTTTGATAAGTCTTTGAATAACAGCGGAGGTAGTCGCAAAACCAGAATCGATATAGATCGCTCCAATGAGTGCCTCTAGCGCATCTCCTAACAAGGAGTTCTTATCGCGGCCATTGGTAACTTCTTCACCTTTTCCGAGGCGAATATATTTACCGAGTTCGAGAGTGCGCGCGATATCTGCCAGCGCTCGCATATTTACAATGCCAGAGCGCAGTGGAGAGAGACGGCTTTCATCTAAATCTGGGTAGCGAAGGTAGAGCTCTTCTGTAACGACAAGTCCAAGAACTGAATCTCCTAGAAACTCTAATCGCTCATTGGTCAGTGTTGAACCATTTTCATAAGCAAAAGAACGATGAGTGAGAGCTAACTCAAGGAGTTGCGGATCAACCTCAACGCCGAGAGCCTTCGTGAGATCAGAGAACAGCACAAGCCTTCGATCAGATGTCTATAACTTGACGGCGGTTATACGTACCGCATGTTGGACATGCTGTGTGTTGCAACTTTGGCTGCTGGCACTGTGGGCAATTCGCAAGTGCTGCGGCAGTTGTCTTCCACATGCTTCGACGTGAACGTGTCTTCGAACGAGACATCTTTCGCTTTGGTACTGGCATGAGGTAAACCGTCCTTCTTTTAAAAATTATGTAATCGAGCGGGGTGTCGAGCGGGGTAATGTATGGGAGAAGTATCTCCTAAGAGTCCGAATTCTTAAAATCCAGACCATCTAGCCCCGCCCAGCGAGCATCGATTACCTCATGGGCGTGCTCCTGCGGCAGCTGGGCCCACTTTTGGCCGCAATCAGGGCATAGCCCCAAGCAGTCGGGCTCACAGAGTGGATTCACGGGTAGATCAAGCACGATGGCATCGCGGATCGGTGGTTCCAGGTCCATGATTACACCATCGAGATAGAGAAGTTCAACCTCATCAAGATCTTCTTGAACTGGCGCACTCTTCTTGGAGTGGCCTTTCTTTTTTCCGCCATCGTCTTCATAGAGATAGAGCTCTTGAATTCTGCGATCGATTTCAAGTTCAACAGGGTCCAAGCAGCGAATGCACTCTCCGGTTGCTACGGCATAAATCTCAGCGCTCAGCAGAATTCCTTCAGTGACCGCTTCTAAACGGGCATCGACTTCAATAATTGAATCGACCTGCACTGAGATAAGTGGAACGCCCAGTGGCTCTGGAACGACGAGATCGAGTTGGTACTCCTTCATCTCGCCAGCGCGACGAGGCACCTCATGCGTATTGAGATGATAAATATGGGAAGGCCTGACCACAGAAGTAACTCTTATTTTTCTTCTGAGAGTTGCGAAAGAATATCCTTATCACCAGCACCTTCGAGGCGCTCACGACCTCGTGCAACGGCTTCCATAGTTTTATTTAGAATCACTTCAAGTGTGGCCAAGCGACCATCAATGTAACTTTCAACTTCGGCACGTTCTTCATCGGCAAGTAGACGAGCATCATCCAGTATGCGCTGCGCCTCATCGCGAGCCGCCTGAACAATGGCAGTCTGCTCAACCATGCGCGCGACATCCTCGCGTGCTGTTGCAATCAACTGTTCAGCACTTGTTCGCGCTTCTTCAATAATGAGATCCCGTGTAGAGATGATTTCAATTGCCTGGTCTAGATCAGTAGGTAGAGCAACGCGCGCATCATCAAGGATCTCTAGAATTTCTCCACGATGAACCACGCAAGAAGCAGATAGTGGAACTCCACGTGCTTCTTCAATCAGTGTGATTGCGGCATTGAGTTTTTCAATTGAATCCATGGCTAGTTACCACTTTCTGCTACACGAGCCTTGAGAGCCTCGTTCACGGTCTTTGGAACCATTGATGATACATCTCCCCCGTAATGAGCGAGTTCTTTAACAAGGGATGAAGAGAGGAAGGAATGTGCTGGAGCTGTCGCCATAAACATGGTCTCAACGCCCGAGGCTTGGAGATTGACTTGGGCCATCTGCAACTCATAATCAAAGTCAGTAACAGCGCGCAACCCTTTTACGATGCTTTGAATATCCTTGCTCTTGCAATATTCAACAAGTAGCCCTGACCAGGAGTCGATGCGAATATTAGGCAGATGTGCAGTTGTCTTTGCAATCATTTCCATGCGCTCTTGTACCGTAAACATACTAGACTTGGTTCGGTTAACTAAGACAGCGATGACTACCTCATCGAATTGAGCGCTAGCTCGCTCGATGATATCCAGATGCCCAAAGGTCAAAGGATCAAAAGATCCAGGGCAGACAGCGCGTTTCATGTGGCAAACGCTAGCAAGAAGATCAGCCGAGATCCATTTCAGGCGTAGGAAGACCGTAGAAAATCGTTGCTTGACCATAGTTTTTTTTACGTAGTTGCTCAAGTCCGTACGGCCAGCTCAACTCTCGCACTCTGCTATTTCGCTCAACTGCGATCAATCCGTCCGGATGGATGAATTTTCCATCAACCAAGGCAATGAGATTTTCTATAACTTCAATATCTGAAAATTCATAGGGTGGATCGATATAGATGAAGTGATACTGCATTGGTGCGGGACCTTCCAGAAAGCGATCTACCGCCATTGAATAGAGGTGAAAACTTCCAGGAAATTGGGAGCTCTTAATTCCTTCATAGTTTGCAAGAATTGACTGTGCTGCCTTTTCATTATTTTCCACACAATGTACAGTCGAACTACCTCGTGAAAGTGCTTCAAGACCTATAGCTCCGGTGCCAGAGTAGAGATCTAAAACATTGAGCCCATCGAATTCACCAAATTCTGAAGCAAGGGAGGAGAAGAGGGCCTCACGGGCGCGATCTGATGTTGGTCGAGTTGACTGCGCTACTGCTGAGATGTTTCTGCCTTTAGCTAGGCCTGCAATTATTCTCATCGACCTAACCCTTATCTATGAAACCGGAAGATTCATCATCTTCAACTTTAGCGAACTCTCTAGCTAACTGCTCGTTGTTGGACAGATCAGGATCGCTAGCCAATAACTCTTGTGCATCTGCGCGGGCGCTAAGAATGAGATCTTCATCTCGCAACACTCGAAGTAAACGCAACTGTGAGCGAGAACCGGATTGAGCAGCACCCAAAACATCTCCCTCGCGACGCTGTTCTAGATCAATCCTGGAAAGTTCAAAACCATCTGTGCTTCTGGCGACGGCTTCAAGGCGAATTCTCGCTGGTGTTTCTACAATTGCGGTCGTAATCAAGATACAGAGCCCAGGTGAAGTGCCACGTCCCACTCGTCCACGTAATTGATGTAATTGTGATACGCCGAAGCGTTCTGCATCCATGATCACCATAACCGTTGCATTGGGCACATCGACTCCAACTTCAATTACGGTAGTTGAAACGAGGACATCTAGTTCGTGTGCTGCAAATGCGCTCATAGTTGCCTCTTTGAGCTCGCCGGAGAGACGACCGTGCAGTGGAGCTACGCGGATTCCTTTGAGAGCACCAGTTGCAAGTTTTGGCGCCAACTCATCAACGCTTGCTAGCTCAAGTGATGTCGTCCCCAGAAGAAAGTCGATATCGGCATCTTCGGTGACATCTGCGTTGATCCGTGAAGCAACGACATAGGCTTGATGTCCCTGCGACACTTCTTCGCAGATGCGCTCCCATGCTCTCTCTAGAAATGCTGGTTTTTCTAAAGTGTTGACAACATGAGTAGTGATTGGCGCTCGACCTAAAGGTAACTCGCGCAAAGTTGAGACATCTAAATCACCGAATACTGTCATTGCAACCGTGCGTGGAATTGGGGTTGCAGTCATCACTAGTAAGTGCGGTGGAATCTTTGCTTTTCCCTTAAGAGCATCACGCTGTTCAACACCGAATCGATGTTGCTCATCCACAACGATCAATCCAAGGTCATTAAACTCAACTGATGCGCTCAGTAGGGCGTGAGTGCCAATGACAATGCCGGCATCACCGCTAGCGGCAAGTGCGAGTGCATCTTTACGTTCTGCAGCGCTTTGAGATCCAGTAATCAGTGTTATGCGAGTAGAAAACTCTGGTGCACCGATCATTCCACCATGGGCTAGCTCACCCATGAGTTTTTCGATTGTACGAAGATGTTGTGCGGCCAACACTTCAGTTGGTGCAAGCAGCGCTGCCTGACCCCCGTTATCAACAACGGCCAACATAGCTCGCAGTGCAATAACCGTCTTTCCAGAACCAACCTCGCCTTGCAATAAACGATGCATAGGATGTGACTGAGCGAGATCACTTTCAATTTCAGCAGCCACCGCAATCTGTCCAGATGTGAGTTCAAAGGGAAGTGATTTGTCAAAGGCTGCAAGAATTCCATCTTCACGCGTTACCCGAGCTATTGCATCGAGTGATTTCATCTTCTCTTTTCGGCTGACCAGCAAGAGTTGCAATAAAAATGCCTCGTCAAAGGTCAAACGTTCACGCGCCCGTTCGGCGCTCTCCAAATCAGCAGGTTGATGAATTTGAACTAGCGCTTGCTGCAATGAGGGGTATTGATGTTTATCCAGGATAAATTGTGGAATTGGGTCAACAATCTCATCTAGCGCTCCTATGCAGAGCTGCATACACTTTGAAATTTTCCACGATGGTAATTTTGCAGAAGCTGGGTACATCGGCAAGTACTTACCCGCAAAACCCTCGACTGCTGCATCGACATCGTTTCCGTCGGGAATAAGTTCATAGTCAGGATGGGCTAGTTGCCGTTTGCCATTAAAAAGACCAACCTTTCCGGCAAAGAGACCTTGCTGACCGACTTTAAGTTCTTTCTCCCGCCACGCTTGGTTGAAGAAAGTAAGCGAAAGTTTAGATGTTCCATCTGTGACCACGACTTCAAGCATGTTTCCTTTACGAGCGGCAAAGCGTCGGGTCGATGCGCTAAATACTTCGGCAAGAATTGTTACCTCATCACCTTCATTGAGGGCTGCAATATCGCTGAGTTCACCTCGCACTAAATAGCGGCGTGGATAGTGATGGAGAAGATCCCCCACAGTGCGAAAGCCAAAAGTTGTATCAAGAGCTTTCGCTGTGCGATCACCAAGGACTGATGAGAGTTTGGAATCCAGGGTGGCCACCTCGCTATTCTCTCGCGTACCTGCTCCAGGTGAGCGCATTTTTATGGCGATTGGCCGACTAACCCCATATCTTGATACCCTTCGTCCCTGCCGGATCGGCCGTAAGGCTTGGTTCGTCACCTGATCAAGAATTCACGAATGAAGAAATAAAAGGAGTACTGCTGTGGCATCAACATGCGATATCTGTGGCAAAGGGCCCAGCTTCGGTAACAATGTTTCACACTCTCAGGTAAAGACACGTCGTCGCTGGAATCCAAACATTCAGCGTGTACGCACACTCGTTGGCGGCTCAACAAAGCGTCAGAATGTCTGCACATCTTGCCTAAAAGCTGGAAAAGTCACCCGCTAATACATTTAATTGAAACTTTATTGAAAGTGGCGCCACATCTGTGGCGCTTTTTTCATTTCCAGACCAGTTACACCTGCTCCTTGCCTTACATCGCCAATGCGTATTCCGGGGAGATCGACGCCGGTAGCCAGAAAAACATGGTCTTCGCCGCCGCCGAGTATCCATTCAAAGACATCAACACCGAGCGACTGAGCAAGTAGCAAAAGTTCCTTAAACTCATATGCGTTTTCGATCAGCGCAGGGTCAATGTGAAGGTTCACGCCAGATGCCTCAGCAATAGATTGGCAGGAGATAAGTAAGGCATCGCTGGTATCTGTTAGAGCATTTGCTCGACTGAAGTCGATTCCATAATCAAGTGACGGTGCGCGAAATTCATTTAGGGCCATGGCATGTACCGCATGAATTGCCTCAACATCGTGCTTAAGCATGTGTAGACCGGCAGCTGACCAACCTGTAAGAGAAGAAATATAGATTCCATCTCCTACCTGCGCTCCTGAACGCGTGATTGCGCTCTTAACACTTCCGATAGCAGTCATCGCAATTGAGATTGCAGTTGCCCGAGCAATGTCACCGCCGACAACCTGTGTACCTGTCTTGTCGGCTTCATGCTTGATTCCTTCAGCCAGTTCACGAACGCGCTCGAGGCCTTCATCTCCCACTAACGAGAGAGCCACAACGAGATATTCAGGCTTTGCACCCATTGCCAGAATATCTGCGATATTCGCAGCGGTTACCTTGCGGCCAATATCAAAGGCATTTGACCAACGTTTATCAAAGTGAACATTCTCGACCGCAACATCGGTTGTGATCACTTGTTGAGAACTTCCGCGCACAACGGCTGCATCATCGCCAATTCCGATGAGGATGTCAGCAGAAGAAACAGGCTGGAATACAGAGGCAACCACTGAAAGGAGCTCCTGCTCAGAAAATGCCATAGCGCTAAGCCTAGATGATGAGGTACCTTTTGGTCATAGCAAAGTTAACTTCAGCGAAAGGAAAACATGATGTCTGTTCAGGTATTTATCTTGATTCAAACCGAAGTCGGAAAGGCATCATCTGTTGCCGCTGCAGTTGGTGCGATCGCAGGAGTAACACTGGCTGAGGGAGTTACTGGACCTTACGATGTGATTATGCGCGCTGAATCTCCATCAATGGAAGATCTAGGGCGTTCAATTCTTGCAAAAGTTCAAGCAGTGCCAGGAATTACTCGCACTCTTACTTGTCCTGTAACTACTTACTAATTACTTACTAATTACCTACTAATTACCTAGTACCCCGTTATTGCGCGTCAAAGCGCTCTTAAGCAGGTGTGTAATCACTTCTGTATAACTGACACCACTCGCAGCCCACATCTTGGGAAAGACTGAGGTTGCAGTAAACCCTGGCATCGAATTTAACTCGTTGATAATGACTTCACCATTTGGCGTTAAGAAGAAATCAACTCGAGCTAAGCCACTACAGCCGAGTGAGACAAATGCTTCCACCGCTTTACTCTGAATTTGGGTAGCGATCGCTTCTGAAATAGGTGCTGGTAAGGTGATACTTGTCGCGCCATCGAGATACTTCGCCTCAAAATCATAAAATTCAAATTTGGAGTCAATCTCAATCTGTCCAACGACAGAAGCTTCTGCTTTACCGTTGATTTCCAACACAGCGCACTCAATCTCGCGACCTATCACTGCATTTTCGACCATCGCCTTAGGATCAAAGCGATGTGCCTCTTCAACCGCAGCGGCCAAGTGCTCGGCAGATTTCACTTTTGTGGTTCCACGACTAGAACCACCACGTGCTGGTTTTACAAAGACGGGATAGCCAAGTGTTGCAACTTCTGCAGAAAGTGACTCTTTATTGGACTTCCAATCAGATTTACGGATAACTAAGCCCTCTGCAACTGCAATTCCATGAGCAGCAAAGATGGGTTTGGCAAATGATTTATCCATTGCAACAGCTGATGCCAAAACGCCAGAGCCGACAAATGGAATATCTGCGACCTCAAGAAGTCCTTGAATCGTTCCATCTTCGCCATAAGGACCGTGTAACACCGGAAAGACGATTTCTATACCTAGAGATTTTCCGTCAACTGCGAATCCTTCGGGTGAAACAGAAACTGGCTTGCCATCTTCGGAGACTTTAGGAAGAACACCATTTTTTATTGATAGCCCATAACCTTCAGGAATAAGTACCCATTTGCCCGATTGCGTAATACCAATAACTACAGGCTCATATAGCGAGCGATCAATAGCGCTGAGTACTCCCCCGGCTGATGTACAAGAAATTTCATGTTCACTGCTGCGTCCGCCACAGATGATTGCCACGCGGGTGGTCATCGGATGAAGTTTTCAGCTTGCGTAGTGATCTCCATCAAGCGAGTCAAAGCCTGCTCTGGGCTGAGCGAACCATTGACGATATCGGCAACTGCCTCAATGACAGGAACTTCAATTCCGACGCGGTGTGCAATCTCGACGATGGCACCAGAAGATGCAACGCCTTCAACCGTCTTGGCACCTTGTGCGATTGCCATCTCCATCGATCCGGTCTTTCCAAGAAGTTCGCCGAACGTTCTATTTCGTGAAAGTGGAGATCCACATGTTGCAACGAGATCACCCATTCCTGCAAGACCCGCAGCACTGAGCGGATCAGAACCATGGGCAGCGCACAAGCGGGCAACTTCATTTAGTCCACGAGTAATGAGCATCGCTTGAGTATTTTCGCCAAAACCCATTCCAATCGAGATTCCCACCGCTAGGGCAATTACGTTCTTTACAGCACCTGCTAATTCGCAACCAAGTAAATCCACGGATGTGTACACGCGGTAATACGGCGTGCGAAAGAGTTCCCGAACTTCATCTGCAACTGCCTGAGACGTTGAAGCAGCAACGGCTCCAGCTGGTTGGCGCAGAATAAGTTCATCGGCCAAATTTGGTCCAGTTAAAATCGCAACTTTATGCTGACCGAGCACCTGTTCAATGATCTCAGTCATACGAAGCATTGTAGAAACTTCGATACCTTTGAGAGTACTTACGATCATGCAATCTGCTGAGAAGCGACCCTTCCATTCATTGAGCGTTGCTCGTAGCTGAGTGGATGGAATAGCAAGGACATACGTCTGGCTGAAGGCAAAAGCCTCATCAAGATTGGTAGTTGCGCGAAGATTTGATGGCAGCACTTGACCGGCAAGGTAACGCTGGTTTGTATGTGAGTCATTGATTTCGCCAATGGTCTCGGCGTTACGACCCCAAAGCAAAACTTCGTTACCAGCATCGCAGAGCACTTGGGCAAGGGTTGAACCCCACGCTCCTGCGCCGAAGACGGTAATTCTGCTCATCACTTCTTCGCACCTTTTCTGAAATTACCCGTGCGGGGTAGATCGGATGTATGAGGGTCAAAGATAGTCGCAGGACGTTCTTGGTCGCGAATTTCCTCCAGGAGCGCAGTTATTGCGCTCATAATGTGCGCCGTCGCCTCTGTCATCGCAGCAGGGTCTTCCTCTTTTCCATGCCAACGCGAGAGGTCGATCGGCTCGCCTACGCGATAGCGCACTGTCGTTCGAGGAAAAATTCGCAATCTCTTTCGATACGGAGGCAAGACTTGTTGCGTTCCCCACTGTGCAGCTGGGTAGACCGGTACTTTTGCGATGACTGCCAAACGTGCAGCACCAGTCTTGGCAATCATTGGCCAATACTCTTTATCTCGAGTCAGTGTTCCTTCAGGATAGACACCGACGAGATGGCCCATCTCAAGTAATCGAAGTGCATACTGCAGTGCAACGCGAGCTTCTTTACTTTCACGTTCAACTGGGATCTGTTCTGCCGCTAAAAGAATCTTCCCAATAATCGGAACTCGAAAGACTTGGGACTTTCCAAGAAACCTTGGCGCACGCCCATGTGAGTAGAGCAGGAAAGCAAGAGCGAAGGCATCCATATATGAGACATGGTTGGAGACGACAATTGCTGGACCACTCTTTGGAATCTTCACGCCTTCGCAATAGTCATAACGAGCGACCAGCTTCATGATGGGAATAAGAATCGATGCACAGAATCGAAATGTCGGATTTACACCTAATGGATACCCGGTAGGAGGATTGAAGCGAATCTTTAGGGGCTTGGAACTCCCAGCACCTGTTCTCGACATGGAGTAATTCTAAGTCGGGCACAGCACTTTGTGGGCTGCTGGCTAAAGAAATTAAGGTAAAAAAAAATAAGGCCCACGCTCAGAGCGTGGGCCTTATTAAAGAAGAGATTACTTCTTCTTGCGAGCAACCTTCTTAGGAGCGGCCTTGCGAACAACCTTCTTTGCTGCCTTCTTAGGAGCCTTCTTTGCTGCCTTCTTTACAACCTTCTTCTTAGCAGCCTTCTTAGGTGCTGCCTTCTTTGCTACAGGCTTTGCAACTGGCTTTGGCTCTGGCTTTGGAGCTGGAGCGAGCTTGCGATCGCCAGCAACAATTTCCTTAAGAGCCTTAGCTGGCAAGAAGCGAGCCTTCTTTGAAGCCTTAATCTTGATTGTCTCGCCGGTGAATGGGTTGCGACCCATACGTGCCTTGCGATCAACCTTCTTGAACTTACCGAAATCGTTGATCATGACATCTTCACCACGCGCCATTGTGCGTGTGATTGTGTCAAAAACGATATCTACAGCGTGAGCTGCATCCTTCTTGCTGTCGTTGAAGTGTGGGGCCAACGCGGCAATGAATTGGGCCTTATTCATCAAAATCCCCTTAGTTTTACGCTTAAAATTAAGCTTTTGCTTAACCTGTGTAAAACTTAAACTAGGTATAGGGGTGATGCCTACATTAAAGTGGGCGTGTCGCAATTTAATATTTCAAAGAAATCGCACTTTTTACGCGTAAAAAACCCTCATTCTACAGTTGAGAGTTTTAGAAATATCAATCACCCTGAGCGAGAAAAGCCTTATTTCACGATTGTTTTTACAACTACGAGCGAATTGGAAGCGTCGCAGGCTTATGTGATGCGCGCTTTTCTTCAAATGCATCGATGGAATCAGTCTGTTTCAAGGTTAATCCGATGTCATCCAGACCTTCCATCAAGCGCCAACGCGTGTAATCATCGATTTCAAATGGATGAGAGATCATTCCATATGAAACCGTGCGGGTTTCCAAATCTACGGTGATCGCTGTCTTTGGATCTGCCTCAACAGCTGCCCACATAGCTTCAACATCTGCTTGCGGCAGAATTACAGTCAGCAGGCCGCCCTTGAGCGAATTGCCACGGAAGATATCGGCAAAGCGAGATGAAATCACAACCTTAAATCCATAGTTCTGCAAGGCCCAGACTGCATGCTCGCGAGAAGATCCTGTTCCAAAATCCGCCCCTGCAAGAAGAACTGTGCCAGCTTTGAACTCAGCCTTGTTTAGGACAAACTCTGGATCATTGCGCCATGCTGCGAAGAGGCCATCTTCAAAGCCGCTACGAGTAACGCGCTTGAGGTAAACCGCTGGAATGATCTGGTCGGTATCAACATTGCTTCGACGTAGCGGAACTGCGGTACCTGTGTGCTTGATGAATTTTTCCATTGTGATAGCTCCTTACAAATCCGCAGGCGAAGAAAGTTTTCCGCGAAGTGCGGTGGCTGCAGCAACGAGTGGGCTTACCAGGTGAGTACGTCCACCTTTTCCTTGGCGGCCTTCAAAGTTACGGTTTGAAGTGGACGCAGATCGCTCGCCAACAGCTAGCTGATCTGGATTCATTCCAAGACACATAGAACATCCAGCATTTCGCCATTCGGCTCCGGCATCGATAAAGACTTTATCTAGACCTTCCGCCTCTGCCTGCAAACGTACGCGTGCAGATCCAGGTACAACTAACATGCGAAGTGTTGAGGCGATCTTCTTACCCTTTAGAACATCTGCAGCGCTACGCAGATCTTCGATGCGGCCATTGGTGCATGAGCCCAAGAAAACAGTGTCAATAGCTATCTCTTTGAGGGGTGTGCCAGCGGTGAGCCCCATGTATTCGAGTGCGCGTTCTGCTGCAGTGCGCTCTGATGAATCTGCATAATCTGCAGGGTTTGGAACGTTGGCATTAAGTGGTAAACCTTGCCCTGGGTTAGTTCCCCATGTAACAAATGGCGCGAGGTCATCAGCGTTGAGATCTACTTCGACATCAAACTTTGCATCAGAATCGGTGTAGAGCGTCTTCCAATAAGCAAGTGCCTCATCCCAGTTTTCTGGAGCATGTGGCTTGCCTTTAATGTATTCAAAAGTTGTTTCATCAGGTGCGATAAGACCAGCGCGAGCACCGGCTTCGATAGACATATTGCAGACTGTCATACGGCTCTCCATAGAGAGCGCGCGGATAGCACTTCCACGATATTCAATAATGTAACCCTGTCCCCCACCGGTACCGATCTTTGCAATGATGGCAAGGATGATGTCCTTTGATGTAACCCCTGGCTTTAGACTTCCTTCAACATTAATTGCCATCGTCTTGGGACGACTTGATGGAAGTGTCTGAGTTGCCAGAACATGTTCAACCTCAGATGTACCAATTCCAAATGCGATCGCCCCGAATGCACCATGTGTTGAGGTGTGTGAATCTCCGCAGACAATTGTCATGCCTGGCTGAGTGATTCCGAGCTGTGGACCAACAACGTGAACAACGCCTTGGTCCACATCACCCAATGAGTGTAGGCGCACACCAAATTCTTTACAGTTCGCACGAAGAGTATCTACTTGAAGTTTTGAAACAGGATCTGCAATGGGTTTTAGAATATCTAGCGTTGGAACATTATGATCTTCAGTTGCAATTGTTAAATCTGGGCGACGCACCGTGCGATTGGTTTGACGCAATCCATCGAAAGCTTGTGGACTAGTTACTTCATGGATGAGGTGGAGATCAATATAGAGAAGGTCCGGCTCACCATCAGCCTGGCGAACAATATGTTCTGCCCAAATCTTCTCTGCAAGTGTCTTTCCCATCGTTACCCCTTTTATCACTCAGCCATTGCATCTCACCAAGTGGGATGTTAATATCACCTAGTGGATAGAAAGAATAGCGGAGTCGGCGTCCTAGATAAAGCCGTGGCAATTTTAGCAACCTTGGAATCTGGCCCTCACTCACTTGCTGAGCTAGTGGCAGCCACCGGTATCGCACGCCCCACTGCTCACCGTTTAGCGGTAGCCCTTGAATTTCACCGGCTTGTAACCCGTGATCTGACCGGGCGCTTTATCTTAGGTCCTCGCTCTGGCGAACTTGCAGGTGCTGCAGGTGAAGATCGTTTACTCGCCGCTGCCGGGCCAGCTCTTGCTGCTCTGCGCGATGCGACAGGTGAATCCGCACAGCTCTATCGCCGCCAAGGAGATATCAGAATCTGTGTCGCAGTTGCTGAACGCCTTTCAGGTCTTCGCGATTCAGTACCAGTGGGTGCATCACTAACAATGACTGCAGGATCTGCAGCACAAATTCTTTTAGCTTGGGAAGATTCCGAGAAACTTCACCGAGGACTTAAAAACGCACGCTTTACCGCGGCCCACTTGGCTGCAGATCGTCGACGCGGGTGGGCGCAATCTGTTGGAGAGCGCGAGGCTGGAGTTGCATCGGTCTCTGCACCCGTGCGCGGGCCTAATGGAAAAGTTATTGCAGCGGTCTCAATTAGCGGCCCTATTGAAAGACTTGGCCGTCAACCAGGACGTCTTCATGCAGCCGCAGTTGTCGCAACAGCTACTCGCTTAAGCGAGCACCTAGCAAAGGCTTAACGATCGAGAAGGTCAAGCTCTCGTAGCACGCGGCCAATTATTGAAAAGTCGAACCCTTTGCGTTGAAGTAGAGATTGGATTCTGCGAATCTGTACCTCCGGCTCAAGGCGTGACATCGTGTTGTACTTTTTAAAGCCGAGCTCAAAGGCTGCTCGATATTCAGATTCATCATCGATCTGATCGAGGGCTTCATCAATCTGCTCTTGAGTAACGCCCTTTTGACGAAGTTCACTTGCGATAATGCGCTTTGAAATCTTCTTATGACCATGTCGTGAGGTCGCCCAAGCAATCGCGAAATCTGCATCATTAATCAGTCCAGCTTCAGTGAGCCTAAAAATCACCGCAGCAGCGACTTCATCTTCGACGCCGCGTGTTTTCAAGTGAGCCAGGAGCTCGCCCTTACTTTTGGCTCGGGTCACAAGTGCGTTTAGAGCAATTGTGTGAGCTACTTCGTAAGGGTCAAGCTCCTGACCACCTGAAGAAGATCCTCGCGGAACCTTTGCAAAGTGGAGTGAAATTAGAACTCAACCTCTGCTGCTGCTTCATCGATCTCAGCAATGAGCTCTGCATCGACTTCTACAGGGACAAATGAGGCACGAATACGAGATTCGATATCGTTTGCTAGATCTGGGTTATCGACCAAGAATGCGCGTGCATTCTCCTTACCCTGACCAAGTTGATCGCTCTCGTATGTATACCAAGCGCCTGCCTTCTTTACGATACCAAGGTCTACGCCCATATCGATGAGAGAGCCTTCGCGTGAAATTCCAACACCGTAGATTATGTCGAACTCAGCTTGCTTAAATGGTGGAGCCATCTTGTTCTTAACAACCTTGACGCGTGTGCGGTTACCGACAGACTCTGTTCCATCTTTAAGAGTTTCAATACGACGGATATCAAGGCGAACAGAGGCATAGAACTTAAGTGCCTTACCGCCGGTTGTTGTCTCAGGTGAACCGAAGAAGACACCGATCTTGTCACGCAACTGGTTGATGAAGATTGCGGTGGTCTTTGATTGGTGAAGTGCACCGGTGATTTTGCGAAGTGCTTGTGACATCAAACGAGCCTGTAGACCCATATGAGAATCACCCATCTCGCCTTCAATTTCAGCGCGTGGAACAAGTGCTGCAACTGAGTCAACGACAACGAGATCGAGTGCGCCTGAGCGAACCAACATATCCATGATCTCGAGTGCTTGTTCACCGGTATCTGGCTGTGAAACAAGGAGCGCGTCAATATCTACGCCGAGCTTGCGTGCATACTCTGCATCGAATGCGTGCTCAGCATCGATAAATGCGCAGATTCCACCGAGCTTCTGTGCGCTTGCAATTGCATGCAAGGTAAGTGTTGTCTTACCTGAAGATTCTGGTCCGTAGATCTCTACGATTCGACCACGAGGAAGTCCACCGATACCAAGTGCGATATCAAGGGCGACAGATCCTGTTGGGATTACTTCAATAACTTGTGCCTGCTTATCAGACATCTTGATGACCGAACCTTTACCAAATTGACGTTCGATCTGGGCGAGGGCGGTATCGAGGGCTTTCTGACGATCAGATGTTGCGCGATCGGATGGTGCATCTGGTTTTGCTTCTTTTGCTGCCACTTTCACTCCTTAGGTAGAACGTCTGGCCTAGGCCATACGTTGGTAACGGTCCAGAAGGTACGGAGACCCACCGACGGACCACAGCATCTGGGGAAGAGCTGTGGGCGGAAGATGGAACCGCTCTGGTTGAACAGGTGTAAGGGTAACCGAACACCTGTTCGAAAACTAGCACCCCCCACTGACATCACAGGCGGCGTGTCGCTCTTTTTCGCCTCATAGCGGCCGGCAGCGGCCGGGAGCGCCCAGAATGACCCCATGCTGATCCTGCTTCCACCCTCTGAGGGCAAAAACCAGACGCCTAAGGGGCCTCAACCGGCCATGGCTGTCTATAGCGGGGTCTTGTACAAGGCGCTGGATTTTCCAACCTTATCTGCCAGTGCAAAGGCGCGTTGTGAAAAGTCGGTGGTGATTATCTCGGCAAAATATGGAGCGCTCTCCCCTAGTGATCGCATCGAATTTTATAAAGAGAAGATTAATTCGGCAGCGATGCGTCCGATCGTTGAAAAGAAATTGGCTGGATACAAGCACGATCTCATTATTGATTGCAGGTCATCGACGTATCAAGCTGTATGGAGTGCTCCCGCCGATGTTACGGTAGCAATACGGGCTTCTACTGTTGTTGATGGCGAACGCAAGGTAATTACGCATATGTCTAAAAAGACACGTGGAGAAGTTACTAGAGCGCTTCTTGTCAGTCGGTCAATTCCAAAAACGGTTGAGGATATCTATGCGATTATCTCGGAGAAATTTCCTTGCGCACTCACACCGCCAAAAGATGGAGATCCGTGGGTACTTGAAGTTATCGCTGTTTAAATCTTATGTAGCTTGAGTTTAATGCTCGCCACGGTTCCAATAAATACTGTGGCAAAAAAGACCCAGCCTGAGACAGCGAATGCTTGCGTTCCTGAAAGAAGTACTCCCACGGTACAACCGAGTGCAATCATGGAGGACCAGCCGAGTAACACTCCACCAATGAGTGCGGTGAGTCCGTTCTTTACTGTGATCGATTGCCAAGAGAATCTATTGCCGGCCAGCGCTGCAGCTAGGGAAGCGAAGACGATGCCGATAATCAGCCAACCATTATTGGTAACGGTTGAGCTGATTACGGCGATGCAACCCTTCATGACATCAAGACCTTCAAGTGTCTCAGGTAGATATTCTCGATCGCTTAACACCGTGCGGGCAGTTGTGCTTAACTGTCGTGTCACGCCAAGCGGTTCAATTCGTAGATAGGCAACAGTTCCAATCACTCCGACGAGAGCACCAGATAAAAGTGGCGGCCAGCGCTTAATAATGAGTGCTGTGTAGAAGTTCTTCGATGGCTCATTAGAAATTGGTTCAGAGGTAGTTCGCCAGCGACGCGCGATTAGAGCGAGTATGAGCAAGACGGCCAAGGTGATAAACAAGGAGCCAGCGTAACCAAATGTGTGAGGCAGCCAAGTTTTAGGTGCCGATATTAGCGTTGATATATAGAGCTTGTTCCAGGTGGCAAATCCCAATCCGAATCCGATGAGAGAACCAATGAGCGCTGGAAATGCACGAAGTGAGCCCTGACCGATGCGATAGAGATGACCACTTATACATGCACCAGAGAGAGTCATTCCAATGCCGAAAACTAATCCCGCAACAGCTAGCACCCAACTTACAGGACCAATGTGTGCATTGGGAGGGAAATATTCTGTAGATGTATCAGGCAAGAACTGGCCAAAGAGAATTGCGTAACCCACACTACCTACAGCGATTGCACTGAGGATCGAAAGAATCGGTGTTGTATTGCGATCTTCAATGGCATCGCGAAAAATACAGAAGAAACAGAATCGAGCACGTTCGAAAATAATTCCAAGAGAAGTGCCGATCAAGAGTGAGAATGATGCTTGCGCACCATTACCTTCGCGGCCAGAGAGAATGTAGGCAAGACCGAGCAAAACTGCGGCGATTAACGCAGCAGCGGTGGTTCGATACGTATCGCCCTTACTCCACGCAGATGCCTCAACAGAGGTCCCAGATGTACTGGAACCCCTGCTGAGTTGAGAATCTGTAGAAATTACGAGTTACCCCAGATCGTTCCTGAAGGATTCGAAATCGGTACTCCAACTGTATTTCCATATTCAGTCCAAGAGCCATCATAATTCTTTACGTCATAGCCAAGGATTTCGCTGAGTACAAACCATGTCAGTGATGATCGTTCACCAATGCGGCAGTAAGTGATGATCGGTTGCTTTCCGTCGACACCTTTATCAGCGTATACCTTCTTGAGATCAGCAACTGTCTTAAAGGTTCCGTCAGCGTTTACATTTAAGCCCCAAGGAATATTGATCGCTCCGGGAATGTGTCCTGCACGTACGGCCAACTCTTGGAATCCAGCTGGAGCAAAGATCTTTCCGCTGTATTCATCTGCAGAACGAATATCGATCAGATCAACTTTTACACGCTTTCTTGCAACAGGGATGATGTCTTGCAGAAGTGTTGCACGAAGAGTCTTATCTAAGCGCGTACTTGTGAAATTTCCTTTTGCTTTGGTGGTTACTGCCGTAGTGAGAGCTCGACCGTCCTTCTCCCACTTGACTCGCCCTCCATCAAGAATACGAACATCTTTTGCTCCATAGAGATTAAAGATCCACGCTCCCCACGCTGCAAACCAGTTGTTCTTATCTCCGTAGAGAACCACCGTGGTGTCCTGACTAATTCCTGCAGCTTGAGCAAACTTTTGGAAGTTTGCAGCAGAGACAACATCACGATTGACCGTGTCAACTAAATCGGTATGCCACGCAATTTTGACTGAGTTTCTGATGTGTCCGCGCTCGTAGATTCCTGGTTCTGTACTTACCTCAACAACTACGACCTTTGGATCATCTAAATTCTTCTCAAGCCAATCTGCTTGGACAACTGCACGAGCCTGGTTTTTCGGCGCAGCTTGAGCTGGTGTAAATGATGTAGCGGTGATCGCAAGAACAGCTACCGAAGCTGCCAGAGCAACGACTTTCTTCTTTGAAATAAACATAGTAATCCTCTTTATTTTTCGGTTGGTTGGTTTGGGTAAAACGGGTAGGGCAGGCGAAGACGAATTAAGAACAGATAGAGGTACTAATGCGGCAGTAATCAATCACGCGTCGTTTTGTAAACATGATGCGAACTGTAGATGTGGAGATTGAAAAAATCAATTTCTAGCAACAGCGACATGAGTGATATACATTAAGAATTACTGCGACTTATTTGCACTTAGTACTTGTGGGCAAGTGTTTCTACTGGATGTGAATTACAAACTGCGCGCCAAATATCCGCAGCTTCCACGCCAGCAGCTAGCGCTTCATCTACTGTTTTGCTACCTAATTCTGAAATTGCAATATCTTTGCAGAAAGAGGAAGCCCATTGCGGTCCGAAAGAGAGTTCAATGCGGTTTCGTAGATCTGAAATTCTCATTAGATGCAATCTCTTTGCAGGTGCATGAATTAGAAGAGAGTGCTCTCAACGAGCAGCGCTGCCTGCTCGCGAGATTGCTCAGGGGTAAGAGGTTGTACCGCCTGCCCCAATAACCATCGCATGGCAAGACCCGTAGCACCCTGAGATTGAGTCAGCGTATAAATTGCTCGTGCAAGCTCTAAATAGAGAGGGTGTTCGCTATGAATAAGAAGTTGCGCAATGAGCGCTGGGTCGTACTCGCGAAGCCCGGCTAATGCGCTATCGGAGGAGATTGCAATAGAAAGTGACTCAAGTGCATCTGCAGGAGTACCTGCCAATTTTGATACCTCGATAACTCGTGCAACCTCAGAGGCTAAGAGTGCTTCGATTACTGAGTGCTTGTCGCGAAAGTGATTGTATAAAGTTGCACGAGCTACCTCAGATGCTGAAGAGATATCAATCATTGAAATCTTTGTGAGCCCGGATTGGGAGATTAAGGCCTTAGTTGCTTGAAGTATCGCGTCTTCAGTACGGCGATGAGAAGCGCCTTGTGTGGCGTACTTAGGCTGCGTCGACAACGGAGAGCTTTGCAATCTCGCCAGATGCGATCTGAACAGTGACATCACTCAATAGAACTGAGAGTTGAAGACCGAGTGCATCGCAAATTGAGTTGAGTAACTCAGATGACGCTTCTTTCTGTCCACGTTCTACTTCTGAGAGATAACCAAGAGAGACGCGAGCTTGGCGTGCAACATCACGAAGTGTTCGAGATTGTTCTGTTCGGGCAGCACGGAGTGAACTGCCGACTGCTTCGCGAAGTAAAACCATCGCTGCCCCTCCTAATCTGTGATCGCTTGGCGTGCACGTTCTCCAAGGATACGCACAAATGTGCCGATTGCAGTGGCAACTGTGGCGTTTCGCACGCTTTCGCGGTCTCCGGCAAGGGAAAGTTCCAGGCTCTGGCTAACCGGCCCGTCGATTGCAACCCACACCGTCCCCGATGGGACACCATCAGATGGTCCTGGGCCTGCAACACCAGTCGTTGCAATTGCCCATGTTGCACCGAATTTCGCGCGCACCGCTTGCGCCATTGCAACTGCAACCTCTTGGCTATACACAGTATGTGTTGCAATTACCGTCGCATCGATGCCGAGTACATCGGTCTTAACATGATCTTGATAAGCAACAATTGCACCAAGAAAGATTTGTGATGAACCTTCAACCGAAGTTATTGCAGCACTTAATCCACCAGCTGTAATTGATTCAGCGGTGACGAGTGACTCATTACCTTTGCTCAGGGTGCGGATGATCTCATTGACCATGGAAGATACTTCAGAGATGAGTGACACATATCCTCCCTCTTCGTCTCTTTCGGAATGACTTATGGCTGCTTAATCGCCAATCGTACATAGTTAACGCCTGTAACGATAGTGAGAGCAATTGCGACTGCAATAAATCCATCGCGGAACCAATAGAGACCCTCAGGCATTGGAAGCATAAAGAATCCGACACCGAAACTCTGGAAGGTGCTCTTGATTTTTCCTCCGCGATTAGCTGGAATGACTCCACGTTTGATGACGGCTAAACGAAAAAAGGTTATTCCAATTTCGCGTGCCAAAATGAGAATCGTGATCCACCATGGAAATCTGCCCAAAATCGATAGGGAGATCATCGCCGAACCTATGAGAGCTTTATCGGCCACTGGATCAAGAAATTTTCCGAGCTCACTCACTTGGTTAGTTGCACGCGCTAAGTGACCATCAAGTAGATCAGACATGCCCAAGACAAAGTAGATGCACCACGCAATGATCTGCCAGGTTGAGTCGTCGCCACCATTCTTAAAGATTGCATAGACACCAAATGGAATCAGTACAATTCGTGCAATAGTTATTGCGTTCGGTGAAAAATACTTCTTCATTGGGGCCGCGCAATCAGATCTGCGCCAAGTGACTGGGTAACAACTCCATCCACATATTCTCCGGCTCTATATGAAGTACCAACAAATGAGGTTGTTCCATCAACTTCGGGACCTTGGTGGGCCGCACGCCCCTCTTGATTCTCTTCATCTTCGATCAATACACGGACCAGCTCTCCGATGCGAGAAGCAGCGCGCAAAGTAACCATTTCGTCAGCGAGAGAAGAGAGAGATTGGACCCGTTCTGCAATGATTTCACTCTCGACTTTATCGGAGAGATCTAAGGCCTCAGTTTTATCTTCATCTGAGTATCCGAAAATTCCGATCGCATCAAGATTGGCTTGGGTAATGAAATCTGCCAAAAGATTAAAGTCTTCTTCAGTCTCACCAGGAAATCCAACGATGAAGTTAGATCTAATTCCGGCCTCTGGTG
>JNSK01000030.1_pt1 | contig 32649 bp, 34 predicted proteins | sample 210681 | NCBI WGS metagenome assembly JNSK01 (sample SAMN02808684, study PRJNA238866) | freshwater metagenome | biome: fresh water; feature: freshwater reservoir; material: water; isolation source: water column of the freshwater reservoir Embalse de Amadorio in Spain | place: Spain: Valencia ...
AAAGTAGATGCAGTTGATTCATCTGCAACTCCTGCCATCGAAGCATTTGATTCACCAAATACGCCAACTATCGATACTTTGGTTGAACTGCTTAACGCAAAGTTCGGTGGGGGATTTACCGGCGCGCATACTCTTAAGAATGTAATGCTGATGGCAGATCAGAAAGCTATCTGCGTATTGGTACCTGGTGATCGCGAAGTAGATCTAAAGCGCTTCCAGGAAAATATTGGTGGCATTCACGAGCTCCGAGTATTTGAAGATGCTGACTTTGCTAAGTTCCCTTCGCTAGTTAAGGGTTACATCGGGCCACAAGATGCTAAGAAATCTGGCATCACGGTTTATGCCGATCCACGCATTGCACCGGGTTCTTCGTGGGTAACTGGCGCTAATGAAAAAGATCGCCATGCTCGCAACGTAGTCAATGGTCGCGACTTCACACCAGATGCATACGTCGAAGCTGCCGAAGTTCGTGCTGGCGATGCCTGTCCAGAATGTGCAACACCTGTTGTAATTGATCGCGCTATCGAGATCGGCCATATCTTCCAACTAGGTCGCAAATATGCCGAAGCTTTGAATTTAACGGTCCTTGATCAAAACGGTAAGTCGCAGATAGTCACCATGGGTTCTTACGGCATCGGCGTTTCGCGCGCAGTTGCTGCTATCGCTGAACAAACTCACGATGAGATCGGTCTTAACTGGCCAGTTGAATTAGCGCCAGCCAAGGTGCACATTGTGGCAACCGGCAAAGATGATGCGATCTTTGATGCAGCGCTAGATCTGGGCAACCAGCTCGAGGCGATCGGCATTACGGTAATGCTCGATGATCGTCGCGATCCAAGCGCTGGCGTGAAATTTAAGGATGCCGAATTAATCGGTAATCCAATAATTGTGGTTGTCGGCAAAGCGCTGGCAAATGGCAATGTTGAAGTTCGCGTTCGCAAGAGTGGCGAGAAGAGCGAAGTTGCAGTTGCTGATGCAGTTTCTGCAATCACGTCACTATTGGCTGCTCTTAAGTAATTAATGCTCGCTGATCTCCCGCTCTACACGCTGGCCTTTCTCTTTATCGCAGCGTTTGGGGCGGGCTTAATCGATGCAATTGCCGGCGGTGGCGGGCTAATTCAATTACCAGCGTTACTAATTGGCTTAAGTGATTTTAAAACCGTTGAAGTTCTCGGTACCAATAAATCAATTTCGATATTCGGAACAACAGCATCGGCACGGCTATATCGCAAGAGCGTAAAGAGTGATCCGAAGTTTTTGTTGGCGCTGGTAATCCCAGCGCTGCTGGGCTCAATTGGGGGAGCATCCCTGGCTGCAAAGCTACCAACTCAATATTTCCGACCAGTTGTTCTAGTGCTCTTAATCGCTGTTGCTATTTACACCTTTACTAAACCCGAACTCGGCCAAGTCGAAGCTATGAAACATTCGACCAAGCATCGCACCTTAATCGGTGTAGCGATTGCAGCCTTTATTGGTTTCTACGATGGCATCTTCGGACCAGGCACCGGTTCTTTTCTAGTGTTATCAATGGTCTGGCTTGGTTTTGCATTCTTAAGCGCATCGGCTATTGCCAAAGTTGTAAATGTTTCGACCAATCTAGGCGCCATTATTATCTTTGGCTTAAATGGGGTGATCTTGTGGCAGATCGGATTAACCCTGGCGGTAGCAAATGTGGCCGGTGCAATTGTCGGCGCCAAGTTAGCAATTCGCGGAGGATCGACCCTAGTCCGCAAAGTTTTCCTAGTGGTAACAGTTGCGCTAATAATCAAGGTCGCGCTGGATACGTTCAGAGCGCTCTAATTCATAGGTTAGAATTGCGACCTGCTTTAAATAACTTAATAACAACTAAATAGATAGGAACGATCAATATGGCCCTGAAAGATCAGATTAGCGAATTAGTAACACCTGCAGTCGTGGGGGCCGGTTTCTATCTAGAAGATGTTGAAGTTTTAAATGCCGGCAAGTCTCGCGTAATTACTTGCATTGTAGATGGCGATATCCCACTAAATCTTGATCAAGTAACTGTCGTAACCAAAGCAATTTCGGCACTTCTTGATGAAGCAGCCTTCCTTGATGAAACGTCATTTACCCTTGAAGTAACTTCACCGGGCGTTGATCGCCCACTGACTTTGCCGCGCCACTGGCGCAAAAACCACGATCGCTTAATCAAGATCGTATTAACTAATGGCGAAGTTGTTGAAGGTCGCATCACAACTAGTGATGAAATCACCGTGACTGTTGCGGGCAAGAAAGCTGAAAGCCAAGTTGCTTTCGCTGATATCAAGCGCGCAACTGTTGAAATTGAATTTAACCGCAAGGCGGATAAGTAATGAATGTCGATTTCGAAGCGTTAATTGCGCTAACTACTGAAAAATCTATTCCAGTCTTAAGCATCATTGAAGGCATCGAGCAAGAAGTAATCGCGCTCTATCGTGAACTTCCTGAAGCAAAGCCACACGCTCGTGTTCGCGTTGATCGCGAGACTGGCGAGATCCATATCTGGGTTCCTCATTTCAACGAGGAAGGTGTTCGCGAAAGCGAAGAGATCGACGAGCCAGAAGGTTTCGACAAGATCGCAATGGCCAAGATTCGCCAAGTAATTAAATTAAAGATGCGCGAATCAAATGATGCTGAAATCGTCGGCGAGTTCAGCGCTTCAGTTGGCGATGTTGTAACAGGTATCGTGCAGCAGGGTCGCGATCCCAAGATGATCAATGTGAACTTAGGTCGCATCGAAGGTCGCATCCCGCCACAAGAGCAAGTTCCCGGCGAGACCTATGTACACGGTGATCGCATTAAGTGTTTTGTGGTTGAAGTGAAGCAAGGCCTAAAGGGCCCGGAAATTATGTTGTCCCGTTCGCACCCTGCGTTAGTTAAACAACTATTCGCGCTAGAAGTTCCCGAAATTACCGATCGCATTGTCGAGATCATGGCTGTTGCGCGCGAAGCTGGATATCGCACCAAAATTGCCGTACGTGCTCATCGCGCCGGTGTTAGCCCTAAAGGTTCGCTAATTGGTCCGATGGGTTCACGTACGCAAGCAGTGATGAATGAGCTACATGGCGAGAAAATCGACATCATTGATTGGTCCGAAGATCCAGCAACTTTTGTGGCTAATGCCCTTGCGCCAGCTAAGGTAAGTAGCGTCACTGTCGTTGATGAATATTCTCGCTCAGCCAAGGTAGTTGTGCCGGATTATCAACTCTCACTTGCGATCGGAAAAGATGGGCAAAATGCCCGCTTGGCCGCACGTTTAACGGGCTGGCGCATTGATATTCACCCAGATAATCCCGCATGATAATCCAGCCTGATAATCCCGTGTAGACTGACCCCAGAATCAACCCCTCGTTGTTGCGCTAGAGATTGAGACTATCGATATGAATCCGATTCGGAGTTGTATCGGTTGTCGCAAGACTGGTTCACCTGATGGGCTGATGCGAATGGTTCTAGTTGATGGGAAAGTAATTTTCGATCAAGCGCAAACCGCCCCCGGGCGAGGTGCCTGGGTTCATCGCAAATGTTTAAAGATGGCAATTGATCGACAAGCTCTTAAGTGGGCCTTTCGATTAACTGCAATGCCAGATGTAACAGATTTACAAAAAGAAGTATCAAACGAAATGGATGCGAAAGATATGAAACTCAAATGAGCTCGTCAAAGTTATGAGGTCGTACAACTAAGGCTCGCATCGCATCAGGCGCGCGGGCCAAGACAGGAGAACTGTGGCAAAGGTCCGCGTACACGAATTAGCAAAACAGTTAGGCATGGAGTCCAAGGAAGTACTTGCAAAGCTCCAAGAATTGGGCGAGTTCGTCCGATCTGCATCATCAACAGTTGAAGCGCCGGTAGTGCGCAAGCTGGTTGCTCTGTATCCAGATGCCAAACCAAAAGAAGAAGTTAAGCCAGTTAAGAAGGCTGCTGTAAAGAAGGCTGCTGCGAAAAAGGGCGAAGCTAATCCAGAACTTGCCGCTGAATTAGCTGCAGAACTTGGCGTTGATTTAGCTGCACTAAAAGCTGCGCAAGAGCGCGCAATCGCTGAAAGCAATATCGAGCGACCAGCGCCAACTGAAACTGCTGCTGCAACTCCGGCAGATCCAGCTGCACCTTCAGTTGTTCCAGCTCCACCGCGTCCAGGAAATAATCCATTCTCCTCAGGTGGCGCAGTTCCACGCCCACCTCGCCCAGGAAATAATCCATTCTCAACCGGTGGCGCAGTTCCGCGTCCACCACAGCGTCCAGCTGGTGCGCCAGGTGCACCACGTCCCGGAATGTCTGGTCCACGTCCAGGTTCAGTTCGTCCAGGGTTTGCAGCACGTCCAAATGCACCACGTCCAGCAGGTACCGGCGCTGGTTTCCCTCCACGCGCTGGTGGTTCAACTTCATCAGGTCCATACCGTTCTAATGGACCATCTGGTGTTGGCGGCGGCGCAGCTGCTGGCGGTCCAGCTCGTCCAGGTGGCGGTCGTCCACCACAACGTGGCGGTGCCGGTGGCGCATTCGGAAAGAATGCCAGCAAGAGTTCTAAGCGAAAGCCAAAGAGCAGAAAGGCGCTGCGCGATGAATTCGACAATATGCAAGCGCCAAAACTCGGTGGCGCAGTTATTCCTCACGGTGATGGATCAACTCCAGTCCGTATGCGACGTGGAGCATCACTTGCAGATTTCGCTGACAAGATCAATGCCGATCCAGCCGCATTGGTAGCAGCGCTATTCCACTTAGGTGAAATGGTTACTGCAACACAATCAGTTGATGCTGATACCTTTGAAATTCTTGGCGCACAACTTGGATATGACATTCAAATTGTTAGCCCTGAAGATGAAGATCGTGAATTACTACAAGGATTTGATATCGATCTCGGCGCTGAACTTGCTGATCTAGATGCAGATCTTTTAGTTGCGCGTCCACCAGTTGTAACTGTGATGGGTCACGTTGATCACGGTAAGACCAGTTTGCTTGATGCAATCCGCAAATCTGAAGTTCTAAAGACTGAAGCTGGCGGAATTACTCAGCACATCGGTGCTTACCAAATTCATCATGATCACGATGGCGTTAATCGCGCAATTACCTTTATCGATACACCAGGTCACGAAGCGTTTACCGCAATGCGTGCTCGCGGTGCCAAGGTAACTGATATCGCAGTTCTCGTTGTTGCAGCAGATGACGGCATCATGCCGCAGACCATTGAAGCGTTAAACCACGCTCAGGCTGCCGATGTTCCAATCGTTGTTGCAGTTAACAAGGTTGATAAAGAAGGCGCGAATCCAGATAAGGTCCGCCAACAATTAACCGAGTACAACTTGATCGCTGAAGAGTACGGCGGAGACACCATATTTGTTGATGTTTCAGCTAAGGCTGGCAAGGGAATCGATCAACTGATCGAATCGATCTTGCTTACTGCAGATGCAGCGATTGATTTGCGCGCAGTTGCCGATGATTCTGCTCGTGGTGTTGCGATTGAAGCGCACCTCGATCGCGGTCGCGGTCCAGTTGCTACCGTTCTAGTACAACGCGGAACTTTGAAGATCGGTGATGCAATTGTTGCCGGTGGTTCATTTGGTCGCGTTCGTGCGATGCTTGATGAAGATGGAAATACCGTTACTGAAGCTGGTCCATCACGTCCAGTACAGGTACTTGGTTTCACATCTGTCCCAAGCGCCGGCGACACCTTCTTAGTTGCTGACGAAGACCGTACTGCTCGCCAGATTGCCGAAAAACGTCAAGCAGCTGAACGTAATGCGCAACTTGCTAAGGCTCGCAAGAAGGTCTCACTTGAAGACTTCATGGAGCAATCCAAGATCTCAACACTTAACCTCATTCTTAAGGGTGACGTTAGTGGTTCAGTTGAAGCCCTCGAAGATGCACTGATGCAACTCGATGTCGGAGCTGAAGTTGATCTACGCGTAATTCACCGTGGCGTTGGTGCAATCACCAAGAGCGACATCACATTGGCATCAGCCTCAACTGCAGTTGTTATCGGCTTTAACGTTAAGCCCGAACCACAAACTGCAATCTTCGCTGATCAAGAAGGCGTCGAAGTTCGCTTCTACTCAGTTATCTACAACGCCATCGAAGAGATCGAACTTTCACTCAAGGGCTTGTTAAAGCCTGAGTACGAAGAGATCATTCTTGGTAACGCTGAAGTTCGCGAAATCTTCAAGTCTTCAAAGGCTGGAAATATCGCCGGTTCAATCGTTAAGGATGGCATCATCCGTCGTAACGCTAAGGCTCGTATCTTGCGTAATGGCGAAGTATTAGTTGATGACCTAACTATCGATTCCTTAAAGCGCTTCAAGGACGATGCAACCGAAGTTAAGGAAGGCTTCGAGTGCGGTATCGGACTTGGCAATATGAAGGAAATCACCGTTGGCGACATGATTCAGGTCTTTGAGATGCGCGAGAAGAAGCGCGTATAACCATGGGCCAATCACATCGCAGTCAAAAAGTAGCCGATCGCATCAAAGTGGTTGTGGCGCAATTACTTGAATCGAAGATCAAAGATCCTCGATTAGGTTTCGTCACTATCACTGATGCGCGCGTTACTGGCGATCTGCAGAACGCTTCGATCTTCTATACCGTATTAGGCGATGAAGATCAGCGTTCAGCAACAGCTGCTGCGCTAGAAAGCGCAAAGGGCTTAATTCGTTCAGCTGTTGGGCATGAACTGCAAACTCGCATTACGCCAAGCCTGGAATTCCACCTCGATAGTTTGCCGGAAAGCGCTCTCGAGATGGATTCCTTGCTGGAAAAAGTTCGCGCACAGGATGCTCAAGTTGCAGTGCTACGCGCAAAAGCAACTTATGCAGCGGGTGAAGATGCTTACAAGCAGCCAAAAATAATTGAAGATAAACCTAAATCTGAAGTAGAAGAGTTGTGATCGCTCACGGATTTTTAGTAGTAGATAAAGATCCAAATATGACCAGCCATGATGTTGTGGCCATGGGGCGTCGCGCACTCGGAACTCGCAAAGTTGGCCATGCGGGCACCCTGGATCCAATGGCAACTGGCGTATTAGTTTTAGGTTTCGGCAACGGCACCCGGTTGCTGCAATATGTAACCAATGGCGATAAGTCATACCAAGCAACAGTTGTGCTTGGTGCAGCAACAGTTACCGATGATCACGAAGGCCAAATAACTTTAACTGCTGATGTCTCTGGAATTACAGATAGCGCAATCGAGGCAGAACTTGCCAAAATGCGCGGAACAATCGCGCAGCGCCCAAGTTCAGTCTCTGCTGTAAAAGTAGATGGCGAACGAGCACATGCTCGAGTTCGTGCTGGTGAAGTATTTGAATTGCCAGCGCGCGAAGTAACTATCTCAAATTTGGAAATTCTAGATATCAGACGAGTTGGCGATCGCATCGAAGTAGATGTCGATGTCACCTGTTCGGCCGGCACTTTTATTCGAGCAATTGCGCGCGATTGTGGCTCGGCGCTGGGCGTTGGGGGACACCTCAACAAGTTACGTCGTACCCGAGTTGCCGGTTTTGGCCTTGATCGCACTGTCTCAATAGCAGCCCTTAAAGCACAAGATTTCACTCCGTTAACCATGGCCGATGTTGCGCGGGCAACTTTTGCGGTTCGTTCCGTCAATACAACCGAGGCTGGCGAACTCTCCTTTGGTCGCGCTCTTGCCGCAAATGAAAGCGCCGAAATCACCGCAGCTATTTCCGATACCGATGAAGTTCTCGCCTTATTACAGAATAAGGAGGGCAAGGCACTTCCGATTGCAGTTTTTGCTGCAGTTAACTGAGGTGCCATAATTCGCACTAATGAGCAATGTAGTTGTAATCGGAGTCTTTGATGGCGTACATAAGGGCCATCAGAGCATTCTCGATCGCGCCAAAGAAATTGCCGATGGCCGCAAAATTATTGCCTTAACTTTTGATCCACATCCAACTACCGTTTTTGCTCCTGATCGCGCCCCAACACTTTTAACAACTTTGGCCGATCGAGTAGTACTTCTTAAAATTCATGGCGCTGACCAAGTAGCAGTTATGAAGTTCGATGAGAAATTCGCTGCGATGTCAGCTGAAGATTTTGTAAATCAAATTTTGGTAAAGCAGCTAGAAGCCGGTGATGTAATTGTTGGCGAGAACTTCACTTATGGCCATAAGGCAGCAGGTAATGTGAGTACGCTGCAAGCACATTCAGAATTTAAAGTCCATGCGCTTCCTCTGCAATCAGATGACGATCCAGCTGTATCTTCCACGCGAATTCGATCCGCCATTGTCAGCGGCGATGTCGAAACTGCCCGCTTACTTTTATCTAGACCGCATCGCTTAGATGGCGTTGTCGTTCATGGCGAAGCACGTGGTCGCGAGATCGGATACCCAACTGCCAATCTCGGGAACCTCGATAATCAAACAATTCCAGCCGATGGCATTTACGCCGGTTGGTTAACTGTCGGAATTAATCGTTGGTCGGCAGCAATTTCAATCGGCACCAATCCAACTTTCGCTGGCGTTCGCGGTCGCCAAGTTGAGGCTTATGCTCTCGATCAATCTGGCCTCGATCTTTACGACCAAGATGCCACCATCGAATTTGGTTGGCATCTGCGCGAAACCCTTAAATTCGATGGTCTCGAGCCGCTGCTTGAGCAGATGAAGAAAGATTGCGACCTGGCTCGAAAGTTGACCGAGGCGTAAGGCCTAATCGACTAACTCTGGCGCAACTACCTATGGCAAGCTAATTTGATATAAAAGATTGTCCCAGACGGGGACATAGAGTAATGTCATTGATTATGTTGCAATCTCTAAAGCGATATCGAATGCATTCCAAACTTAGAGGCAGATTTCACTCTTCAGTCGTGACATTCATTTTATCTTCAATGGTTTTTTCTATTTATGCTGTCAGCAGTCCAGTACATGGCGCGGACTTTACCTGCATTAACTCTCCAGGTGACATGGGAAAACTGCCTAGATGGTCTACATCCGGAGAAAAAAATTTGAGTTTTGTAGTTTCTTGGGCCTTCAAAGATCCAGAACAGTGCATTGTTGGGCTATTTGACGAAAAAGACAACCCCCTAAATTTCTATTCAAATGCCTTTTATTGGAAAGAGAGCTTGGTTTATAGCGATCAATACAGATTGCCTACAAACTGGACTTTTACCAGGCAGGGCGAGATGGTTCTGATATCGGCTGAAACCACTTTCCCGATTCAACTTTTAGAAAGTATGAAAAATAGAAATTTGAATGGATTTGGAAATGATATCCCAAAAGCAACTTCTATATTTGGGGTTCAAACAAGTATAAAAAGCAAAAAGTACGGGACATATAACAGTTATGAATCACTTCCCATAAAAGCCAACAATTCATTATCTAATTTATGGGGGCTTTGGTTTTCAAAGAATCAAGGTATTTTTCCTTCAGAGTGTTCTCCCATAAAAATATCAAAGCTGGCTGATATTGAAGTTGATGTCTCCTCTAAAATACTATCTTCGGGACCTACGGCAGATATTGAAATCAGATTACGAGAATTGAATAGATGTATTTTACTAGTACATGCTGGACCTATGGTTTCGCCATCACAATTGAATCGTTCTTCGAAATTGAGCAGTCCAGTACTTTCAACTTATCCTTTTTGGGATGGCGAGGCACCGCCATTCTTTGAAGACATTTTGAATAAACCTGATCAATTAATCCAAATTGGCGTTGGTGATTACCTGCGAAATATACCTAAAGATGCCTGCTGTGTATTTACAGGTGCTGTCTTCGATAAAGTCCCAGAAGTTATTTTAAATCATTCCGATTCGGTAATGATCGATGGAAATGATGTGGTCGTTAAAAGCTCTGTTCAAGGCGCGGGCGTTAGCCCAAATCCCAATAATTACATAAATGTACTTATAGGGATTTATGTACTTACTTTTTCCGAACAAGAAACCGTTCCCAACGGCTGGCGAGTGAATTTTAGTGGAAACTCTTGGACGGCCCGATATTTTCAGGGCGGCGTGACTCTGGGTGGATGGGATATTGAATATCTGACAAGAGTGATAAAGATTCCTTCGATGTCGTTGTTTTTAAGTGCCGCAGATAAAGCCGCTGCCGATAAAGCCGCTGCCGATAAAGCCGCTCTTGAAAAATTCATCGCGGATGTTAAAGCAGATGTCGACAAGGCTGTGGCAAAGTTAAAAGCTGCTGAAACAAAAAAGAAGACGATTACATGCGTTAAAGGCAAAATATCCAAGAAAGTGACAGGTATTACTCCAAAATGTCCAAGCGGTTATAAGCAGAAGTAAGGAAATATTTTGAATTATGTCAAACCCAAAATCATGGCATAAGTTCGTTTTAGCGGTCGAGAGTGGAAAATTATCCGGCAATTCGGGTCTCAGCAGGTTCGCAGCAAGGTACAAAGTGGCATCTTCACTGAAAGCGATTGAATTCGATAAATTAAATGTAAAAACTGCGGAGGCATATTTCTTAGCGTTTAAGCTTTCGTTGGCTTACTCAAGTCTCGAATCACTTGAGAACTGTGAAATACTTAACACAAAACATATTCGGGTTGAAAATAGTGAGATTGCCTCTGAACTGCGAAAAAAGGAAAATATTCACCTACTTAATTTTTTGCTTTCGGAGACAACAAGCAAAAAATTACGTATGCGTCTTTCAGAATTTTCTAGCGGAGAATGTAACGATTTAAGAATTATCGCAGAATCAATTAGGCATTTAACTTTCCATGGAATCCTTACTGCTAACGGATCTGGAATTGCCAAATCAGCTCGACTTCAAAAGTTATTAGCCAAGTTGACCGACGAGGTATTTATTCAGATCAATCTTGAATTTTCAAATTGGCTGGAAGACTCACTTACTTAGTTGTATTTGCTCCTCATAGAGAAGGGCAATAAGGCCAATACCTGAAAATCGAATTTGGTTGGCATTTACGAGAAACCCTGAAATTCGATGGCCTCGAGCCGCTGCTTGAGCAGATGAAGAAAGATTGTGACCTGGCTCGAAAGTTGACCGAGGCCTAGTAATTCCTTAGGGGTGCAAGCGGGGGATTGCCCTCGATTTCGCCCCTCAAGCTCACGCTGGTAACCTTTGCCCTGTCCAACGAGAAGTAGAGCCTCCGTGTATCAAACCGGAAGCCATCGTGGCGGTAACTAATAAGGAGAGTCATCAAATGGCACTAACACCAGAAGTAAAGAAAGAAATTATTGCTAAGTACGGCACTTCAGCTACCGACACCGGAAGCCCAGAAGCGCAGGTCGCGCTGCTTTCGAAGCGTATCGAAGACATCACAACGCACCTTAAGACCAACCCACATGATCACCACAACCGTCGTGGTCTATTGATTTTGGTTGGTCAGCGTCGTCGTATCTTGCAGTACCTCGCGAAGACAGATATCGCTCGTTACCGTGCGATCATCGAAAAGCTCGGCATTCGCCGTTAATTTAGCCTGACTGCACCGAGGCGAAATGATCCTCGGTAGTGGTTTCCGCAGACTCTAGTTTGAAACTGGAAGTTGCGTGAACTTCGATCGAAGATTCATTACTCCTTGATGCGTGTAGTCAAGAACAGGAGCGACCCATGGAGGGTCAAGACGTAACATCAGCCGTTGCCGTAATCGACAATGGAAAGTTTGGAAAGAAAGAGATCCGTTTCGAAACCGGGCGACTAGCTCGTCAAGCAGCAGGTGCTGCAGCGGTTTACATGAATGACGAAACAATGATCTTCTCTGCAACAACTGCCTCAAAGTCACCGAAGGATCAATTCGATTTCTTCCCATTGACTGTAGATGTTGAAGAGAAAATGTATGCAGTTGGTCGTATTCCAGGATCATTCTTCCGTCGCGAAGGTCGTCCATCAGAAGATGCGATTCTTACCTGCCGTTTGATCGATCGCCCATTGCGTCCATCATTCGTTAAGGGTCTTCGTAATGAAGTTCAGATCGTAATCACAGTAATGGCACTTGATCCTGATCATATGTACGACGTACTTGCGATCAACGCAGCATCAATGTCAACACAATTAGCTGGTCTGCCATTCTCAGGTCCAATCGGTGGCGTTCGCGTTGCTTTGATTGATGGCCAATGGGTTGCATTCCCTAATCACTCAGAAGTTACTAACGCAGTATTCGATATGGTTGTTGCAGGTCGCGTAATTGGTGACGATGTTGCAATCATGATGGTTGAAGCTGAAGCAACTTCACAAACAATTGAATTAGTTAAGGCCGGACAAGGCGCACCAACTGAAGAGATCGTTAGCCAAGGCCTCGAGGCTGCAAAGCCATTCATCAAGGCGCTTTGCGATGCTCAGCTAAAGGTTGCTGCAAAGGCTGCAAAGCCAACAGCTGAATTCCCAATCTACCTAGATTACGAAGCAGATGTACTTGAGGCTGTATCAGCTCATGCATCAGCCGATCTTGCTAAGGCGCTAACAATCGCTGGCAAGCAAGAGCGCGAAACTGCAATTGATGCAATTTCAGCTTCAACTAAGGAAGTTGTCAGCGCTAAATTCGAAGGACGTGAAAAGGAAGTTCCTGCAGCTTTCAAATCGCTAACTAAGAAGCTAGTTCGTCAGCGCGTATTGCGTGACAAGATTCGTATCGATGGTCGCGGTCTTCGCGATATCCGTGCTCTCTCAGCTGAGGTTGAAGTTATTCCTCGCGTTCACGGTTCAGCAATCTTCGAACGTGGCGAGACTCAGATCTTGGGTATCACTACTTTGAATATGTTGAAGATGGAACAACAGCTAGATACATTAAATCCAGAAAATCACAAGCGTTACATGCACAACTACAACTTCCCACCATATTCAACTGGTGAAACAGGTCGTGTTGGCACACCTAAGCGTCGCGAAATCGGCCACGGTGCACTTGCTGAGCGCGCATTGGTTCCAGTTCTTCCAACTCGTGAAGAATTCCCATATGCAATTCGTCAGGTATCTGAAGCTCTTGGTTCAAATGGTTCAACTTCAATGGGTTCTGTTTGCGCATCAACACTTGCAATGCTTAACGCTGGCGTTCCGCTAAAGGCGCCAGTTGCCGGTATCGCAATGGGTCTGATTTCAGATGATGTAGATGGCAAGGTCGAGTACGTTGCTTTGACCGATATCTTGGGTGCAGAAGATGCATTCGGAGATATGGACTTCAAGGTTGCCGGAACTAAAGACTTCATTACAGCTCTTCAATTAGATACCAAGCTAGATGGAATTCCTGCCTCAGTATTAGCTGGCGCACTTCACCAAGCAAAGGAAGCGCGTCTTGCGATTCTTGATGTGATGAACGAAGCAATCGATGCACCAGATGAGATGAGCCAATACGCTCCTCGCATCATCTCGGTCAAGATTCCAGTTGATCAGATCGGTGCAGTTATCGGCCCTAAGGGCAAGATCATCAACCAGATTCAAGATGAAACTGGCGCTGAAATCTCAATCGAAGATGACGGCACGATCTACATCGGTGCTACAAACGGCCCAGCTGCTGAAGCTGCTCGTGCGCAGATCAATGCAATTGCTAACCCACAGATGCCAGAAGTTGGCGAGCGTTACTTAGGTACCGTTGTGAAGCTAGCTGCATTCGGCGCATTTGTATCGCTAATGCCAGGTAAAGATGGCTTGCTACATGTATCTCAGATTCGCAAGATGCATGGTGGAAAGCGCATCGAAAACCTTGAAGAGGTTATGAAGGTTGGCGACAAGATTCAGGTTGAGATTGGTGAGATTGACCCTAAGGGCAAGCTTTCACTAGTTCCAGTCCTTGAAGATGGAAGCGTTCCAAGCGCCGAATAATGTCAGTACGTAGAACAGTTCTACCTAGCGGTCTGCGTATCGTTACTGAAGAAGTATCTTCGGTACGCAGCGCCGCGGTCGGAATCTGGATCAACATTGGATCACGTGACGAAACCCCAGCAACCGCTGGGGCTTCGCACTTTCTAGAGCATTTACTTTTCAAGGGCACATCAACTCGCACTGCGATGGAGATTTCATCCTCTATCGAAGCAGTCGGTGGCGAGATGAATGCTTTTACCAGCAAGGAATACACCTGCTTCTATGCACGGGTAATCGATAACGATCTACCAATGGCAATTGAAGTATTAGCTGATCTAATTACTTCATCGCTTGTAACTGCCGCAGATGTAGATGCCGAACGCAAAGTAGTTCTTGAAGAAATCGCCATGCGCGATGATGACCCTAGCGATTTAGTTCACGATCTCTTTAGCGATACTTACTACGGCGATATTCCAGTTGGTCGACCAATTCTAGGCACCGTTGAATCAATTAAAGGCATGAGCCGCAATACTGTCTTTAATTATTACAAGAAGAAGTACCTGCCTGAAAATTTAGTGGTGGCAGTGGCTGGAAATATCAAGCACAAGAAAGTTGTCGAAGCGATTGAAAAAGCGCTTTCGCGTGATGGCTATTTAGATAACCATGCTGCACCTGTACTTCGCGAAAATAATTTAGTTAAGGTGCGCAACCAGCAGGCAGTCGGCAGCATTTATCGCAAAACCGAACAATCCCATATGTTCTATGGGCTGGAAGGTGTTGCGCGCAGCGATGAACGTCGCTTTGCTATGGGCATCTTGGCTTCAGCCCTAGGCGGCGGAATGTCATCACGTTTATTCCAAGAGATCCGTGAAAAGCGAGGCCTGGCCTATTCGGTTTATGCCTACGCCCAACAATTTGCTGGCACTGGCGTTCTAGGTTTTTACGCCGGATGCAACCCAACTAAATCTGTTGAAGTAGTCGAAATTATTCAAGAAGTTCTAGCCGATGTTGTAAACCATGGTTTAACACATGAGGAAATCGATCGAGCCAAGGGCGCTGTTCGAGGTTCTCTAGTGCTCAGCCAGGAAGATACTGGCTCGCGCATGAGCCGCATCGGAAAGAGCGAGATCGTTTACGGTCAGATTATGAGCTTTGATGATATTTTGAAATCGATTGCCCGCGTAACTCCCGAGGAAGTACGGGCTGTTGCCAGCGAGTTCTTGATCAAATCGCCTACGCTTGCCGTAGTGGGTCCACATAAGGATCTACGTAAATTTGAAAAAGTTCTGCGCAATGGGGGATCGAAATGATCAAGGTCGGAGTTCTAGGCGCTAAAGGTCGCATGGGCGCTGAAGTTGTTCGCGCAGTCAACGATGCAGATGGTCTCGAATTAGTTGCAGCCCTAGATATGGGCGACTCACTTGATGAATTGATTAAGCATGGTGCCGAAGTCGTCGTTGATTTCACAACCCCAGATTCGGTAATGGCGAATTTAGATTTCTTAATTGCAAATGAGATCAATGCTGTGGTTGGCACTACTGGTTTTGATGACCAGAAGATTTCCAAACTCGAGAAAGACTTAGCAGCTAATCCAAAGGTTGGCGTTTTAATTGCGCCTAACTTTGCAATTGGCGCTGTTTTAATGATGGAGTTCGCTGCCAAAGCTGCGCGCTACTTTGAATCTGCGGAAATTGTTGAGCTTCATCACCCAGCAAAAGTTGATGCACCAAGCGGAACTGCTGCTCGCACGGCTCAATTAATGAGCGATGCTCGTAAGGATGCTGGCTTAGCGGCAATGCCAGATGCAACACACACTGCTTTAGATGGTGCTCGCGGTGCAATGGTTGGCGATGTGCCAGTTCATTCTGTGCGAGTACGCGGGTTAGTTGCTCACCAAGAAGTTATCTTGGGCGGTCTCGGTGAAACGCTAACTATTCGCCATGATTCAATTGATCGTGCTGGTTTTATGCCCGGGGTAATTCTGGGTGTTCGTAGCGTTGTAAAAGTTCCAGGCCTGACTCACGGCCTAGATAAATTCATGTAAGGGGATAAGTAAATGTCTAAAGATCAGATCGTTATGTATGGCGCCGACTGGTGTGGCGATTGCCGTCGCTCAGAACGTTTGCTAACTGAATTAGGCGTTGAATGGACCAAGATTGATGTTGAAGCTGATCCTTCAGCTGCCGACAAAGTAATCGAGATCAATGGCGGCGCTAAGTCGATTCCGGTAATTGTTTTTAAAGATGGCACACACTTAACTGAGCCATCAGATATCGCACTTACCGAAAAGCTTAAAGCTCTCTCAATTATCTAAAGTTAGCCAAAGCGGTATAGCAGCGCTGAACTAACTGCGGCTGAGATAACTACGACCGGGAATGGCGCCTTTAGCAATAGTGCCACGATGGCCACAGCTATTCCAAGTAAGCGCTGGTCAACCATCAACTTACTCTTTTCAGTAAAACTCTGCACTGCAACCAGCGCGCTTAGCAGCGCAATTGGGATTAACGCATTTACTTTCTTAATCTTGGGGTGGGATAACCATTTTTCAGGAACTGAGTGCCCGCTGTATTTAAGCAAGAAAGCAATGGCGCTCGTTCCGATAACGGCAATCCAATACTTATTCATTAATAGAACCTGACTTGCGCAACCCAACTGCAATTGCAATAAAGGCAGTTGCGATAATTGGCAGCCCCGCGGGAAGTATTGGAGTCATTGCAATTGCAAAGATTGCACAACCAACAGCCAACACCCGATCACTATTTGTTTTTAGGCGTGGCCAAACTAAACCAAGAAAAGCAGCTGGCACCGCAGAATCAAGACCCCATGCTCGAATATCGCCCATAGCTTGTGCGCCGAGTGCGCCAGCTAAAGTAAATAAATTCCAGAAAATAAAGACGCCAAAACCAGTAAACCAGAAGCCTTGGCGCATCGCTTCTTGACTGCGAACTTCTTGACCAAGGGCAACGCCGGTTGATTCATCAATAGTTACTTGTGCCGCAACAATTCGCTTGAAGCCTTTAACTCTTAATCGCGGTGCCATGATTACGCCATATAAACCATTTCGAATTCCAAGTAGGGATGCGGTGGCGATTCCGCTGAGCGCAGTTCCGCCAGCACCAAGTACGCCAACTACAGCAAATTGTGAAGCTCCCGAAAAAGTGAGCAAAGATAGCAAACAACTCTGCAGAACGGTAAAGCCATTGGCTACGGCGGCTGCACCAAAAGCGACTCCGTAGGCGCCGACTGTGAGTGAGACGCTAAAGGAATCCCGAAAAGTGGCCCCTGAAACTTTTGAGATGCGGTTAACTTTGGACACGCGGACATTCTGCCTTATAAATCCGCAATCGCTTGAAGGCGGCTAGATAGGGTCACCTTATGAGCACCGAATCGCCTAAAAACACCGAAATCATTTTCCGTAGTGACATGACCGTCGAACTGGTTAAGGCCAGTGCTAGCGATGCCGATGTAATTTGGGCGGCGCGCGTTTCGACGGCTGGCGAGCAATCACTCGATGAGATCGGCGAAGACCCAGCTCGTTCTGCCGGCTTGATCAATTACTTGGCTCGCGAACGTCATGGTTCACCATTTGAACATACCTCGATGACCTTCTTTATCTCAGCTCCAATTTTTGTCTTCCGTGAATTTATGCGTCACCGCATCGCGTCATACAACGAAGAGAGTGGTCGCTATCGCGAACTTTCCCCTGTCTTCTATATTCCAGATGCAGATCGCAAATTAGTGCAGATCGGAAAAGCTGGCGCATATACATTTGTTGATGGCACCAAGGAACAATTGGAAACTACGCAAGCTGCCATGAAAAAGTCATACCTCTTGGCTTACGAGCAGTATCAAGTAATGCTCGAAGCTGGCGTAGCGCGCGAAGTTGCCCGCGCAGTTCTGCCAGTTGGTTTGTATTCATCAATGTATGTAACTATGAATGCCCGCGCCTTGATGAATTTCCTTTCGCTACGTACTGCCCGCGAAGGCTCGCATTTCCCAAGCTACCCACAACGCGAAATCGAGATGGTGGCTGAGAAAATGGAAGTCGAATTTGCCCGATTAATGCCATTAACGCATGCAGCATTTGAGAAATCTGGACGAGTTACTCCTTAAAACGGGTAAGGTTACGCGCATGGCAATCGACGCTCCATTCGGCCGCATGATCACGGCAATGGTGACCCCATTTAATTCTGATGGTTCGGTCGATTGGGATGGCGTTGCAAAGTTGGCTCAACATTTAGTTGATAACGGCCATGATGCAATAGCGGTCAATGGCACAACCGGCGAAGCGCCAACTACTAAATCTTCTGAAAAAATTGAGATCATCAAAGTTGTTAAGTCAACTGTTGGACCAAAGGTCAAAGTTATTTCAGGTGCAGGCGATAACGAAACCGAGTATTCAATTAATCAAGCAAAGCGCACAGCCGAAGCTGGCGCCGATGGATTATTGGTTGTGGCCCCGTATTACAACAAGCCACCGCAAGCTGGTATCGAGGCCCACTTCAAAGCAGTAGCTGATGCGACTGATCTACCCGTGATGATGTATGACATTCCAGGTCGCACCGGCGTAGAGATTGAATCCGACACAATTGTTCGCTTATATGAACATAAAAATATTGTGGCGCTCAAAGATGCTAAAGGAAATATCGCGGCAACTTCCTGGGTCATAAAGCGATGCGGAATTCCAGTTTATTCTGGCGATGACATATTAAATCTGCCCTTCCTATCAGTTGGCGCGGTTGGTTTTGTTTCAGTTTGCGGTCACACAGTCGGTAAAGATTTAAAGGCGATGCTTGATGCTTGGTTTGCCGGTGATGCAACTCGCGCACTTGAAATTCATCAGAAGCTATTGCCAGTCTTTACTGGCACTTTCCGCACTCAAGGTGCGATTCTTACTAAAGCCGCGCTCAATCTGATGGGCCTTCCTGGCGGCACAACTCGACTTCCATTAGTAGATGCAACCGATGCTCAGATTGCGCAATTGCGCGAAGATCTGCGCGCCGGTGGCGTCACCGTTTAATTTATGAATCATCCGCATCCTGGTTTAGGCACACCGAGCAAGTTAGTTGCTGGGGGATTGCGCATTGTTGCCCTAGGTGGTTTAGCGGAAATCGGTCGCAATATGACCGTCTTTGAAACCAATGGCAAGTTATTAATTGTCGATTGCGGCGTGCTTTTTCCCGAAGAGAACCAACCAGGTATCGATTTAATCCTGCCCGATTTCTCATATATTCGAGATCGCCTAGCTGATGTAATCGGCATCGTTTTAACGCACGGGCATGAAGATCACATTGGCGCAGTTCCATACTTATTGCGCGAGCGTGGCGATATTGCTATCTATGGCTCTTCGTTAACTATTGCCCTGATCACTGCAAAGTTAAAGGAACACCGCATCTCGCCATTAACTCGCGAAGTTAAAGAAGGCGACATTGAAGATATTGGTCCATTCTCATGCGAATTCGTAGCTGTAAATCACTCAATTCCAGATGCTTTGGCTGTGGCAATTCATACAGAAGCCGGATCAGTTCTACACACCGGCGATTTCAAAATGGATCAATTGCCACTAGATGGACGGATTACAGATCTTCCAGGCTTTGCCCGGTTAGGTGAAGCAGGCGTTGATATCTTTTTAGTTGATTCAACCAATGCCGATGTTCCAGGGTTCACGCCATCTGAGCGCGAAATCATGCCGGCACTTGATCGAGTATTTCGCAGCACAAAGCGCCGAGTAATTACTGCGACTTTCTCTTCGCATGTTCACCGAGTGCAACAGATAATTGATACAGCGCACGAACATAAGCGCAAAGTGGCATTTATCGGCCGTTCAATGGTACGCAATATGAAGATCGCTCAAGATATGGGTTTTCTAAATGTGCCAGATGGCATCATCTTTGATGCCAAAGATCTAGATGCATATGATGACAATGTTGTATTGATTTGTACCGGCTCACAAGGCGAGCCACTTGCAGCGCTTTCCCGTATGGCAAATGGCGATCACCAGATTCGAGTTGGCGAAGGGGATACCGTTATTTTGGCATCCTCTTTGATTCCCGGAAATGAAAATTCTGTATTTCGAATTATTAATGAGCTAACTCGCTTTGGCGCCAAAGTAGTTCATAAAGCAAATGCAATGGTGCATGTATCGGGCCACGCAGCTGCAGGAGAATTAACATATTGCTTTAATATTGTGAAGCCTAAATATGTTATGCCGGTACATGGTGAATGGCGCCACTTGCGGGCAAATGCTGAACTAGCAATTGCAACCGGAGTTCCACGTAAAAATACAATAGTTATTGAAAATGGCATCGTCGTTGATCTAATTAATCACGAGGCTCAAGTTGTCGGCAGCGTTCCTTGTGGCTTTGTTTATGTTGATGGCCAGAGCATTGGCGATATCACTGAGGATTCCTTAAAGGACCGGCGAATTTTGGGTGAAGAAGGTTTCATCTCGGTGGTCGTTGTTATAGATGCCCAAAGCGGCAAGATCGTTGCAGGTCCGGATATTCATGCTCGTGGCTTTAATGAAGATGAATCGCTCTTTGATGGGGTAAAACTGGAGATCGAAAAAGCTTTAACTCGAGCTGTTGCAGATGGCATCAATGGCACCCATCAACTTTCGCAAATTGTTCGTCGCACCATCGGAAGTTGGGTCGGTGGAAAACATCGACGACGCCCAATGATTGTGCCGGTAGTCATCGAGGTTTAACGCGGCGCGCCTGACATATCGGGTTTTACTAAACCTTTAGGCTTACGCAGTTATGGCAAAGAAGAAGCGCTCTCAAGGCAAGGGCAAAAGCAACGGAATCGGTAGCTCGATCGCACGCGGGCTAGCGGCTATTTGGCGTGGCCTTGCGAAATTCCTAGGCAAGAGCATTCGCTTCCTTGCCAAAGGTGCCAAAGATTTAGATCCAGCTCATCAACGTGATGGTTTTGCATTTTTACTTCTCGTATTTGCGCTTATGGCAGCTGCTGGTACCTGGTTTGATGCCGGAAATATTGTGGGCCATGCCTTAGCTGATTTCTTCTTTGGGGGATTTGGCCGGATCGGAATCTTTACTCCGCTAGTCCTCGGCTACTTCGCTTTCCGCCTTTTTCATTCGCCACAAGAGAAAGCTGCCACTGCTCGCATAGTAATTGGCACTTTGGCTCTCTTGCTTAGCTCAACCGGTATTGCTCATCTCTTAAATGGCTCTGAAGGCACTGGGGCAACTGCAATGCAGCAAGGTGGCGGTTGGCTTGGTTATGGAATATCACAACCGCTAATCGTGCTGATGACTTCCGTGCTGGCATATCCAGTTTTGATTGCGCTCTTTATCTTTGGTCTCCTAGTCACAACCGCAACGCCGGTTTCTTCAGTAGTCACTCGCATTAAAAACACCTTTACTTGGCTAAATTCCAAGCGCCCAGATCGCAGCGAAGAAGAGTTTGAAATTACCGATACGCCACCATTTGAAACTCCAGTAGTCGCCGAATGGAATAAACATCAAGATGATGATGAAGAAGAGCTTGATGAAGAAACTTTCGATGAAGAATTCACAGTGGAGGTTCCGGTAGCAACAGTTAAACCACCAACTGCCACGCCGGCGCCTTCTTCAACTGCGCGCCCTGAGCAGCTAATGCTCTCTAGCGATGCGATCTACGAGCTGCCATCTCAGGATTTATTGCGCTTGGGGCCTGCTGCAAAAGCCAAGAGCAAGGCGAATGAAACTGTTGTTGCAGCGCTAACTGAAGTATTTTCCCAATTTGAAATTGATGCCCAAGTAACTGGCTTTATGCGCGGTCCTACCGTTACTCGATATGAAGTTGAACTGGGTAATGCGGTCAAAGTCGAACGTATTACTGCGTTATCAAAGAATATTTCATATGCAGTCGCCAGCAGCGATGTCCGAATTCTTTCTCCGATTCCGGGCAAGTCAGCCGTTGGTATTGAAATTCCGAATGCGGACCGCGAAATTGTTGCCCTAGGTGATGTAATGCGCTCGAGTGTGGCGGGCCAAGACCATCACCCAATGTTGGTTGCACTCGGTAAAGATGTCGAAGGTAATTTTGTTTGCGCAAACTTAGCCAAGATGCCTCACTTGCTAGTTGCAGGCGCGACAGGTGCCGGTAAATCTTCCATGATTAACGCGATGATTGTCTCAATTTTAATGCGTTCAACTCCTGATGAAGTTCGCTTAGTTTTAATTGATCCAAAGCGCGTTGAACTAACCGCTTACGAGAATATTCCACATTTGATTACTCCGATTATCACCAACCCTAAGAAGGCAGCAGATGCGCTAACTTGGGTAGTACGCGAAATGGATCTTCGCTATGAAGATTTAGCAACTTTCGGCTTCCGACATATCGATGACTTTAATAAGGCAGTTCGAGCCGGCAAAGTAGTTCCACCACCGGGCAGCGATCGCACTATCGAGCCATATCCATATCTGTTGGTAATTATCGACGAACTTGCAGATTTGATGATGGTTGCAGCCCGCGAAGTCGAAGAGTCTGTTGTTCGTATTACACAGTTGGCTCGTTCCGCTGGTATCCACTTAGTTCTTGCAACCCAACGCCCAAGTGTTGATGTTGTTACCGGTTTGATCAAAGCAAATGTTCCTTCCCGACTTTCTTTTGCAACTAGCTCACTTGCCGATAGTCGAGTAATTCTCGATACTCCTGGTGCGGAAAAGTTAGTTGGTCAAGGCGATGGCTTATTTATTCCGATGGGCGCCAGCCGCGCTATTCGTATTCAGGGTGCTTATGTTTCCGAACGTGAAATCGAAGCTGTAGTCGGACACGTTAAAAAGCAATTGGCACCACGTTATCGATCAGATGTAACTGCGCCGCCGGCGGCAGCAAAAATGGTTGATAAAGAGATCGGCGATGATTTAGATATTCTTCTGCAAGCAATTGAACTTGTTGTCGGAACTCAATTCGGTTCTACTTCAATGTTGCAACGTAAATTGCGGGTGGGTTTCGCCAAAGCAGGTCGCTTGATGGACTTGATGGAATCACGAGGGATCGTTGGACCATCTGAAGGTTCAAAGGCTCGCACCGTTCTGGTTAAGCCAGACGAGCTAGATTCCGTTCTGGCCACGATCCGCGACTACTAATTTCTCACCTCATCGCGCTTAGATAAGGGTGAGATGTAGGGCTATATCTTCAAAAATTCACCTGTCGGGCTATCGCGCGATAGCGATTAGGGGTTAGCCTTAAGGTTGAAGGTTTATACGGCTAGCAACAGCAATAAGTTAAGTAGGTAGATCTATGTCGCTTGGTGCGTTGATTACAAAGAGTCGCACTTCCGCGCGCCTATCTATCGAAGACCTCTCAAAACTCACAAATATCCCAGCAACGCTTCTGCGCGATATGGAAGCAGATAATTTTAAGAAATGTGGCGGCGAAACATATGCGCGCGGACATTTACGCAATATCGCAGCCAAACTCGAAGTCGATGAACGAGTTTTCTTAGATTTATTTGAAAGTGAAGTAACTGCACCAGTCAAGCCAATCCGCGATCTCTTAAGTGAAAATAATGCGGCCATGCCGTATCAAGAACGCAAACAAGTCTCTTGGAAAGTGCTAGCTGGCGGATCAATTGCCGCTCTTGTTCTCTTCGGCGGCACACAAATAATTTTTAGTAATTTAAATAGTGGATCAGTTCCAGTTGCGGTTGCATCACCTTCGACTAGCGCCTCAGAAAGTGCCAGCGAGTCTGTAGCTCCTGTCGAGACTGCCACACCAAAACCAAGCGCCACCGAAGTTTCATCAACAGTGACCGCAGTTGAAGGCGAATTGATTGTAAAAGTTAGCGCAACTCGTGGAACTACTTGGCTCTATGTAAGCAATCAAGATGGAACTTCAATATTTTCTGGTCAGATCCGTAAAGGAAATAGCAAAGAATTTAGCGCTTCCGAAGAATTGAATTTACGGGTTGGCAATGCAGGCGGTGTTGATATCACCTTAAATGGTGAAAATGTTGGCCCAATTGGCGCAAATGGGGAAGTAGTGAACCTGACTTACAACGTTAAGTAGCCAAATAAAGTAAGATCAGCGCAATGAAGCGCACTGTGGCAGTTGTAACTCTGGGTTGCACCCGCAACGAAGTCGACTCCGAAGAGTTAGCCGGCCGTTTATCAGCCGATGGTTGGACTCTGGTTGACGATGTCGAATCTGCCGAAGTAGCCCTGGTAAATACTTGTGGCTTTATCGAATCAGCCAAGAAAGATTCAGTCGACGCTCTTCTCGAAGCTAATTCCCTAAAGGGTCATGGCGTGACCCGTGCTGTTGTAGCCGTCGGCTGTATGGCCGAGCGTTATGGTGCCGAACTCGCAGCCGCGCTTCCAGAAGCTGATGCGATTCTAGGATTTGATGACTACCAAGATATTTCAGCGCGCTTGCAATCAATCGTTGCCGGAAATTCACATGTGGCACATACGCCACGAGATCGCCGAGCACTTTTGCCGATATCACCAGTTGATCGCGCAGCAGCGCGCGATATTGATCCGGAAATTGCGCCTCGTAAACGTCTTACCGATACTCCTTGGGCGCCGCTAAAGATTGCAACTGGTTGCGACCGCCGTTGTTCGTTCTGCGCAATTCCATATTTCCGTGGGGCCTTTATTTCGCGTCGCCCAACTGAGGTAATCGAAGAAGGACATTGGTTAGCCAACAGTGGGGCTACTGAACTATTTCTCGTTAGCGAAAATACGACTTCATATGGCAAAGATCTTGGTGACCTAACGCTAATGGAGAAAGTATTACCTGAACTAGTTGTCATTCCAGGTGTTGAGCGCGTGCGCTTGTCTTACCTGCAGCCAGCTGAAATGCGCCCTTCTTTACTACAGGCCATGATTTCAACGGAAAAGGTTTCGCATTACTTTGATTTAAGTTTCCAGCACAGCAGCGCCAGCGTCTTGCGTCGCATGCGTCGCTTCGGAGATAACGAGAAATTCCTACATTTGATTTCGCAGATTCGCGCCTTGTCACCGACCGCCGGAATTCGTTCTAACTTTATCGTTGGTTTCCCTGGCGAAACTGAAGCTGACTTCAATGAGTTAGTTGAGTTCTTAAGCAAAGCTAAATTAGATGCAATTGGTGTCTTTGGTTATAGCGATGAAGACAATACCGAGGCGCTAAATCTGGCCGATAAGTTGCCTGAAGAAGTCATAAAGCAGCGCGTAGAAACGCTCTCATCGTTAGCTGATAACTGGGTTTCAGATCGAGCCGCAGCCCGAATTGGTGAAGAAGTAATCGTTTTGATTGAGGATGCCGATCTGCAAGAGGGTCGCGCCGATCATCAAGGTCCTGAAGTAGATGGCACAACTTCATTTATTGGCACCTCTTTTAAAGTTGGCCAATATGTTAAGGGCGTCGTTGTCGATTCACTCGGGGCCGACTTAATCGCTGAGGCGATTGGCTAGTTAAATGGGCAAAGAGTTAAACCTGCCAAATACGCTAACTATCGCGCGTATTGTTTTCTTGCCACTTGGCGCATATGCGCTATTTAAAAATGGGGGCGACGATCAAACTTGGCAATGGATTTCTTGGGTAATTTTCTTCACCATCGGCATGACAGATGTCCTTGATGGAAAATTAGCTCGTAGTCGTAACTCAGTAACCGAACTTGGTAAGTTCCTAGATCCAGTTGCCGACAAAGCGATGATCGCAACTGCGATGATTTCGTTATCGATATTAGATCGCCTGCCTTGGTGGATTACAGTCACGATTTTGACTCGCGAAGTTTTCATTACCATCTTCCGATTGGCTGTTATCAAACGCGGAGTAATCCCAGCCAATCGCGGTGGCAAACTAAAAGCAATGTTCCAAGGTTTTGGCGTTGGTTTTTATGTCATGCCGATCTCTGAATCGCTCTACTGGTTCCGAGATGGCTTTATGTATATTGCAATTGCACTGACAATCGGAACCGGAATTTATTATGTTCGGGCAGCTCTTAAATGAAAAGTGAGTTTGCTGGATTACCTGAGATTCTAGAAATCCTGCGGACTCGAGGCGAAAGTATTTCAGTCGCTGAATCACTAACTGGCGGGGGATTAGCCGAAGCGCTTTCATCGCTACCCGGCTCATCGCAAATTTTCCTTGGTTCAGTAACGGCGTACCAACCAGAGATAAAAAGTTCGCTACTCAAAGTGCCAGCCGAATTGATCTCTGAATTCGGGGTAGTTAGTGAAGAAGTAGCTGTTGCGATGGCCGATGGCGTTAAACAACTTATGAACTCAACTTGGTCGATATCAACCACTGGAGTAGCAGGGCCAGGCCCATCTGATGGGGTAGCAGCTGGCACTGTCTGGGTAGCAATCGAGGGCCCTATTTCGCAGACTTTGCAGTTGGAACTATCGGGCACGCGTGAAATCGTTCGAAACGCAACAATTGCAGGTGCAATTGCGGCATTTGCCCGTATCCTTAAGGCACTGTAACCGCACGAGTTAAGCGAAAGGAGACCCCATGGTCGTTCTACTACGTACCAGCGTTGGTCAATCTCTTCGTGCTGCTCGCACCTCGCAAGGCCGCACATTGCGCGATGTTGCTCGCGATGCTCGCGTCTCACTTGGTTACCTTTCTGAAGTTGAACGCGGACAGAAGGAAGCTTCTTCTGAACTTCTAAATGCAATCTGTGCCGCACTTGGCCTAACTCTTTCGAGTGTTATTTCCGATGTCTCTCGCGATATTTCATCACGCGAAGCCATCAAGTTGACCGTTGTTGACGCCGCTTAATAACGCACCCACATATCAACGCCAGGGTGCCATTCATCGTCGCACTGAAGAAGCAATTCTCTCGACTACGAAATCATTAATCGCGCAAAAAGGTTTAACTGCAACAACGATGATTGATATTTCTACCGAATCTCAAGTCTCACGTGCAACTCTTTACAACCACTATCGCGATAAGAACGCCGTAGTTCAAGCGCTTCTAACCAGTGAGCTAAATCGTTTAAAAGAGTTAATGAAAAGTATTGGCGCACCGGCTGCAGTACTTGAACAACTCTCGCTGGAAATATCCGGTGATGAAGCTCTGAAGATGATGCGCTTGAGTGACCCCACTGCCCTTGCTTTTGCACTTACCGATAGCGCAAATCCATTGTGGCTGGAATTTCACGTGGCAATCCTCGAAATTACTAAACTTGAAATCTGCACATCACTTGCAGTTGCCTGGCTAAAGTCGCAAGTGCTTTCACCAATTACGCCACAACAATCTGCTGATGAGGCAGCGCTACTAGTTGAGCGCACTCTCTTTTAAATGCGCATCTCAGATTTACGCGAGCGAATTGAACTCTCATTCGGCGCCGATTGGGCACCCTCGTTTAGTAAAGATATTGCTATTTCTGAATTAGGTTCGCGATCGGTAGACGAAGCTCTTCGCGATGGTTTCGAGCCACACGATATTTGGAAAGCTCTTTGCCGCTCTCATCCAGGGGAGACAGCAAAATATAAGTAGTTCCTACCTTTGGCTTCGGCTCAGTTTCCGGTGCCATCGAGCTGATTTAGAGCCCCAAAAGCGACACGCGGCCCTTTTGTCAGCCCCTTAAAGTATCTTTCGAACAGATGTTCGGATACTATTTCCCTGCACAGCCAGAGCGGTTCCACTCTCCGCGCACAGCAGGCCTACAAGCCTTCTGTGGCCGTCAGTGGGTCTCCGTACCTTCTGGGACAGACCTAAACGCCTAGTACTTGAAAACTAGCGTTCAACCGAAAGGAAAGTAAGTGGCTAAAGAAACTCCTGCTGAAAAAGCAGCCGATAAAGCTAATAGCGATCGCTCAAAGGCGCTCGATACCGCACTCGCCCAGATTGAACGTCAGTTTGGCAAGGGCGCTGTCATGAAGATGTCCGAGCGCCAAGCGCAGGTCATCGAAGTAATTCCAACTGGATCTATCGCACTAGATATCGCACTTGGTATCGGCGGTCTGCCACGTGGTCGCGTCGTAGAAATCTACGGCCCTGAATCTTCCGGTAAGACAACTCTTACTCTTCACGCAATTGCAAATGCACAAGCTGCTGGCGGAATCTGCGCATTCATCGATGCTGAACATGCATTCGATTCTGAATATGCCAAGAAGCTTGGTGTTGATATTGATGCACTTCTTGTTTCACAGCCAGATACTGGTGAACAAGCTCTTGAGATCATGGATATGTTGGTTCGCTCCGGCGCACTTGATCTTGTTGTAGTTGACTCAGTTGCAGCACTTGTACCTCGCGCAGAAATCGAAGGCGAGATGGGTGACTCACATATGGGTCTACAAGCTCGTCTGATGTCACAAGCGCTACGTAAAATTACTGGTGCACTTCACCAATCAAAGACAACTGCAATCTTCATTAACCAGTTGCGTGACAAGATCGGTGTTTTCTTCGGTTCACCTGAAACAACTACTGGTGGTAAAGCACTTAAGTTCTATGCCTCAGTTCGTTTAGATATTCGTCGCATTGAAACTCTTAAAGATGGCCAAGATGCAGTCGGTAACCGTACTCGCGTCAAGGTAGTTAAGAACAAGATGGCGCCACCATTTAAGCAAGCAGAGTTCGACATCATTTATGGCACAGGTATCTCTCGCGAAGGTTCACTCATCGATATGGGTGTTGAGATCGGTGTTGTTAAGAAGTCTGGCGCTTGGTACACCTACGAAGCAGATCAACTTGGTCAAGGTAAGGAAAATGCACGTACCTTCCTTCTTGATAATCCGGATCTTGCAAATGAGATTGAAACCAAGATTCGCGCACACTTTGTGCCAGTTGAAGTCGATCCCGAGCTAGTTGCTGCGATCGATGAAGCTGCCGCCGATGTTGATTTCTAAGGGATGACCAACCCCTAAATGCTCGACTATGTAAAAGTTGATCACGAGGCCGACCCTTACTCTATTGCTTACACAATTGCGCTTAATGCGTTAGTTGCTCGAGCGAAGAGTAAGGGCGAGCTCGTGGCCCATTTAAAGAAGCGCGGGGTTGAACCCGAGGTTGCCGAGGCGACGATATTTCGCTTGCAAGAGGCCGGCCTAGTAAATGATGAGGAATTTGCTCGCGCATGGACCCAATCGCGACATAGCGCCAAGAAGTTATCTAAGCGCATTATTGCCGGCGAGCTGCGCACTCGTGGCGTTGATCAGAATTCAATTGATAACGCACTCGAAGAGATCGATGATGAAGCTGAATATCAGATGGCCTTTGGTTTAGCGATGAAAAAGTACAATACGATGTCGCGCCTTGAAGCTGATGTACAAGTTCGACGTATTCAAAGTTTGCTGCAGCGAAAAGGTTTTACCTTTGGGGTAATCGGTCGCGTAATTCGTGAACTTGGAATTGAAGTTAAATACAACTAAGACTTTTTTATTGGCTTTTCTCTAGATGCTCTGTTAAACGAGCAGCGGTAGCAACAACAGCTGCAGCATGAATACGACCAGGTTGGCGACCGAGACGTTCAATTGGTCCGCTGATACTTACAGCAGCAATAACTTTTCCATTTGGGCCGCGCACAGGCGCTGACACAGAGGCGACACCAACTTCGCGTTCACCAACTGATTGCGCCCAACCACGACGACGATCAGCTGAAAGATGAGCCGCTGTAAAACGTGCGCCCTTTAAACCGCGACTAATGCGTTCGGAATCTTCCCAAGCCAATAAAATTTGTGCAGCTGATCCGGCTTGCATAGTTAAGGTCGAGCCAACGGGCACAGAATCACGTAGCCCAGATAGACGTTCAGCAACGGCGACGCATATGCGCACATCACCTTGGCGGCGATAGAGCTGCGCGCTTTCGCCAGTTGCATCCCGCAAGGTGGCAAGTGCAGGGGCAGCGGCGGCAAGTAAACGATCCTCACCAGCTGCTGCAGCCAATTCAGAGCTACGTGGGCCCAGAATGAAGCGACCAGTTAAATCACGGGCAACTAAGCGGTGAAATTCCAGTGCTACGGCCAAACGGTGGGCGGTAGGGCGGGCAATACCAGTTGCAGCGACGAGTTCAGCCAATGAGTGCGGCCCAGATTCCAAAGTCGCCAAAATTCCTACGGCTTTATCTAATACGCCGACTCCGCTATTCTTCTTATCCACGAAGTGATATTAGCATCTCATTAAATGGGACGCTACTTTTTGACCGATTACGAGGAGATTAGCTGCGATGGGAAAGACTTTAGCCGAGAAGATCTGGCAAGAACATGTGGTGCGTGCAAAAGAGGGCGAACCAGACCTGATCTATATCGACCTTCATTTAATCCATGAAGTAACTAGCCCACAGGCATTTGATGGTCTGCGTTTAAGTAACCGAAAAGTGCGTCGCCCAGATCTAACAATCGCAACTGAAGATCACAATGTGCCAACTTTAAATATTGATAAGCCAATTGCTGATCCTGTTTCAAAATTACAGGTCGACACTTTGCGCGCAAACTGCGCCGAATTCGGCGTTCGCATTCACTCACTGGGAGATGCTGAACAAGGCATCGTGCACGTGGTTGGACCACAGCTTGGCTTAACTCAACCTGGTTTAACAATTGTTTGCGGCGATTCACATACTTCAACACATGGCGCATTCGGTGCACTCGCATTTGGTATCGGTACCAGCGAAGTTGAACATGTTCTAGCAACCCAGACTTTGCCGCTACAGCGCCCAAAGACCATGGCGATAAATGTAAATGGAAAGCTAAAGCCAGGTGTAACTAGCAAGGATATTATCTTGGCGATCATTGCCAAGATTGGTACTGGCGGGGGACAAGGATATGTAATCGAATATCGCGGCGAGGCAATTCGTGAGCTTTCAATGGAAGCACGAATGACCGTTTGTAATATGTCGATCGAGGCTGGTGCGCGCGCTGGTTTGATCGCACCTGATGAGACCACCTTTGCATACATCAAGGGCAAGCCACATGCGCCGGAAGATTTCGATGCTGCAGTCACTTATTGGAAAACGCTATTTAGCGATGCTGATGCGAAATTCGATGTCGAAGTTGATTTAAATGCTGATGAACTTGAGCCATTTGTAACTTGGGGTACTAACCCAGGACAAGGCATCTTCTTAAATGACAATGTGCCAAACCCGGCCGATATCGCCGATGCTGAAGAGCGTGGAGCAGCCGAACGAGCCCTGGTTTATATGGGTTTAACAGCCGGTCAGCCAATGAAGAGCGTTGCCATCGATACAGTTTTCTTAGGTTCATGCACCAATGGACGTATCGAAGATCTACGCGCTGCTGCCGATATTTTAAAGGGCAAGAAAATTTCAACTTCACTTCGCATGTTAGTTGTTCCAGGAAGCGCGCGAGTTCGCTTGCAAGCAGAAGCAGAAGGGCTCGATAAAGTATTTATCGATGCCGGCGCTGAATGGCGCAATGCTGGTTGCTCAATGTGCCTTGGTATGAATCCAGATCAACTAAAGCCAGAGGAACGTTCAGCATCTACTTCAAATCGTAACTTTGAAGGTCGTCAAGGCAAGGGTGGCCGTACTCACTTAGTTAGCCCATTAGTAGCAGCTGCAACTGCACTTCGCGGCACTCTTTCATCACCAGCGGATCTGTAAGGAGATAGAAAAATGGAAAAATTTGTAACTCATACTGGTACTGGTGTTCCGCTACGTCGTAGCAATGTTGATACCGACCAGATCATTCCTGCTGTTTATTTAAAGCGAGTAACTCGCAGCGGTTTTGAAGATGGTCTATTTGCCGCTTGGCGCAACGATCCTGATTTCGTACTAAATCAACCTGAGTTTAAGAGCGGCACAATCTTGGTGGCAGGTGCCGATTTCGGAACTGGTTCATCTCGCGAACATGCAGTGTGGGCGCTACAGAATTACGGTTTCAAAGTTGTGATCTCATCACGTTTTGCCGATATTTTCCGAGGTAACTCGCAAAAGGGTGGCTTGCTTACAATTCTGCTCAGCCAGAGCGAGGTTGAAGATCTCTGGGCTGCGATCGAAGCTAATCCGGCTTTAGCAATTACCGTAAACCTGGAAGCGAAGACCGTTTCCTACGGTGATCAAGTTATTGCTTTCGAGATCGATGACTATGTGCGTTGGCGCTTAATGGAAGGTCTCGATGACATCGGTTTAACCTTGGCAAATAGTGATTTCATCGACACTTTCGAGAATAAGCGCGCTGCTCATAAACCTAAGACACTGCCGATTCGCGCCTAAAAGGGGCGAAATACGCTGGTTTTGACGCTCAAATCGTCAAGGGTGAGAGTGGAAAAGCAAAACTCTAAAGTTCTAATTTAGAGTTTTTTACGCATAATAAATGGGTTTTTTAGGCTTTTTCTAAAAAATTATTTTCGCGACACACCCGCACTTATGTTGGACTCACCCCATTCTTCTGCGTAACTTTGCGAGTGCGTTAAGCAATTGCTTAACTTTTAGCGTAAATAAGGGGATTTTAAATGAATAAGGCACAATTCATTGCCGCGTTGGCCCCACACTTCAACGGCAGCAAGAAAGAAGCTTCACACGCAGTAGACATTATTTTTGACACAATCGTTCGCAACATGGTTGCTGGCGAAGATGTCATGATCAATGACTTCGGTAAGTTCAAGAAGGTAGATCGCAAGGCACGTATGGGCCGTAACCCATTCACCGGCGAGACAATCAAGATCAAGGCAATGAAGAAGCCTCGCTTCTTACCTGCAAAGGGTCTTAAGGATGCAATCTCAGGCGAGCGTAAGCTAGGACCAGCTCCAAAGCCAGTCGTAGTTGTTGCTAAGCCAGTTGCAAAGCCAGCAGCGAAGAAGGCTGTCGCTAAGAAGGCTCCTGCAAAGAAGAAGGCTGCAGCTAAGAAGCCAGCAGCGAAGAAGGCTCCTGCTAAGAAGGCTCCAGCTAAGAAGAAGCCAGTTGCAAAGAAGAAGAAGAAGTAATTAAAAATAATTAACGGGGTTGTCCTTCGGGGCAGCCCCGTTTTTTATTTGTTTTTAACCTAAGATAAGCATCATGGAAAGTGCGCAGCTCGATATTTCTTATGCGCCACCAAAAGGCAAGCCACTCGG
>JNSK01000031.1_pt1 | contig 31621 bp, 32 predicted proteins | sample 210681 | NCBI WGS metagenome assembly JNSK01 (sample SAMN02808684, study PRJNA238866) | freshwater metagenome | biome: fresh water; feature: freshwater reservoir; material: water; isolation source: water column of the freshwater reservoir Embalse de Amadorio in Spain | place: Spain: Valencia ...
AAAGAAGATGTCCAGGCTGCTGCAAAGCCCGTTGCGCAAGTAAGCACATCAGTTGCACCTACGTTGTCAGCATCATCAACACCAAAGACAGCATCAGTTGCGGCTTCGCCATTGCGCGGAACCACAGTGACAATGTCACGACTGCGCAAAGTAATCGCTGCACGAATGGTGGAATCTCTTCAAGTTAGCGCACAATTAACGACCGTTATTGAAGTAGACGTCACAAAGATTTCTCGTCTGCGAGATCGTGCAAAAGCTTCATTTGAAGCTCGCGAAGGCGTCAAACTCTCATTCCTTCCATTCTTCTCAGTTGCGGTATGTGAAGCTCTCAAAGTTCATCCAGTACTTAACTCATCCGTTGAAGGCGATCAAATTACTTATCATGGCGCTGAGCACCTAGGTATTGCTGTAGACACAGAGCGTGGTTTGCTCGTTCCAGTTATTCATAATGCTGGAGATCTCAACATGGGCGGAATTGCGCGCAAGATTTCTGACCTCGCTGCGCGTACGCGCGAGAACAAAGTTTCGCCAGATGAATTAGGTGGCGGCACATTCACCATTACAAACACAGGAAGCCGTGGAGCGTTATTTGATACTCCGATCATTAATCAACCACAGGTAGCAATTCTTGGTCTCGGAGCAATTGTTAAGCGACCAATGGTTGTTCGCGGTGAAGATGGCGGAGAAACGATTGCAATTCGTTCGATGGTTTACTTGGGTCTTTCATACGATCACCGTGTTGTAGATGGTGCAGATGCTGCTCGTTTCTTAGTCACACTGAAGGAACGTCTAGAACACGGCGCGTTTGAATCGGATCTAGGTCTCTAATGCCACCAATGCAACGAGTTGCGATCACCGGAGCCTCCGGAATGATCGGTACCGCACTTGTTGGTCATCTAAAGTCTGAAGGCTACACAGTACAAAAGTTAGTACGCAGAGCAAGTCGCGCAGCCGATGAAATTTCTTGGGACCCGCAATCTGGCACCGTAGACCTAGAAGCACTTGCCGGAGTTGATGCGATTATTCATTTAGCTGGCGCTGGAGTTGGCGATAAGCGATGGACCAAAAAGTACAAGAGTGAAATTCTCAATTCCCGTCTCTTGGGAACAACTGCAATTGCTAATGCGGTAAACACTGTTAAACCCTCAGTTTTTATTAGTGCAAGTGCTATTGGTTGGTATGGCGAAACCGGAAATCGCGCCGTTATTGAAACAGATCGTGCTGGTGAAGATTTTCTTGCTGTGGTGTGCCGCGAATGGGAAGGCGCTGCTGATTTAGTTTCAGATGTGCGCACTGTAAAACTTAGAACTGGATTGGTGCTCGATCCCACGGGTGGCGCACTAGGGCGCATGCTTCCTTTATTTAGATTTGGTTTAGGCGGAAAATTAGGAAACGGAAAACAATGGTGGTCGTGGATTACTCTGCACGATCACATCCGTGCAATTACATTTGCATTAGAAAGCAAAATTGAAGGCCCAGTAAACGTAACTTCTCCAAATCCCGTTACTAATCAAGAATTTACTGCCGGTTTAGCCAGAGCATTACACAGGCCTGCGCTATTTCCTGCTCCATCTTTTGCGTTGAAAATTGCGCTAGGTGGGTTTGCAAGCGAGATTTTGGGATCTAAAAAAGTTATGCCACAAGTTCTTATGGATGCTGGATTTAACTTCGATTATCCCCACATCGCACCTGCTCTAGCTGCGCTAGTCGACTAATACAGACAGAGCAGCTAAACGCCCCGAAAGCAACGCTCCATTTTGCGAAGGCGCGCTCTTGTAATCACCAGCTACATAAATTGAATCATGAACATGCGAGCCTGAAATCGCAGCGCTTTGCAAAGCTGGAAGTGGCAGTGCACTTGGAATTTCATATTTAGCAACGAGTTTCCATTTTCTAGTATCGACTCCGTACAAAATAGCTAAGTGTCGTCGAACCTCTGACTCTGTGGCAGGCAAAATAGATGTACTCGAAATCAATGACTTACCAGCGGGTGCATAACTAGACACCATATTTGAAATAACCATTGTGTTTACTAGTGGACCGCGGTTTTGACTATCAACAATGAGTGAAGGGCTCTGCGTTGGTGATTGCGTAGTTGAGTGATACCACGTTGTACAACCAACGAGCTGGGGCACGTCAGTGAGGTCTAATAGCTGCGCAGCTGTTGTGGCATCAGTTGCAACAATAATCGCATCTGCCTCGTAACTCCCCCGCGCTGTTTTTACTCTGTTCTTTTTGATCGAGTTTACTTGGATTCCGTACTCAATGGATTTAACTCTTGCAGCCAAAGCTTCAGAAAATGCTCTGCATCCTTGTGCTGGTAAACCTATCTTTCCTCTGATAAATCCCTTGATTGCCGTTCTTCCAGATTCAGCATTTACAATCAACGGGTCAGCCAGAAAAACACCGGTTAAGAATGGTCGTAGAACCCGTTCATAGGTTTTGCCTAATCCATTTGCTTTCAAATCTTCTCCGACACTGGCAACATTTTTTCGAATCAACAGGTACTTAATCAACCTAATCTTCTCTATCAAAGTCCCAGTCTCTGAGTTGAAAACAGAGAAGGGTGCTTTTCTTGGATCACCGATTCGAATTCGCGATTCATTTCGCGCCATTTCAATGACTGACGAAGCAGTAACGAAATCTATGTCCTTCATGATTTCTAGGGCCTTAATCTCCGGATAATTCGCGTTAATGAGTTGAAAACCTCGGTCGCAGATGTAGCCATCAATTACATCGCTGGTCACTCGCCCGCCAGGTCGATCACTGCTTTCGAGAACAGTGACGTCAACTCCTTCATTTTGCAGAGTGATGGCAGCACTTAACCCCGCCAAACCTGCACCAATGACAATAACTTTCTTAGGCATGTTGGTTCATTTCAATTTTTATTGAACCTACTTTTTGAGCTTGGAAGGCCACCAAATTTTTGGACCGATGTCGTGCACCATTGCTGGAACCAGAATTGAGCGCACAATAATTGTGTCCAACAAAACGCCAAAGGCAACTGCAAAACCGAGTTGAGCAAGTGGCACAAGAGGAATCAATCCAAGAACTGCAAAGGTTGCGGCCAAAACAATTCCAGCTGATGTAATTACGGCACCAGTTACAGTTAATCCCTTAATTACACCTTCACGAGTACCAATTTTTAAGGATTCTTCGCGAACGCGCGTCATGAGGAAAATGTTGTAATCAATACCCAGGGCGACTAAGAAAATGAATGCAAAGAGTGGGAATGACGTATCCCCTCCAGCAAATCCAAATACGTGATTGAAAAAGATTGCACAAACACCCAGGGTTGCGAAGTAAGAAAGAACTACTGTTCCAAGTAAAAGCGCAGCACTTAAAATACTTCTAAGCAGCACTCCCAGGATAAGAGTTATGACGACAAGAATTATTGGAATAATGAGCTTGTTATCTCGATCATTAGCAGTTCTGACGTCAAAGTAAACAGCGCTTCTGCCACCGACTAGTGATGTGGCATCGGCAGCGTGGGCTAAGCGACGAATTTCCGGGATGTCATTTGCCGCTTCAACGCTATCTGAAGCTTTATCCAGAGTTACATTCAAAATGGCTTTGTTATTAACAACCTTTATTTGCGGAATTGGGCCGCCAGGAGTCTGAAATCCATCGAGGAGTGGAACAACAGATGTCACACCTGGAGCATTTCTCACCGCAGCTGTGACTGCTTCGATCTTGTCCGCATTAACGACGATCTGAGTCGGATCACCTTGGCCACCTGGGAAGTGAGTCAGTAGCAATTCTTGGCCCGCTACAGATTCTGGATTAGTTGTAAATGTATCTACGGTTCCAAGTCCATCGGTCTTCAGTGTTGGTGAAGCCAGTGCAAATCCGAGAAGAACTATTCCGGTGATGACCCATGCTCGTCGTGGTTTACGCGAAATTGAACTTCCAACTTTTGACCAGACTCCAGAAAGAACTTGATCCTGTCCATCAAATTCAGGACGGCGAGGCCAAAAAATCCAGCGACCAAAAACTAATAGGAGCGCAGGCAACAGAGTTAGGATCGTAAACATTGAACAAACGATTCCTATTGCACCGATTGGCCCAAGTCCAGCTGTGTTTGTTAATTGACTAAACAATAAAGCTAGTAATGCAATTGCTACAGTCGCACCTGATGCGAGGATTGGTTCCCAGACACCTTTATAAGCAACTCGCATTGCCGTAAATCTACTTTCATGAAGGTGTAACTCTTCTCGATATCGCGCGATGAGCAGCAAGGCATAATCGGTAGCTGCACCAATTACCAATACTGAGAGAATTCCTTGCGATTGACCATCAACATCGATAATGTCATTTTTCGCTAGCAGATAAACGATTCCGCCAGCCAGTGAGAGTGCAAAAAGCGCCGATAGCAATGGGATAACCCACAAAATTGGTGATCGATAAACAACAATTAAAATAATCGCAACAACTCCGAGAGTTGTAAGCAACAATCTTGAGTCGATATCTCCGAATGCGACAAACAAATCACCGAGCAAACCGGCTGGTCCCGTAACGTATGCAGTGAGATTGTTAGCCTCAGCAATTGGCGTGAGATCTTCGCGTAGCACTTCAACGATTGCAGGAAGTACAGGTTCTTCATTTGGCAATAACTTTGTCAGCGAATTACTGTCAAGTGGAATATTGGCCAGAATTGCTTTGCCATCTTCAGATGGGAAGGCAGTTATTTGTTCACCAGGTGCTAAGAAATCAGAGATTTTTGCTTCGGTGTCTGCAAGACTTAACTGGCCAATCGCAGCAAGATGTGAATTGATTGCGGCCACACTCTCTGGTGTTGCATTTCCTTCGAAGAGAACTAAGGCTGGGAAACTAAAGGAATCTGTACCTGAAAAAGTTTCAATGAGTTCAGAAGCTTGAGTGGCTTCAGCACCTCTAGGTAAGAATGAAGAGTTGTTGTTCTCTTGAACCGAGGTGAGTTTTCCAAACAAAGGGCCGAAAACACCGGTGAGCAAAAACCAGAACAAAACAACGAGCATTGCTAGGGCAAAGGGTTTGCGTGATTTCAAAGATGAGCTTCGAGACACTGAAATGTAGCCTTTCAATCTGGCGGGAGCGCGTGATTCGCGACTGGGCTAGCCTACCTTTAGGCTTACTCCGTGGCGCCCACAGAGACCATCCAGCGGAGTATTTTGGTGCAAGATTTAAAGCACCTTGCATATGCCGACGCCTTAATCATTCAAGAACAAACTCACGAGCAGGTTAGTTCGTCTCAGATTCAAAATACTCTTCTCTTTGTTGAACACCCATCCGTATTCACTGCTGGAAAGCGCACGCTAGATAACGAGCGACCAGCAAGTGGCACACCAGTGATCGATGTAAATCGCGGTGGAAAAATTACGTGGCACGGCCCTGGACAGATAGTTGGGTATCCAATTTTGCGTCTAGCAAAGCCATCTGAATTAGTAGGTTTTGTTCGCGAACTAGAAAGCGCCTTGATTGATACCTGTAAAGAATTCGGTATTGAAGTACAGAGAATTAACGGACGTTCAGGTGTGTGGATTAATGATGAATTGATTCCTCGCAAAATCGCAGCTATTGGAATCAGAGTTGCTAAAGGAACCACGATGCATGGCTTTGCACTCAATGTAAATCCGGACCTCTCCCCTTTTGCACAGATAATTCCTTGCGGTATCGCAGATGCTCAGGTGACTTCCATGTCCCAGGAATTAAAGCGCGAGATTACTCCTGCGGATGTCTTACCACTTTTGGAGAGAAATTTAATTTCAACACTAGGTAAGGTGTGCGTATGACAATTGCACCTGATGGTCGCAAAATGATCCGCATTGAAGCGCGCAATGCTCAAACACCTATTGAACGCAAACCTGAATGGATTAAAACACGCGCCAATATGGGGCCCGAATACACCCGACTTCGCTCACTCGTTTCATCCGAAGGCTTACATACAGTTTGCCAAGAGGCTGCTTGTCCAAATATTTTTGAATGTTGGGAAGATAAAGAAGCAACCTTCTTAATTGGTGGAGAAAAGTGCACGCGCAGATGCGATTTTTGCAATATTGATACCGGCAAACCTGATCCAATAGATCGTGAAGAACCACGCAAAGTTGCCGAATCAGTCAAGACAATGGGATTGAAGTACGCAACGATTACTGGTGTGACAAGAGATGATCTTGAAGATGAAGGTGCTTGGTTATACGCCGAGACCATTCGACAAGTTCATGAATTAAATCCTGGATGTGGCGTAGAAATGCTGGCACCGGATTTTCATGCGAAGGCAGATCTACTTAATCAAATTTTTGAAACTAAACCGGAGGTTTTTGCCCATAATTTGGAAACGGTGCCACGTATTTTTAAGAGCATCAGACCTGCATTTACTTACGAGAAGTCTCTAACCGTTATTACGATGGCACGCGATTATGGATTGATTACAAAATCGAACTTAATTCTGGGTCTCGGCGAAACTCGCGAAGAAGTTTCGCAAGCACTCCATGACCTACGAAGTACTGGGTGCGATCTGATCACTATTACACAGTATTTAAGACCTACCAATCGCCACCATCCAGTAATTCGGTGGGTTAAACCAGAAGAGTTCGTTGAACTCGCAGCTGAAGCAAAAGAAATTGGTTTCCTTGGCGTAATGAGTGGTCCGCTTGTGCGTTCTAGCTATCGAGCTGGACGTTTGTACAAAGAAGCAATGGCTGCAAAAACTGGTGCCACGAGTGGCTGATCTTGTCTATCCCCCCGTTGTTGTTGTAATTAAATCCTTTTGGAAATACCTTGGTTTGCGTTTCACTTTTTCAGGAGAAGAAAATATTCCCCAAGAAGGTGGAGCAATTCTTGCAATTAACCACATCGGTTACTTAGATTTTGCGATTGTCGGTACCGCTGTGCTTCCGAAAAAACGCTATGTGCGTTTCATGGCCAAAAAAGAAATTTTTAATAACAAGCTAGCGGGTCCATTGATGCGCGGAATGCATCACATCAATGTTGATCGTGCAAATGGTTCGGCATCTTTCGTTGCAGCACTTCGTGCACTCCGTAAAGGCGAAATAGTTGGCATATTTCCTGAAGGAACCATCTCTACAAGTTTTGAGATTAAAGGACTTAAATCTGGAGCTGTTCGATTGGCTATGGCCGCAGGAGTTCCTGTCATTCCAACTATTGTTTGGGGCAGCCAAAGAGTCTGGACCAAAGGAGTAAAGAAGGATCTGCTAAGAAATAGCTTTCCAATTACGGTGGCATTTAGTGAGCCACTTTATTTTGCAAAAGATTGCGATGTAGAAGAGGGTGAAAGCCAATTACGAAATGTGCTGGTTTCCCTGCTGCATAAAGTTCAAGAAGAATATCCCGATAGTCACCAAGGCCAACGCTGGGCGCCCGTGCGCCTTGGTGGTACGGCCCCTGCCCCACTAAACTTATGAGCATGTTCAAGCGAAAAAAGAAGAACCAAGATGGAGCAATTAAACCTCGTCGTTTTCAAACGATCAGAGATGCCTACTCAGTAACTAAGAGCGTGAAGCCTTGGATAGGTTTCGCAATTTTTGGAGTTTTCCTCTTCGTCTGGTCCATCGGAATTGGTATTGGAATCGTTATCGGTCATCCAATTTATGTGGCCTTTGTTTCTCTTCCTATCGCACTCCTTGCGGCAATGTTCTTCTTCACAAGAGCAGCATCAACAGCTGCGTATTCAACGATTGAAGGACAACTCGGTGCGGGTGCATCAGTTTTGATGGCGATTAAGAAAGGTTGGACAACTACTCCGGCTGTTGCAGTTGCTCGCAATCAAGACATGGTTCACAGAAGTGTGGGTCGTGCAGGAATTGTTTTAGTTGGAGAAGGTTCTCAAGGCGTTAAACAAATGTTGACCGATGAACGCAAAAAATCAGAACGTTTCGCTCCGGGTGTGCCAATTACAGAAGTTATTGTTGGCGACTTACAGGGCCAAGTTTCAATACGTAAATTACAGAAGCATCTTTCAAAACTGCCAAAGAAACTTTCCGCTCATCAGATGCGAGAAGTTCGTGCTCGCCTAAAAGCTGTCGGTGGATTGTCTATGCCACTTCCAAAGGGTCCGCTACCTAAGGGTGTACGAATTCGCTAGTGAACTATTTGGCTAGAACTATCTTTGTTTGGCTAAATCGTTCGTGAATTCCTCGACCATTTTCATCGTAAGTAATAGCTGTTATAACAGCGACCATTAACAAACTTCTTATCAATGCTTGACGAACAGTCGGCCGTGATCCGTCGTAAAAGTTAACTATTCTCATTCGAAATACTCTGTGACCGGCAGATGCCCCTTGCAGAGTGATCAATAGAAAATATTGAGTGAAAAAGATGATCAGAGCTGGAACGCCAGAGCCGGCGGTGCGCTCTAAAAACGTTCCTGAACCACTAAAAAAGACTGTTGCTATCAAGTAGCTCGCCAGCCAATCTAGGCTGATTGCGCCAAAGCGCCTACCCAAAGTGACCTCTCGATGCATGCGCTAAGCCTAACCTGAGCCTTAGAGCCTGCAATTCGTAACATAGACGTAACACGCGGGTTATGCCTTTTTCACCTTTAACTCGTAGCCTTTGCCCAAGCGGCCTCGACGAAGCGGTACGCAATGTTGCGATCAGCACTAACTGGGAGAAAAATGTTTAAGAACTCTGCAGAAATTTTTGCATTCATTAAAAAAGAAGATGTCAAATTGATCGATGTTCGCTTTATCGACCTTCCTGGAATTCAACATCACTTCAATGTGCCAGTTGAATCTTTCGACGAAGCTGTCTTTACAGATGGACTCATGTTTGATGGTTCATCTATTCGAGGATTCCAAGCAATTCATGAGTCAGATATGAAGTTGCTACCGGTTCCTGGTTCAGCATTCGTCGATCCTTTCCGTAAGGAAAAAACGCTCGTCATACTTTTCAGTGTTCACAATCCTGATGACAATTCACCATACAGCCGCGATCCTCGTGGAGTAGTTGGTAAAGCAGTTGAATATCTACAATCGACAGGAATCGCAGATACAGCTTTCTTTGCGCCAGAAGCCGAGTTTTATGTCTTTGACGCAGTTCGATTCAAAACAGATATGCACGAGTCATACCACCACATCGATTCTTACGAAGGCGCTTGGAACACAGGCGCTGAATACGATGCTGATGGAACTCCTAACCGTGGATATCGCACTCGCATTAAAGGTGGTTACTTCCCAGTTTCACCAACAGATCAATTTGCGGATCTACGCGATGAAATGGTTATGAATCTCAGCAAAGTTGGTCTGCTTGTTGAACGCGCTCACCACGAAGTTGGTACAGCGGGTCAAATGGAAATTAACTACCGTTTCAGCGACATTCTTAACGCAGGTGATGATGTAATGAAGTTTAAGTACATCATTAAGAACACTGCTTGGGAAAATGGCAAGACAGCAACATTCATGCCGAAACCACTCTACGGTGATAATGGTTCAGGTATGCACGTTCACCAATCACTCTGGAAAGACGGAAAGCCATTGTTCTTCGGAGATGGTTACGGCGATCTTTCAGATATGGCACGTTGGTACATCGGTGGACTTCTGAAGCACGCACCTTCGCTTCTTGCATTTACTAATCCAACTGTGAATTCATATCACCGTTTAGTTCCAGGATACGAAGCGCCAGTAAATCTTGTTTACTCTGCTCGTAATCGCTCAGCATGTATTCGAATTCCGATTACTGGTTCGAATCCAAAAGCCAAGCGCATCGAGTTCCGTTGCCCTGATCCATCATCAAATCCGTATCTAGCATTTGCTGCAATGTTGATGGCCGGACTCGATGGAATTATCAACAAGATCGAACCACCAAAGCCAGTCGATAAAGATCTCTACGAACTAGAGGGTGCAGAAGCTGCAGCTATCCCACAGGTTCCGGGTTCACTTGAAGCTGTACTTAATAATCTTGAAGAAGATCATGAGTTCTTGCTTAAAGGTGGCGTCTTCACTAAAGATCTGATTGACACTTGGATTGCATTCAAGCGCACACAAGAAGTTGATTATGTTCGCTTGCGTCCACACCCAGCAGAGTTCGAGCTCTACTTCGATCTCTAAAATGGATTAAACAAAAACCCCGTCACCGATGTGGCGGGGTTTTTGCTTGGCTTTAACTCTCTTGGAGAGCAATACTCTTTCGACCGAAGAAATTTCGACCAAGCACTCCCACGACCATTGCAAATATCACGCCAACGTTTGAATATGCCCAGGCGCCGTCTTTTCCGCCAATCAACTCGAGGAAATACCCTTGCCAGCTCAACCATGATGCAAATGTATTTGTGACAAAGCCCCATCCAATAACTGATGCAATTACTACTGTCAGAATTGAACTCCAGTTTACGGATCCATATCTTCCGAGTGGATTAAACAAGTCGGTTTCGCTGTAACTCTTCTTTCGCAACAAAACATCTGTCACAAATACAGCACTCCATGCCGCAACTGGTACGCCGAGTGTGATCAGAAATCCTTGGAAGGGCGCAAAGAAGTTATCGGCGACCCACACGATGTAAACCACACCAATCAGCATTAAAACTCCGTCTATTGAAACGGCAACATGGCGTTTAACTGGAACTCCAAGGCTGACAAGAGTTAAGCCGGATGAGTAGAGATTAAGTATCGCACCGCCAACTAAACCTAAAATGGCAACTAATGAAAAAATCACTAGGTACCAGGTTGGCAAAAGGGTTGTAAGAGCGCCAATTGGATCCATAGCAATCGCTTCTGATAACTTCGAATCACTTGCAGATAGCGCTGCTCCGTAAGTAACCAGAGTTACTGGAACTATTGATGCGCCCAGCACAGTCCAGGCAACTACAGATTGACTCTTCACCGATCTTGGCAAATACCGCGAATAATCAGCTGCAGCATTGACCCATCCCAAACCAATGCCTGTTATTCCGAAAATGAGAGCACCAATGAATCCTTGAATCGGTCCACTCGGCACTTCAAAAACCGAACTCCATTGAACAGAATCTAAAGTCAGCAGCACATAAGCAAGTGTCAAAACAACCGTAATCAGAGTTAGGTATTTCTGGAGTTTCATAATTACTTTAAATCCAAGCACGGCGCCTACGAGGGTAATTGATACCGCAAGAATGAATCCAAAGACCATCGCAATATTTCTATCTACGTTGCCAACTCGTTCGAAAACGGTTCCGGTTGCCAGTGTTGCAAGTGAAATCAGTACGGTTTCCCATCCCACAAAAACTAAGTACGAAAGAAAACCCGGCAGTACATTGCCTTTGACTCCAAAGGCTGCTCGCGAAAGCACCATTGTCGTCGCATTAGATTTCTTTCCAGCCAGAGAGCTAAAGCCAACGATTAAGAATGAAAGAACTGTTCCAAGCACCGCAGCAAGAGTTGCTTGCCAAAAAGAGATTCCAAAACCTAGGAAAAAAGAACCGTAAGAAAGGGCAAGAAGTGAGACATTGGCACCACACCATGGCCAGAACAAATCACGGGCTCTACCGTGTCGTTCATTTTCGGCAATGACGTTAGTGGAGTTGATTTCTAGTGCTGGCATTTGTTAAGGAAATCCTTTTTTAGTCTAAGAAGAAATCGAGCAGGAAATCCTTCGTTCCAGGCGTAACGGAATACTTTTCGAGATCCGTAATTCCTTCACTGGCGAGCAGTAGATCGTCGACAAAGAAGTTTCCGGTGCATTCCTTTGCATCTCGGTTAAAGATGATGTGTGCAGCATCAGCCAGAATTTGCGGGGTTCGGCCTGCAAGTGCATCAATGCCTGGAATCATTTGAAGTGCTGCGGTATCAATTACCGTGCGAGGCCACAACGCATTAACACCAATTCCATCGCGCTTGAATTCTTCGGCCATGCCTAACACGCACATGCTCATTCCGTACTTTGCCATTGTGTAAGCAACGTGGTTTTTAAACCACACAGCCTTCATAGATAGCGGTGGCGAAAGATTCAAAATATGTGGGTTGCGGCCCGCTTCAGCAGATTTTCTTAAGAAAGGTAACGCCGCTTGCGAAGTTAAAAAGGTACCGCGCACATTGACATCAAACATTAAATCAAAACGCTTAGCAGGAGTCTGATCGGTGCGCGTTAGATTGATGGCACTTGCATTGTTTACCAAAATATCAATGCCACCAAAAGTTTCGGCGGTTTTTGCAATGGCTGCTTCAATTTGTGCTTCATCGCGAATGTCGCATTGAATAGGAAGCGCGGTTCCACCAGCTGCTTCTATCTCTTTTGCGGCTGAAAAAATAGTTCCGGGTAACTTCGGGTTTGCTTCTGCAGTCTTTGCTGCAATTGCAATCTGTGCGCCATCTTGAGCTGCGCGCAGAGCAATTGCTAGACCAATTCCTCGTGAACCGCCAGTAATGAATATTCGCTTACCTGCAAGTGACATTATTTTCCCTTCTTAGCCATGAAATTCATGAAAGCTTCCATGGCTTCTTCTGATTGAAGTGCCAGAGAAAATAACTCAAACTCTGCTCGCATCACGGCTTCTACAGCATCGTGAGATCCGCTCTTAAGAAGCGCTTTGGTATTAATTATTGCCTGTGGTGGTTGCTGCGCTATATGTTGGGCAATTTTATTTGCACCAGAAATAGGATCACTTTCGATTTGTGCAACCAGCCCCATTTCTTTTGCAGCATCTGCCCCAAAAGATTCTCCAGTCATAAAGATCTGCGCCGCCCTTTGATAACCAACTAGTCGGGGAAAGAGATAACTCGAACCTGCTTCGGGCACCAATCCCAATGACGCAAAAGGCATGGAAAATTTTGCAGTAGGAGATGCAATCACTACATCGCAGTGCAGCAACATCGTTGTTCCGACGCCAACTGCATTTCCTTTTACTGCTGCAATCAATGGCTTTGGAAAATTAAGGAGAGATCCTAAAAATCTAGCAACATCTGAATCACTATCTGTTGGCGGATTAGACATGAAATCGCCGATGTCATTTCCGGCTGTAAAGTGATCACCTTCGCTTGTGATGATGACAGCACGGACACCAAAATCTCCTGCGGCATCATTGAGAGCTTGAGCCAAGCCTGCGTACATATCTCGGGTCAATGCATTCATCTTTGAGGGGCGATTAAAGCTAATCGTGAGGATTTGCTCAGAGGTAGTCATCAATATTTCGCTCATTAGAGCATCTTAGATGCAACACGAAAGCCATGCGAGGGTAGACACTAGGTACACGACCACGGAGAGGTCCACATGGAGCGAATACGAATTGCAATGCGCGAGTTAACGCCTTTTGAGCAGCTCGTACTTGGCCTGCTCTGCGAAGGTAAATCAAATGCTGCTATCGCACGTGGCACTTCACAAACCGAAAAAGTTGTTGAAAATACAGTTTCACGTGCGGCTAAAGCTTTCAACATTAAAGCTGACGGAGATACAAATACACGCGTACTCCTGGCACTGGCATTTCGCACGCACTACGGAGATAAAGCCTTAGACAAATTAGGTGCTGAATGCCAGCATTTTGAAATTGATTCAGATGGCAGATCAATTTGCCATCGACATGATTAGCTCGTAGCTCACATCACAGCTACTGGAGTGCCAGCCTTAGTACTTTCTAAACATCAACCATCACCCTCAACTCTCCGTGAGGGAAGTAAAAAACCCCCTTGACTATTGTCAGGGGGTTTTTCCTATACCGAGAGTTTTAGTATTTAGCGCTCAATCTTTCCTGAAATAAAATCTTCAGTTTTTACGTGAGCTTGCTCATCTGTGTATTGAGTTGGTGGAGTCTTCATGAAATAGCTAGATGGTGAAAGAAGTGCTCCACCAATCTTGCGATCAAGACCGATCTTTGCGCAGCGAAGCGCATCAATAATTACACCAGCTGAGTTTGGGGAATCCCATACTTCAAGCTTGTATTCAAGATTTAGTGGCACATCTCCGAACGCGCGGCCTTCGAGGCGAACGTAGGCCCATTTGCGATCATCTAGCCAAGGAATGTAATCAGAAGGCCCAATGTGCACATTCTTTTCTCCGAGGTCGTGATGAAGTTGAGATGTAACTGAGTTTGTCTTTGAAATCTTTTTGGATTCAAGGCGATCACGCTCGAGCATGTTCTTGAAGTCCATGTTTCCACCAACATTTAATTGGTAGGTGCGATCAAGGTGTACGCCGCGATCCTGGAATAACTTAGCCATGATTCGGTGCGTAATTGTTGCTCCGACTTGGCTCTTGATGTCATCACCAACGATTGGCAAACCTGCATCAGCAAACTTTTTCTCCCACACTGGATCAGATGCAATAAAGACCGGAAGAGCATTAACAAATGCACATCCTGCATCAATTGCGCACTGTGCATAGAACTTTGCGGCAACTTCTGAACCCACAGGTAGGTAGCAAATAAGTACGTCTACTTGCTCTTCCTTAAGCACTGCAACAACGTCTACAGGTGTGGCTGAAGACTCTTCGATTGTTTCTCGGTAATAACGCCCAAGGCCGTCATGAGTAACGCCGCGTAGTACTTCAACACCAGTCTTATCAACATTAGCGAACTTGATAGTGTTGTTTTCGCTGGCCCAAATGGCATCTGCCATATCAAGACCAACTTTTTTCTTATCAACGTCAAAAGCTGCAACGAACTTCACGTTGTTGATGTGGTATCCCCCAACAACAGCGTGCATTAGTCCAGGAATCTCTTGGTCGCGGGCAGCATCCTTGTAATAGGTCACGCCTTGAACTAGAGAGTTAGCGCAGTTTCCAACGCCAACGATTGCAACTCGGATATCGCCTTTACCGGTTGTTATTTTCACTCTATTTCCTCTCGGTTTTGATCATGTCTTCCAGCCAGTCGATTTCTCGCTGTGCTGATTCCAAAGAGTGACGACGCCACTCTTCGAGATATTTATCGATTCCCACCGGAGATTTTTCGAGCTCTCCACGCAGAATCTCTGCTTTCTCTTTCAACCGACGGTGTCGGCCTTCCAAAATCCGAACGCGGTTCTTGGTCGAAGTTGGACCAAAGAATGCAAAACGAATTTCAAAACCTTCGTCTTCCCATGTATCTGGACTTACTGTTTCTGCCAGAGTTTCAAAACGCTTCTTACCTTTTGTTGTGATCACGTAAACAATGCGCGAGCGCCTTGAAGTATCGGCTTCGGATGCATCTATTAATCCTGCTTCCATCATTCGACGCAGTTGCGGATATAGAACTGAAAAAGAGAGTGCGCGAAATGGGCCAAAGATGGCGCTCATTCGCTTGCGCAATTCATACCCATGCAGAGGGCTCTGAGAGAGAAGTCCAAGGAGGGCGAATTCAAGAGATTCACTGCGCGAGCGCATATCTTCTCCCCTCGGTCCTGCATTGATCAAAGTATCGGAACTTATATCGATTCGATATAACGAAGCGCTAGTTAACCCGATACTCCCGAGGGAGGCAACTCGCCTCGCTACCTCGCGTCTGATTCGGCGTGGCGTAGGTCTCCTTCCCAGGGGGGCCGGTCCTACCCTTGTGGACGGCCTTCCCCGCCTCTTTAGGGCGTTTATCCCGCCCGTAAATGGAAGGAAGAATATGTCCCTGCTCTCATGGAAACTTCACGGCGATGGAAAAAACATTGCTCACGGAGATGTCGTATCCACAGATGAGCGCCTCACATGGCCACGCACAATCGGCGTTGGCGTGCAGCACATTGCTGCCATGTTTGGTGCAACTTTCCTCGTCCCAATCATCACTGGCTTTCCGCCAACCACAACACTTCTCTTCTCCGGAATTGGAACGCTTCTATTCCTCATAATCACACAGAACAAAGTTCCTAGCTATCTAGGTTCATCCTTTGCATTCTTAGCACCAATTGCTGCCGCACAAACCGGTGGCGGAATGAGCGCAGCATTGGGTGGCGTTGTTGTTACAGGTGTGATCCTTGCTGCCGTTGGTTTAATTGTTCGCCAAGCAGGAATTGGTTGGATTAACTGGCTTTTGCCTCCTGTTGTGACAGGAACAATTGTTATGGTGATTGGACTTAATTTAGCTGGGGCTGCAAAAAATAACTTCGTAGCAGGACCTCTAGTTGCGATTATCACTCTGGCATCAATTGGTGTTGTCTCAGCTGTATCTCGCGGCTTCCTTAATCGCATCAGCATCTTTGTTGGCCTCATCATTGGCTACGTAGTTGCACTCATTATGGGCGATGTAAAGACTGATTCGATCAGCTCTGCTTCATGGGTTGCTCTGCCGACTTTTACAACACCAACATTTGATTCGAAAGCAATCGTTCTCTTCTTGCCAGTTGTCTTGGTTTTGATTGCAGAAAATGTCGGACACGTTAAGTCAGTGTCTGCAATGACTGGTAAAAACCTTGATGACCAAATGGGTAACGCCCTGATGGCAGATGGAATTGCAACAACACTCGCTGGAGCAGGTGGTGGTTCAGGTACAACTACATATGCTGAAAACATTGGTGTAATGGCGGCAACACGCGTCTACTCAACTGCGGCATATTGGATTGCTGGCGTTGGTGCAATTCTCCTATCACTCTCACCGAAATTTGGTGCAGTACTAAGTGCGACACCAGTTGGTGCACTCGGTGGTGTTGGAGTTGCTCTATTCGGAATGATTGGCGTATTGGGCGCGCGTATCTGGATTGATAGTCGAGTTGATTTCGCTAACTCAACTAATCTCTTGATCGCAGGTTCTGCTCTGATCATCGGTATTGCAGACATCTCTTGGACTCAAGGTGATTACACATTCAACGGAATCATTAACGCAACATTGGTTGCAGTTGTTGGTCACCGTGTGTTAACTGCACTCTCCAACTCACGCAAGTAAGTAAGATAAAGCTATGGTGATTCCATCGCGGCTACCTGAATACATCGTGGCCGCGATGGTTATCATCTTGGCGCCAGGTCCAAGTGTTTTATTCGTTATTGCCAGAGCTATTGCATGGGGCCGTAAAACTGCAGTTTTTACAGTTGCTGGAAATGTCACAGGCGCATTCGCGCTATCAACACTGGTGGCAATCGGAATAGGTCCAGTTCTTCAAAGATCAGATCTTGCATACGCCGCAATTCAATGGGGTGGCGGTTTGTATCTGATGTATTTAGGTGTTGATGCAATTCGTAAACGAAGAGTTCATGCCGAAGATATGCGCAACCAAGGAGACTTCGCACCAGGTATTGCGCGTTCAATGCGCGATGGATTCTGGGTGGGAGCGCTTAATCCAAAGGGGTTAGTTTTTTATGCTGCTGTATTGCCACAATTCGTCGATCGCGAAAAAGGAAGCGTTGCGCTTCAGTTAATTCTCCTTGGAGCAGTATTTTCAATTTTGGCGTTTTTCTCAGATGGAACATGGGGTTTGTTGGCCGGAACTGCGCGCCAATGGCTAGCCACCGATGCGAAAAGATTAGAAAAACTACGCGCAACAGGTGGAATTGTGATGATAATTCTTGGAATATCAGTTCTAATCTCTGCAATTGTCAGTGCTTAGCGAGAAGATAGATTCATGAAAAAGCCAGCAGCTCCTGCGACCGAATTTATTTCACCCTCTGATCTCACATTTGGTTTATCTACATGCAAGCGATGTTTATGGATCAAATACTGGTTCAAAGTAACGATGCCCGGAGCTTTTCCATTAGTTGGTACCTTGGCGGATTTACAAGAGAAACACTTTCGCGGTGCATCAATGCAGGATATTCATCCATCACTTCGCCCAGGAAAAGTTACGCAATGGGGTGGCTGGGTAAAGAGTAAGCCCATAAAAATCAATGGCTTTGAGACCAGGTGGCATATTCGTGGAAAGTATGACTTGGTTGCTGCCAATGAAGATGGAACCGTTGCTCTCATTGACTGCAAAGTTTCTGATAGCTCGCGCGATAATGGCGAATTTTATGCACCGCAACTCGAAGCGTATGCACACTCGCTTGAAAATCCACTCCAAGGAGCGCCCGTCAGCGTTGCAACAATGGGATTACTTGTATGGAATCCGAATGCGGCTTTTGATATCAAAGAAAAACAAGGCTTCTTTGCTGCTCAGCATTACTTGCCAGTTGAGCGTAATGAAGCGCAATTTATGGCGCTGATTGAAGATTTGATTAACGTCCTAGAAGGAGACTTTCCTGATGCGGGACCCAAGTGCCCAACGTGTAATTACCTCGTGCAACGATTAGAACTTACGAATTAATCTTCAGATTCATCTTTCAGTCCATCTTTTCTGCGGGTTGCATAAATATCAACGTATTCCTGACCAGACATCTCTTGAATTTTTTTCATAATTTGATCCGTCACATCACGAAGATAGAGCAAGTCAGATGAGTCACCACCAAAGAACATTGGTCCTCCGAAAATCATCTTCACTCGCATGATCTTGGGAATAACTTTGCCCGTTGGTTGAATCTTTTCTGTATTAAACATCGCCACAGGAATTACTGGGGCACCTGATTCAATGGCTAACCGAGCAATTCCGCTTCTGCCCTTATACAAACGGCCATCAGGAGAACGAGTGCCTTCAGGATAAATTCCAAGACACTCCCCCTGTGCCAATACTTGTAATCCCGTAATCAGAGCAGCTTCACTTCGTCGACCACCGGAGCGATCTACGGGTACTTGTCCTAACGCTATAAAGGTTAGTTTCTTCAGCAATCCTTTTGGACCCGGAGATGTGAAATATTCTGACTTTGCAAGAAAGGTGACTTTGCGCGGTACAACTAAGGGCATGAATATCGAATCGCTAAAAGATAAGTGATTGCTCGCAATAATGACAGGTCCCGTAGCAGGAACGTTACGTAATCCCTTTACCTTTGGTCGAAATGCCAACATTAAAAATGGTGTCAAGAATGCGCGGAGTACGCCGTATGGCAGATTATTCACATTCATCCTCGCACCTCCTGACTATGAATTTACTTGCGCAAAACTCAGGCTCTTAATTTAGTGGATGAGCGCCCTTGTGCCACTATTTGAGCGTGAGCGATACCTCTGCACCGAAGGATCCAAGCGATGATGAGATGGATCTCATCAACTCTGAGTTTGAATCTATGGTTGCTGGGTTATCACTCGATCAATCAACTCCAAATACTTATCTAGATGATTTAGAAAAAAGTGAAGCACTGGATGAGAATCACTTTCAGGAACCTAATCCATCGTGGCCCGGAGTTCGAAAATTTCTTTTAAGCGCACAGGTTGCAATTAAGCGCTGGCTACGTCAAGACAATGATCGAGATGACGGAGTGCAGCTTTAAATTATTCTTCTGCGTGAGCTTTTAGTTGCGCGAGCGCTTGATCGATTGTTGCCTTTTCTGCTTTTGTTCGCATCATTGCAGGAATCGGCATAGACACTTCAACTCCAAGTTCGTACGTAACAGATGTTGTGTCTGCATCAATTGCTTTGGTGATGTATGCACCATTCATAGCTGTTAACAAATCAGCTTCTTCGAGTGAGAACTCAAGACGTTCTGGTGCTTGGCTCCAGTCGTAGTTAAGGAGGACTCGGTCCTTCATCATGCCGGCATCGATTGAAACCTTGACAGAAGTTGCACGCCCCTGATCATCGCTCTGCTTAACTTCGGCGCTCTTGATGGCCGTTGACCAGGTTGGGTATCCAGCTAAATCAAAGAGGATTGCTCGAACGTTCTCGAGAGGGGCATCGATTGAAATCGTTGAAGTGCTTAAGTCGCTCATAGGCACAGGTTACTCCTAAGTATTCCCTCTTTCGCAACCGCTGATGTGGCGCTAGCGTTCTCCCCATGAATCAGATCTCAGTCCCTGCCATTGTCCCTACAGCCAGCGCTGGAAACCTCACAAATCTTGTTTCAGAACGTGCATGGTTTGAACCAGAACGCATAATGCTTTCACGCCCACTCGGCGATGGTTGGCAGAGCGTTACTGCAAAAGAGTTTGAAGCCGAAGTAAAAGCAACTGCAAAAGGATTAATCGCTGCCGGAGTAAATATTGGCGATCGCGTAGCAATCATGTCTCGTACGCGCTATGAGTGGACCATTCTTGATTTTGCAGTGTGGTACGCCGGTGGATGCGTAGTTCCTATTTATGACACTTCCTCTGCAGAGCAGATTGATTGGATTCTCAACGATTCAGATTCCGTTGCAATTATCGTAGAAACTCCTGCATTGCGTGATCTTGTAAAAACCGTGCAGCCTGCCCACACAAAGAAGATGTGGACGATGACAGAAAATGTCTTGGCAACGCTTGCATACGATGGCTCATCAATTAGCGATGAAGAGATTGAAAAACGTAGAAATGCTTTATTGCCTGAAACACTTGCGACCCTTATTTACACATCTGGAACCACTGGAAAGCCAAAGGGAGTTCAATTAACGCACGCTAACTTCTTGTCTGAGTGTGGAAATGTTGTACAGGCAGCCAGTGAGCTATTCCTCAAACCTGGTGGATCAACACTTCTCTTCTTGCCCGTAGCTCACGTCTTTGGTCGCATGGTTCAGATTGGTTCAGTAGCAGCAGGTCTGCACTTAGCTCATTGCAGCGATCCTGTTGGTCGTTTGCCACTAGATCTTGCATCCTTTAAGCCAACTTTCGTACTTGCTGTTCCACGTATTTTTGAGAAGGTTTACAACGGTGCTGAAGCAAAAGCAGAAGCAGCCGGAAAAGGAAAAATCTTTAGAAAAGCGGCTGAAATCGCAATTGAGTACAGCAAAGGAATTGAAAGCGGAAAGATTTCGCCGATGTTGAAATTCAAGCATGGACTCTTCGACAAGTTGGTGTTTTCGAAAATTCGTCATGGTTTAGGTGGTCGCGTAGAGGCTGCTATTTCCGGTGGAGCACCTCTTGGCGAACGCCTAGGTCACTTTTATCGCGGTGCTGGAATCACAATTCTTGAAGGATATGGACTTACTGAGACAACAGCAGGTGCAACTCTAAATCTCTCAAAGAGAATCAAAGTTGGTTCTGTTGGGCTTCCGATTCCTGGAACAACAATCAAAATCGCCGAAGATGGCGAAGTTCTTATCCAAGGTCCAATAGTTATGCAGGGTTACTGGAAGAACGAAGCAGCAAACGCAGAAGTTTTCTCAGGAGATCGATGGTTCCACTCTGGTGACCTCGGCAAGCTAGATGATGAAGGATTCCTTTACATCGTAGGTCGCAAGAAAGAACTTATCGTTACAGCAGGTGGAAAGAATGTTGCACCCGCAGTTCTAGAAGATCGCTTGCGCGCGCATCCTCTCATAAGCCAATGTATGGTTGTTGGAGACAATCAACCATTTATTGCATCCCTGATCACAATCGATCAGGACGCACTAAAAACATGGGTCACAGCCAATAAGAAGGAGGGCGCTTCGTTAGCAGACTTAACGAATGACCCAGCACTTATCTCTGTCATTCAAAGTGCAGTTGATGAAGCGAATAAAGCAGTAAGTCGCGCAGAATCCATTCGTAAGTTCACCATTTTGCCTACGGATTTCACGATTGCCGGCGGACAACTCACTGCCAAACTCTCATTAAAGCGCCACGTGATTGGAAAAGAATTCGCAGCTGAAATTGCTGCTCTCTTTGCTGATTAATTGACGCACTCCGAGCGAATTAAAATCGCTCAAGAGTTACATGATGGTATCGCTCAAGATCTTGTTGCGCTTTCGTATGCACTAGATCTGCTGTTGGCGGCGCCTGACACCCCCAGCAATACCCGTATTGAAATACGAAATATTCTCTTCAAAGTCTCCGCCCTCATCAGCAGCGTGCGTGCAGAAATATTCAATTTACGCGCACCAGAATTAAGCTCATTAGAACAATCTTTACAAGCCTTATTAGTCGAGATGCACTCCTCCATTAAGTTAAAAATCTCGGAGAAAGATTGCGCCTTATCAGTTCATGTCCAAGATGAGTTGTTGGCGATTTCTCGAGAACTTCTGAGAAATACTGTAAAACACTCTGGGGCTAGCGTTATAGAGATACATGTCGAAAAGAGCGAAAATGGAGTCAGATACACCTACAGCGATAACGGAGGTGGAATGAGTTCTTCCACAACTTTTGGGCTTGGCCTTCAAGGAATTCAAGAGCGCTGTTCTTCAATAGGAGGCGAGCTAGTTATGGCTAATACGCCGTCAGGAATTACTTTTTCAATCGCAATAGCTTCATGAATCAACCACTAACTGTTTTGATTATCGATGATCATGAAAGTGTTAGAGCTGGAATCAAAGCTGCGCTCTCTCGTGCCGGACATACGTGTATTGGTGAGGCCAGTACAATTGCAGAAGCACGTGCACAAATAGCCCACACGAATCCGCAAGTTATTGTCGTTGATCTCTCATTACCTGATGGAAATGGCTTAGAAATTGTTTCGTGGGCGCGCTCTGTTTCAGATCGAATAGGCATTGTGGTTCTTACTTTGAACTCAGCACAGGATTATTTGCTCACTGTCATAAAATCTGGAGCAAGCGCTTTCGTAGAGAAGAGTGCCGCATTGGCAGAATTAATCTCTGCAATTGAACACTCCTACAGGGCGCCGCTCTCCTTCAGCGCACAGGGAATTCCTCGAATCTTAAAGAAAGATGCACTGGCAAACGCCTTAACGGTTCGGGAAGTACAAGTGCTTGAAAAACTCGCCGTTGGCTTAAGTTCAAATCAGATTGGTTTAGATTTATTCATTACCCAAGCAACAGTGAAAACTCATCTTGCTTCAATTTACAGAAAATTGGAGTCTAAAAATAGAATTCAAGCAATTATTGAGGCAAAGAAACATGGTCTGTTAACTCAATAACAGAGTGTTGAACTCCTTAGACCAAATTTCCCATCGCCATTGCTCGATTACCCAATTTCGTCCAGCTAAGCCCATCTTTGCTGCTCGCTTTGAATCACTGCAGATATGAATTACTGCCTCTGCTATCTGTGCGGCATTGGTTCCATCTACACACAGACCCGTTATTCCTTCTTGAACTGCATCCGGTGCTCCTCCAGAAATACCAGCAACTACAGGGATTGCACACGCACTTGCTTCAAGATAAACAATCCCCAGGCCTTCAACTTCTAATCCAAAAAATCGAGATCGAGATGGCATAACAAAAACATCAGAGGCTGATAAATAACTCGGTAAATCATTGTAGAAAATTCTTCCTACAAACGTGACATTTTCTTTTAGTGACAACCGTTCAACTAATTTTTCCAAGTGCGTTCTATAGGGCCCCTCCCCTACTATCAGTAGATGTGCATTTGGAATTTCTCGCACAATGGTAGGAAAAGCTTCAATTAATTTGTCCTGACCTTTTCGGTGCACTAAGCGCCCGACGCTAACAGTGATTTTCTTTCCTTCTAAACCCAATTCTGTACGTCTGTGAATTGCATCTGCTTGCGGACTGAAATGTGACGTATCAATTCCTGGTGCAATTTTCACCATGGAATCAATGCTCTTTTGTGATAGCGATCGTGAAATAGCCTGTCGAGTAAATTCACCTAAATAAGTGAGGTGATCAACGCTATTTCCTATTCGTCTCATCGCTAAATTGAATGGAAAAATTCTTGCCCACCATACTTCGTGGCCATGTGTTAAGGCGATAATTTTCTTGATACCTGCTTTGCGTAACCTTGGTGCCATCAACGCAAGTGGCGCTGCTGCACCAAAAACAAGAACCTCGACCTTATGCGATTGAGCAATTTCCTTTGCTCTCTTTGCTACTCGAACTGAAGGGAGCAGAATTCTGCTGCGATCGCGAATCACTTGTACACCAAATTTTTTGAGCCACTGTTGATCGTATTCGGACGTATCGCCCTGTTGAGATGTAAAAACAATAACGTTGCAATCTACAATTCTCTCAAGTAAGCCAATAACAAAAGTTTCAATACCACCGGTGCGCGGCCCAAAATCATTTGTTATGACGAGAATGTTTTTATAAACGCTTCCCACCTCTAAATTTCTTACGTCCCATATCCATGGTCGCAACCTTTACCCGAGAACCGGTGCGAGGAGCGTGAACCATTTTGTTTCCTCCCAGATAAATTCCTACGTGGGATATTGGAGTTCCGAAAAATACTAAATCTCCTGCTTTAAGATTTGAGCGCGATACAAATTTTCCGTAACGAAATTGCGCGGCCGAAGAGTGAGGTAGCGAAACTCCTGCGGTTTTGAAGGCCCTCATTGTTAATCCTGAGCAATCCCAGGTTGTGAGCCCTGCGGCTCCAAAAACGTAGCGATCACCAATTTGCTGAAGTGCATACTTTAGAGCAGTACCTGCTCGTCCCGAGACTCCTTTGGCGCCCTTGGCCGCAGCAAGAGAAGAAGCCATATCTGCATCTTCTTGTTCTTCAGCCAATCGAGCTAAACGTTCTCTATCTTCTTTTTTCAGTTGTGCTAATAATTTTTCAGCTTCAGCCAATTTAGATTGAGCAAGGCGTGCTTGTGCTTGATACTTTCTTTGCGCCGCAGCAATCAGAGCCACCTTGTCTGCAACAGTCAGTGTTGTTGCATTAAGCCTCTGCTCTGCGGCTTCAAACTTGTTGAGTTGAATTGATTTACGACGAGTAAGCGCATCGAGTGATCCTGCGGCCGATAAATAGAGTGTTGGGTCAGATGAAAACAAGAGTTCGAGGCTCTGACTTAAACCACCATTTTTATACTGGTCAATTGCGATTGTGCCAAGTGATTTTGAGAGCTCGGAAACATTTTGTCCCTGAACCGCTGCTTTTTGCTTAATTCCTGTCAGGGTTTTTGTTAAGGATTCTAATTTTACTTTTGCTTCCTGGGCACCCTCTGCAGCGGCTGTTGCATCCTCTTCAAGAATGCGAACCTTTGCCTGGACTTCAGCTAAAGAGGGAGCTGCCTGCGCCGCTGGAGCAGATAGAAGAGTCACAATCATTGCTCCAGTGAGAAATAAACTCACTCCGGCTCGCTTGCTCATCACATGCATGGTCACGAGGTTAACCTGTCAGAAGAGTCTGTCTCAACTCCAGGCGCGCAGATGAGCCTGTGAAATGCCAAAGAATGCCGGATTTGTGGCTTACGAACCCGTTTGTAGACCCCGTTGCTCTGGCTCGAATTTAAGCTCCTTGCTCATCTCACGAGATGCCAGCAACGCAATAGCAGAGTGCACGCGAGGTGATATTTCGGCTTTTTCAGGTGCACCAATAAAGAAGGAGACGACGCACTCTGAGCAATCAATATTTTTCTTAACGCATGTATCGCAGTCAATGATCATGAGGTTTACGATAGAGATAGGGACTGACATTAACTGCGCCAAGGGAATCAAAACACATGAGCGTTACTGCGACGATAGTTGCTGGCCAGGATGGCTCGACGGCAATAGCCGGCTCTTCAGCAGGAATCACTTCACCCACAGATAAAACTCTCTTCCTGGAGCGCCGGCGTAAAGCAGACTGCATAATTATTGGTGGAAACACCGCTCGAAACGAGCCATATACCAAAACACCAGCTCCTCTTGTTGTTATTTCACGCCACGAACACCCGAAGCTGCCAGCAGCCCATGTCTGGAATATCGAACCAAGCCAAGGTATTGAAAAAGCGCGCAACGAATTTGGCGAGAACATTCTTATCGAAGGTGGCGCCGCCTTCATCACTTACTTACTTGATCGCAATGAAATTGATTGTCTTGAGCTAAGTATCACTTCCGTCAGTGGAGGTACTGATATTTTTGACTTCGAAAGATACTTAAAGATCGCGCAATCTGTGATCAAAAATGTTATTGCAGATACTACTTTTTATACCGCTAGATTTAGCTCGCCGCAATAAGAGCAACTCCAGAGACTGCCAGAAAAATTCCTACGTACTGAACACGGTGCAAACGCTCATTGAGAAATTTAAATGCTAGGAGCGCCGTAACAACTGGATAGATTGATCCAAGAACCATGACTAATGAAACTAATCCGAAATTAGTTGCGGCACCGAGTAGAAGATTTGCTAAGAAATCTGCAACGCCGATAAATATTAAAACCGGAACTTCGGATTTTTCAAACTTACCGATAGTCCTGTATCTAATTATCAATCCAATAGTGATAATCAATGTCGTTGCTCTCATCATCACCATTGTCATTAATGCACTGGACTCGGAACCAATCGTCATAAATGTCAGTGCAGTTCCAAATCCTGCCGCTGCTCCTAGTGCCAAGAAAAGAGGCTTAGGAGATAAACCTTGCGATAACTCTGGACCACTTGCACAAAAAGCACCGGCTAATGCCAGAACTACACCAATTGCTTGTCCGCGCGTTAAAACTTCACCTGCTACGAGTGCAACAGTTAATGGAATGACGCCACTTAATGCACTTATTGGAGATACAACTCCCATGCGCCCTGTCGATAAGCCAGCGTATAAACATATGAGTCCGATGTAACCCATTACTCCTGCGATTGCACCTGGAACAAAATAACCACCATCACCAAAAGCCTTGGGAGGATTTGAACCAAAAAGCTCTCCACTTAATAACACCAATGTAATTCCAAATAACAAACCAATTGCTTGAGTCATGCTTAATACGAGAAACGGTGAGTATTTTTTACTTAACTTGCCGCCAAAAAAATCAGCTGCGCCCCATAGTGCGCTAGATAAGAGTGCCATTACTGAACCCATCTTCCTAGGGTACAGCCCTGCCTCCCACGTAAGTGGGTGAATGAGATTTAGTGTTAGCCAGTGGATTCATTTGCCTTTGATAAATTAATTGATCATCTTCGATCAATAACTCCACGTCCCGAAATCATTCTTGAAGAAGTTCCTGCTCCACAAAAATTAGCTACCTACTCCTTTGCCTTTACAGCTGATGTGAGTAATGGATTATTTGGAGATGCAGAAGATGAAGTTGCATCAGGACGATTTGTTCTTTTACACGAACCTGGCGGACAAGACACATGGGAAGGCGAATTTCGCTGTGTAACTTTTGTGCGCGCAGATGTTGATCCCGTGATGCAAGAAGATCCCTTACTTCCTGAAGTTGGTTGGAGCTGGTTTCTTGAATCCATTACAAATGCTGGGTGCGAATTCAATGCACCCAGCGGAACCGTTACGCGCGTTTCGAGTGCATCCTTTGGAAAACTCTCTCCGCGTAACGATGAATCGGAAATGGAAATTCGTGCTTCCTGGAGTCCAATTGTTGATAATCCACACGATTTAATTAAGCACATCGAAGGCTGGTGTAATTTAATTTCAGAGGTTGCAGGTCTTCCGCCAATACCTGAAGGCGTATCTGCAATTACATCTGCTAAACGTAGATAAAGAATGAGCGAATCAACACCAGATGCACCCGCTGCTGTGCCTTTATTGGCCCCAGCGGAAGGTGTTCCAGATATTGTCGATACAGAAGAAAAGTTTGATTCTGCTTTACTGAGTTTAGAAAAAGGTACTGGTCCATTTGCAGTCGACGCCGAACGTGCTTCTGGTTACAAATACAGTTCACGTGCCTACCTCATTCAAATTAAAAGAGCAGATGGCGGCTTGCACTTAATTGATCCCATACCTTTTGGCCCAGGGCATGCGCTCTTTACTAAACTTAACAATTTGCTCAACACAGATGAAGTCATATTGCATGCCAGTACCCAAGACTTACCCTGTTTGCGAGAAGTAGGAATTAATCCAACAAAATTATTTGATACTGAGTTGGGCGGTCGTATCGCGGGTTTGCCACGAGTTGGTTTAGGACCATTGCTTGAATCCCTGATGGGTGTTTCTCTGGCAAAAGAACACTCTGCAGTTGATTGGTCAACTCGTCCCTTGCCCGCTGATTGGCTGAACTACGCAGCTTTAGACGTCGAATTGTTGATTTCACTTCGCGAAAAGATTTATCAATTGCTCGCTAGTGCAAATAAGTTGAGTTGGGCAGAACAGGAGTTTGCTTCGATTTTGTTAGCACCTCCTTCTCCCCCACGCATTGATCCATGGCGCAGAACATCAGGTATGCACAAGATTAAGAAACGTGACCAACTGGCAATAATTAAGAATCTCTGGATTGCTCGAGATGAAATTGCACAAGCCAGTGATATTTCAAGTGGCAAATTGCTCAATGATGCCGCAATCATCGAATTTGCAATTCACAAACCTACAAATAAAAAAGAAGTAGAGAAGGCACTTCGCCCAATAGGTATGCGGGCTCGATGGCTGGAAAACTTGCCCACCTGGTTATCGGCAATCGAAGCAGCGCTGAACACACCAGAGGATCAGTGGCCTCCAATGAAATCTGGAGCTGACACTCTGCCGCCCATTAAATTATGGCGCGAAAGATTTCCAGAAAAATACGCACCTCTTACTCACGCCAGATTTGCTGTTGAAACAATTGCGCAAGAGTTATCCCTTCCAACTGAAAACTTAATTTCTCCCGAAGTCATTCGGCGTATTTGTTGGACCCCTCCTGCTGCTAGTACGACAGCCATCGATGTGCAGGCGGTGTCAGAGGCGATGGCAAAACTTGGTGCCAGGCCATGGCAAATCCAATTGGTCGCTCCATCAGTTGCAGCTTCTCTCATCGAGTTAGAGCCACGAGAAGTGCCTGTACCTGAAATACCAGAAACCCCTGAAACACCAGAGCCCATTTCAGATTGATTGAGCGAAGCGGCCAGCGCGCTCTACCTTTTGTTTTTCAACTACTCACGAGTAACCTATGAGCACCTTTAACAGGAGCTCATAGAGAGAAGTCTGAGATGTCACGATCAGTGGTTTTAGTTGATGCGGTACGTACTCCATTTGGAAAAGCTGGCAGTTTATATGCTGGCACGCGAGCAGATGATTTGATCGTTCGCGCAATGCGAGGACTTCTAGAACGCAATCCAAAAATCGCACCCACAGATATCGATGACGTTGCAATTGCAGCTGCAACACAAAGTGGTGATCAAGGAATGAATATTGGTCGAAGCACGACTCTGCTCGCTGGTTTACCAAACTCAGTGCCTGGATATTCAATTGATCGTTGGTGCGCAGGTGCACTCACTGCAATGACAACTATTGCTGGTTCCATTGCAATGGGCGCATACGATGTTGGAATCGCAGGCGGCGTTGAACATATGGGAAACCACCCAATGGGTGAAGGCATGGATCCAAATCCACGTTATCTTGCAGAAAGAATTGTTGAGCAAGACGCACTTGCTATGGGAAACACAGCTGAGCGTTTACACGATCGCTTCCCTGCAATTACCAAAGAACGAGCTGATAGATACGCATTAGGTTCGCAGGAGAAAACTGCCAAAGCTTATGCGGCAGGAAAAATTCAAAAAGATTTAATTCCAACAGCTACCAGAAGTGCTGAACTTGGTTGGGGTATTGCAACAGTTGATGAACCACCACGTCCTGGCACAACAATGGAGGCTCTTGCCGCACTCAAAACACCTTTTCGTCCTGCAGGTCGCGTAACTGCCGGAAATGCAGCTGGTCTTAACGATGGTGCGACAGTTTCATTACTTGCCAGTGAAGATTTTGCAAAGGAAAAAGGACTCTCGATTAAAGCGCGTTTAATAACTTTTGCATTCGCAGGCGTCGAACCAGAAGTGATGGGATACGGTCCTGTTCCTGCAACGGAGAAGGCGCTGAAAAAAGCTGGTTTAACAATTGCAGATATTGGTTTGTTTGAAGTCAATGAAGCATTCGCGGTTCAGGTGCTTGCATTTCTTGATCATTTTGGAATTGCAGATGATGATCCTCGTGTTAACCCAGTGGGCGGAGCAATTGCAGTTGGACATCCACTTGCTTCCTCTGGTGTTCGTCTAGCTCTTAACTTAGCTCGTAGCTTTGAAGAACATCCAGAAGTTCGTTACGGAATCACAACCATGTGTATTGGACTTGGCATGGGCGGCACAATCATTTGGGAAAACCCACACTTCACGAAGGGCGCGAAATAATGAGCACTCCTGCAGACCTAACACTTCCCGAAGGCGCTCCAGAAGAAGTTCTTACGCACGCGATTCTGCGACCTGTTGACCTCACTCCATTTGGATTTAAAGGCACGCTGGCGCTTATAACTTTAGATAACGGTTTAGACCACACGCGTCCAAACACTTTTGGTGCACAATCCTTAGCAGCTCTCAACGATGCAATTACTGCAGCTGTAGCAAGTGGGCCAGCAGCAATTGCAATTACTGGAAAACCATTTATCTTTGCAGCTGGTGCAGATCTCTCTGCTTTGGCTTTCCTTAATAAGCGCGAACAATCTCTTGCCATCGGAAAATTTGGTCACGATGTTTTTCGTCGATTGGGTGAGATTGATATTCCAACATTCGCATTCATTAACGGTTTAGCGCTAGGTGGTGGATTAGAAGTTGGGCTCCACTGCAATTACAGAACTCTTTCCTCCACTGCATTTACTGGTCTTCCTGAAGTTTTCCTCGGCCTTGTTCCTGGATGGGGCGGTGCAACACTGCTTCCTCAATTGATCGGTCCAGAAAAAGCCGTTCAAGTGATCATGCTCAATGCGCTCAATAACAACCAGATGATGAAGGCTAAAGACGCACTTTCACTCGGAGTTGTTGACGCTGTCTACGAACCTGCGGATTTCCTAGAAAAGTCTGTCGCATTTGCCGCATCCGTTTTAAGTGGAGTCACAAAAATCGAGCGTAAAGATTTCAGCAACGATCCTGCATGGGATAGCGCAATTGCATCCGGTCGTGCCGCTGCACTCAAGAAATATGGTGGCGCCGAAATTGCAGCTCCTACACGTGCGCTCGAACTAATTGCTGCTGCGCGTACCGCCACACGCTCTAGTGGATTTGATGCAGAGGATTTGGCACTTGCAGATTTGACGATGTCAGATCCATTGCGTGCATCTCTTTACGCATTTAATTTAATTCAGAAAAAGCGAAAGAAAGTTGAGGGTGCACCAAAGCCTGCACTCGGACGCAAAGTAACGAAGGTTGGAGTTGTTGGTGCTGGATTGATGGCTTCACAACTAGCACTCTTGTTTTTGCGCAACTTGAAGTGTCCTATAGTCATGACAGATATCGATCAAGCGCGTGCGGACAAAGGTGTTGCATGGGTCCGTGCAGAATTAGCCAAACTTGTTGAAAAAGGTCGCATGTCACAAGAGAGTGCAGATCGACTTTCAGCACTCGTATCAGGATCGGCCGATCAGAGTGTCTTTGCAGGATGCGACTTTGTTATTGAAGCTATTTTCGAAGAGCTCTCACTTAAACAGGACCTGTTCAAAAAATTAGAGTCCATTGTCTCTCCAGAATGTGTACTTGCGACTAATACTTCTTCACTCTCGGTAGAAGCTATGAGCGAAGGATTAAAGAATCCAGAGCGTGTGGTCGGATTCCACTTCTTTAATCCGGTTGCGATCATGCCGCTTCTTGAAGTGGCTCGAACAAGCAAGACAGATGATGCAACTACTGCAACTGCTGTCAATGTTGGTAAAGAATTAAAAAAGACGATGGTGATTACGAAGGATGCTCCTGGCTTTGTTGTAAACCGTTTGCTAACACGCTTCATGGGCGAGATTACTGATGCGATGGATGAAGGTACTCCCCCAGAAATTGCTGATAACGCCATGCGTTCAATTGGATTTCCGATGTCACCATTTGAACTACTCGGTCTTGTTGGTCCTGGCGTTGCGCTGCACGTCTCTGAAACTTTAAACAAAAATCTAGGACCTCGTTACAAAATTTCTCCGACGATGCAAGCCATGGTCAAGGCAGGTATTCGCACCTTCTACCTTAAAGATGACAAAGGCGCATTGGTTGCAAACCCTGAAGCTGTTGCACTTATCGTTGCCGGAAAGAACGCATCTACTGCAGAGCAAGTGCGCTCACGTGCACTAAAGGCGCTT
>JNSK01000032.1_pt1 | contig 31567 bp, 27 predicted proteins | sample 210681 | NCBI WGS metagenome assembly JNSK01 (sample SAMN02808684, study PRJNA238866) | freshwater metagenome | biome: fresh water; feature: freshwater reservoir; material: water; isolation source: water column of the freshwater reservoir Embalse de Amadorio in Spain | place: Spain: Valencia ...
TTGCTTGCCTCTATTGAAATGGTCCGTAATGGTACGACTTGCTTTTTAGAAGCAGGCACAATTCTTGAACCAGAAGCCGCTGCGCGTGCTGCCCAAACTGTGGGTATCAGAGCAATCCTGGGCGATGCTTTCATCTGGGATAGACCAGCAGGGCTTGCACAAGGCAAAGAGACTCCAGGCGAAGGTCCAGTGCGAGTTAAAGGTGCAATCGAGCGAGCACCACGCAATTTAAATGAAGCGCTAGCGCAAATGGGCGGTCAAGTGCGCCGTAATTCTGATCCTAATGCACTCGTTACTGGGCATATTGCTCTGCTTGGACTCGGAACAGCAAGTGAAGAACTTCTCATTGAAGCCAAGCGACAAGCAGATGCTGCCGATGTAGTACTCAATATGCACCATGCTTATAGTCCAGCGGATACTGCTGCTGATCTCACGCGGTATGGAATGGATCCTCTTTTACACCTGGCGAATATTGGAGTCTTAGGGAGAAATGTCACGCTAGGCCATGCCAATCACCTCACTGATGCAGAAACAAAAGTATTGATCGAGTTAGGTGCAAGTTTGGCGTGGGCACCAGGTGCATCAATGATGTGGGGTCACGGATCAACTCTCCATGGTCGCCATGCTGAACTATGGAGACGTGGAGCAAACATTTCACTTGGTTCGGATTCAGCAAATTGGTCAAATGTCTTTGATCTATTCCGCCAGGCAAATCTTGCACTTTTAACTGCACGTGAAGCGCATCAAGATCGTAACTACTTACATGCTGAAGATGTTCTAGAAATGGCAACCCTAGGTGGTGCGCGTGCCTGCGGAATGGAGGATCGAATTGGCTCACTAGAGGTTGGAAAACGCGCTGACCTTGTTATTCACACACTCCGTAGAACTGAGCTCTTGCCAGTTACAGACCTTCTCAGAAACCTTATTTATTCTTCTGGTTCCAAGTCGGTAGATACGGTAATTATTGATGGAAAAGTGATTCTAGATCATGGAGAGTTTCAGCATTTTGATGAGCAAGTTTTACTAGCCCAGGTTAATGCTGGTTCTAGAGCCATGCTCAAGAGAATGGGACACGAGGTTGAGAAAAACCTGAGACCGACTCCAGGATCAATGCGAAAGTAGTAATTATTAATTAGCGGCCCCAGGCATTGCCGATTTGCGTGGTGTATTGTCATTTGAATAACAACTTGAGTCCTAAGGAGGAAAAATGGTAAGTGATCCAAGTAGCTTCAGCGGTCAAGTTGTTTTGGTTGTGGGAGCGGCAAGTGGAATTGGTCGCGCTGCTGCACAGTTAATTTCATCACGTGGTGGAACGGTTGTGATTGCTGACTTAGATGCAGTTGGCTTAGCCTCACTTCAAAAAGAGTTAGGCCTAGCAGATAAGCAGGTCAAGAGCGTTAACTTGGGTGATCAATCGAGTGCGCAGGCACTTATATCTTCAGTGATTTCTGACCACGGTCAAATTGATGCACTTATCAATACTGCCGGAGTCGTCGGTCCAACCAATACAAAAGTTGAAGATGTTGAATGGGCCGCCTTCGAGCGAACCGTCACTATCAATCTATTTGGAACTGTGTGGATAACTCAAGCGATTCTTCCTCACATGAAGGAGCGAGGATATGGGCGCATCGCACACGTTGCATCTATTGCCGGTAAGGAAGGTAATCCCGGAATGCACGCCTACAACGCTTCTAAAGCAGGAATGATTGGTTTTATTAAAGGTGTCGGCAAGGAGGTTGCCGCTGAAGGAATCACGATAAATGCCCTAGCCCCTGCAGTAATCAGAACTCCAATGAATGCAGATACGAGTGAGGAAACTCTTAAGTACATGCTGGGAAGAATACCTATGGGACGTGTTGGAGAGCCTGAAGAAGCTGCAGAGATTTTGGCCTTCATGGCATCTAGAGCTTGTTCATTTACAACGGGCTTCACCTTTGATGCATCCGGAGGCAGAGCCACTTACTGAACTGCGTTTTTCGGTTTAGTGTGACTCTTTGTTTGCTCTAGTAAGTCTTAGCTACCTGGGCTCACAGTCGACATATTGAAATCTTTAATAACAAGTGGTGGGATCGCCATATTCGACATATCGCCGGCCCATTCACGTGGTTGTGTCCACTCTGTTGCACCAGCGTGTGCGATGCGTGAAAGAGCAGAGACCGGTGAATCATTCCAGCGGAAGTTATTTGTCGCTCCAACTACTTCGCCACCCTTGACGTGATAAACACCATCACGAGTAAGGCCGGTAAGAAGCAATGAGTTGGGATCAACCATGCGGATGTACCAGAAGGTTGTAAGAAGTAATCCGTTATCAACTTTCTTCACCAAATCTTCGAGTGATCCACTTGCTCCATCAACGCTCATCACAAGGTTTTCACCGAGGGGTGTGAAATCTAAGTTAGTGAGCTTTGCAGATGCACGAGTCTGAATCAGAGATTGCAGAACTCCATCTTTGAGCCAATCCACGCGCTTGATTGGTTGACCATTATCAAAGACAGAGGAGAAAGGTGAACTTACATCGGTAGCAACAAAGTTCGATGCTGGAAGTTGCTTGAAATCAGGATCGCTAAAGAATTGGAGTGAGAGATTAGATAGCTTCTCGCCGATGCGAGTTCCGCCACCTTTTTTGGAAAATACAGACTGACCTTCGTGGGCATCTCGAGCAGTGGAGACCCACATCATGTAGACGAAGAGATCTGCTACCGATCCGGAAGGCAGGATGGTGTCATAACGCCCGGCCGGAAGATCGACTTTGGTGCCCTGCCAAGTTAGACGTTGGCGAACTTGGTCATCTAGATCTTTAACAGATACATCTTTAAAGTCACGAGTTTCAACCCCGGCCCATGTTGAACGAGAGCGATCGTGTGACTTTCCAGTCATTTCAACGCGACCGATAGGTGAATCCTTGCGCAAACGTAGCCCACCCTTTGATCCAACCCAGGTTGTCTCATTTGTATGCTCGGAGTAGCCAAAGAGTTCAATCTTGTCAGCAACAGATCGTGTAAACATATCGCCGAGTGCTGGCGCGAAGGTCGAAAATACTTCAGGGCCAGTTGGCACATGCTCTGCAGCCCAGTTACCAATCGCAACATTTGTTGCAAGCGGTGCATAATCCTCTGCTGGTCCAGCTGCCTTTGCTGTAGCAATTGCATCCTCTAGAAGTTTAGGAACGTCTGCAAGTGAAACGTCTGTGCGTGTTACTCCACCAGAAGCCATGCCGCCTGTGACTGCAACGAATGCAATAACGGTTACAGTTCGCTCCTGAATCACACCGTTAGTGGTGAGAGTGCTTCCAGCCCAACGAAGGTTTGCTTGAGTCTTATCGCGCACGACGACAATGCAGTCATCGCATGTGGCAGCTGAAGTGATCTTTTCAATCAGATCTTGAGCAGAAATCATTTTCCAGCCTCCGCAACAGTATTGAGAATATTTACTTTGTCGAAGATTGCCGCTGGGCAACCATGACTTACCGCCGCAATCTGACCCGGTTGTGCTTTACCGCAGTTAAATGCTCCACCGAGGACATATGTGGAAGGTCCGCCAACAACCTTCATGGAACCCCAGAAATCAGTTGTCGTTGCCTGGTATGCAACATCTTTCAATTGCCCAACAATCTTTCCATTCTTAACACGATGGAACTGCTGACCGGTAAATTGGAAGTTATAGCGCTGCATATCAATTGACCAAGATTTATCGCCCTTGATGATGATTCCATCTTCCATTGATGCAACCATGTCATCGTAAGTTGGTCCCGTTGGGTTTGGTTGCAAGGAAACATTTGGCATACGTTGAATTGGAACGTGTGCAGGTGAGTCGGCAAATGCGCAACCATTGCTGCGATCACGATCTACTCGGGCAGAGATACGTCGATCTAGTTGGTAACCAACGAGAAGACCGTCCTTAATGATGTCCCAGCGCTGGGCTGCGACGCCTTCATCATCGAAGCCGACCGTACTCAGGCCATGTGAAGTGCTCCGATCTCCGGTTACATTCATCAATTTTGAACCGTACTGCAGAGTATTTAATTTGTCTGGTGTAGCAAAGGAAGTTCCTGCGTAGTTGGCTTCATAACCAATTGCGCGATCTAACTCAGTTGCATGGCCAATTGACTCATGAATGGTGAGCCATAAATTTGATGGATGGACTAATACGTCATAGCGACCAGGTTCAACCGACGGTGCTGCAACTTTCTCAGCCAGCAAAGTTGGAAGTTCAGCAATTTCTGCGTCCCAATTCCAATGATTGTTTCCCATCCATTCCCAGCCAAAGCCTGCAGGTTGTGCCAATGTGCGCATAGCCTCAAAACCATGGGCACCAATCGAAATCGCTTCAATCTGTGTTTGCAACCTCACTCGCTGCTGAGTCGTGCTTGTTCCATAGGAATCTGCATAATGCTTCTGCTCTTTCACAAACATGGTACGAGCAGATGTGTGATTAACACTCGCGCTCTTGAGTAATCGATTACTTAGATCCGCAAGACGATCCTTCTTTTCAGAATCAGAGACTGCAAATGGATCGATTTCATACTCGGATACCCACATCTGATTTGCATAAACTGGTTCAGCAACAAGTGAGACTAACTCAGTCGATAAAGGCTTTGATGTCTTGGCCATAGCAACTGCAGTAAGAGCTAATTTCTTTGCCACATCGACAGAGATCTCAGGGGAAGAAGCAAAGCCCCAAGCGCCGTTGACGATTACACGGACTCCAACACCTGCAATAGTTTCATCGCTCTGTGTCTCAGGACGAGCATCTCGCAGAGAGAGCAAACCATTACGTGTGCGCTCGATACGTACATCGACATGCGATGCACCGGCATCCTTGGCTGTACTTATCGCGGCATCACTTACTGCTGCAAGTGGAAGGGCCAGGAAATCTGCATCTACGGTCTTATTCACCCCCGAACCATAATTCAAAAGATGGCTTATGGATAGTGGAGATAGGCCTTGTGCGATAATACGCCCTATGAAAAAAGTCTTAGTCACAGGCGCAAGTGGATATATCGGTAAGCACATCACCCTGCAGTTACTTAACCAGGGATACGAGGTACGAGCCTCAGTGCGAAAGTTAGCGAAGTCGGCGGAGGTTCGAGATGCAGTGCTTCCTTATCTACTGGATGCGTCGAAGCTAGAGTCACGGCTAACTTTTGTTGAGCTCGATCTGGAGAAAGATTCTGGCTGGGATGCTGCTCTCAAAGATATTGATGTTCTGATGCACACCGCCTCACCTTTTCCTCTTGCCTCACCTAAAGATGAGAATGATCTAATTCGCCCAGCAGTAGATGGAACGCTACGTGCACTTAAAGCTGCCAAGAGTTCTGGCGTAAAGAGAGTGATTTTAACTTCATCGATGGCGGCCATCTATGGACGTGAACTGCCTGCGGGTGCAACTGAATATGACGAAACAATGTGGACAGATGTGACTCATCCGGTAGGAAGTGGTGCCTATACAAAGTCCAAGACATTGGCAGAGAAAGCGGCGTGGGATTTCATTAAGAGTGATGCACCAGAAATCGCATTGACAACAATTAATCCGGTACTGGTACTCGGTGCACCACTGGATAAGAACTTTGGTTCATCGATTTCACTTGTGGAGAGAATTCTCAAGGGCAGCGATCCGATGCTTCCTGATTTGAAATTTGCACTTGTCGATGTGAGAGATGTTGCCAAAATGCACGTTGATGCGATTAAGAATGATGAAACTAAGGGGGAGAGAATCCTTTCTTCCTCTGAGACTAAGTCATTCGTCGAAATTGCTAAGTACCTCAAGTCGATCTATCCAAAGAGCAAGGTCAAGACTGCTCAGGCACCTACAGCAATCATCAAATTCCTGTCTATTTTTGATGGCGCAATCAAAACAATTTTGCCGCAACTGGGTAAACCGATGAGAATTAGCAACGCCAAAGCGAAACGCTTGATGGGAATTAACTTTATTCCTGTCGAGGTAACCCTGCGAGAATCAGCCGAATATCTTGTTAAAAACGAAGCCTTGAAGATTTAGCAGTGTTCCTCTGACGGTGCTTATCTAATCTCTTTAAGTCGTGCTGCAACCATAGCAAGCAGTAACTTTGAGTCAACTTCCCAGTGATTAGGAATTGCAATTGTTTTCTTAGTGACCCTCACGCCTTCAAGTTTTTCAAACTTTATTGCAAAGTTTTTTAGCACATCTCCCCAAGGGGCAATGGAAATATGATTCGTCGAAACTGAAGCCCCAAAGACATAATCCTTACCTCGCTTGAGCATTGGTTGATTCCATGCCATAACAAGTTCTAAATCCGGGTACTTGGTTGTAATGACCTTAATAATTTCTTTGATCTTTTTTGCCTGCTTGGCATCAATACTTTTGAAGTATGCAGCAGGAGTTTCATGGCGCTTGGAAGATGTCGAACCTCGCGAATACATCACGAGGGCATTAGCATGAGCCTGACTGAATCCGTGATTCTCACGAAGATAGGCGATCTGCTCTGGATATTTCTGGCCCTCGAGTTTTTTCATGACGGCAAACCAATAGGCCATCTTTTCGCCATATTTTTTCTCTATAAGTGGAAAAAACTTCTCGCGATCACCATCTGAGACTGCCATGGGGTGATTCTACAAGGGGAGACGCATTGGAAATTCTTCAAATGGCGAATCCAGCTGGGGCGAGTTTGTTGCAGACTTTATTGCTGCATGGACAAAGGTTATGAACGCCGATCGTTTTGATGTGAAGGCTTAATCGCCAACCATCTCTTTCGTTCGCTCTCGGGTAGTTTTTCGATGGAATATCGAAGGGCTGTCCGAGGCATTTGTGGGGCATTTTCTCTCAAGAATGATCGCAGTAGAGATGGATCGCGCTTTCCCATTTCGCGCAACATCCACCCAACAGCCTTGTGAATCAGATCGTGGTCATCTTCTAACAGGTTCTCCGCGATCACAACCGTTGGTCCGGTTATTCCTTTGCGTAAGAATGCAAATGTAAAGATCATTGCGATACGGCGTTGCCAAAGGCTTTTACTCCGCGATAACTTCTCTAAAAGCTCCATGTGGCGTGGATCTGAAATTAGGTAATCACCAATAATCGGAGCGCTCACATCGACTAGGTCCCAATTGTTTACATGTCCTGCTCGCACCATCTTCATGTAAAAGGTGAAAATCTTCTCTCGGGATTGCTCATCCTTATCTCGCTTATAGCGAAGAGTTAGGATGATCAGACCGCAGAGCCGTTCTTCATGAATAGGGGAGTCGATTACTTTCTCAAGTTCAGCAAAGGATAGATCGATATATTTCTTAGCAATTAATCGAGTATCGGGAACAATTACACCGATAAAGCGATCACCTTCGCCGTATTCGCCAGGCCCAGTCTTATAAAAGCGACCAAGATCAGAAGACCTGCTCTTCCTTGCTAACGCGTGAAGATCTTTAATCAAACTCATACTTAGACTATCCAATGCTTGAGCCACGATCTCGTTTTCTCTTTACTCCAAAAAGTATACCGACTAGCAGAAGTAGCCCACCGAGTAGATATAGCAATGCATTTGATGACGACTCAATAGGTTCTGGAGAAAAGGAAGTTGTTACAGGAGTTGCTACTTCAAATTCAACTGCAGTGGGGGAGCTAGTCGAAAAAGTAATTTCTCCAGTGATCGGATGGCCGTCAGCTGAAACAGCTCGATACGACAAGACATATTCTCCAGCAGGGTAATTGCCACCAGCAACTTGTGCCGAAAGTTCGGCACCAACAATTGTCGGTGGCAGAAGTTCATAACTTGTTCCATCAGCACCTTTAAGAGTAAGCGTGTTGATTGACTCGCCCTCAATTGAAATTAACTCTTCATTGAAAGTTAAAGACACGTCGGAAGGCAAAGTCTCAACCATTTGTCCCTGTGCAGGAGTTGATGACTCTAGAGCTGAGTGCGCTTGCGCAGCAACGGATTGAGATTCAAAAAGTGTCACAGAAAAAAGGATTAGCAGGAGAACTCTGATTGGTTTCAATTTTTCAGCCTAGTCGACCAAATACCAAGGACTACAACAGGAATCGATGCAAAAAAGCAGAGCCATCCGTAATTTAAGAAACCAATGATTACTCCAGCCAGTGCGCCACCTGCTGCACCCATCAGGTTCATGACTAAGTCACTGGTGCCTTGAGATGAGGGACGCATCTCATCATCGACTGAACCTGACAACAGTGCAGAACCAGCGATGAGTGTGCAAGACCATCCGAGTCCAAGGAAGAACAAGCCAATACCTAATTGAATTGCATTGTCAGCAGCAGCCGTTCCAGAAACAACTGTTGATATCAATAAGAGCGCTACACCGATTTGGATGACTGCAACTCTGCCGAGCTTGTCAGTGAAGTATCCGACAATAGGCGAGAAGGCATACATGCCAAGAACGTGAATGCTGATGACTAAACCGATTACTTGTAGCGTCACATCGACATGCTTCATATGGACTGGTGTCATCACCATTACAGCCACCATTACCAAGTGCCCAATTGCTATTGAGTAAATTGCAAAGTGTGCAGCAGAGTGGCTCTTGATATGGGCGAATGTCTCTTTAACTGATTTCTTAATAGTGACACCAGCACTCTTGGCATCCACGTGGGCTGTTAAATATGGATCTGGGCGAAGGAAGAGGTAGATGACAAGTGTTGCGAGCCCAAGTGTTACTGCACTAACAATGTAGGGGCCCACAAGGCTTGGCAATCCAAAGTTCTTTGCAATTCTGCCCGAAGGCTCCATCAAGTTAGGACCTGTGACGGCGCCGATGGTTGATCCCCAGACAACAAGTGATAACTGTTTTGCACGGTTATCTTCAGTCGCCAGATCAATTGCAGCAAAACGAGCTTGGTAGCCAGATGCTGATGCTGCGCCGACAAGGAAAGCTCCCATGAGCATTAGGTAGATATTTTCAGTTGATCCACCAGTAATCGCAAAGAGTGAACCGATCAGTCCGGTAATAAGTCCTACAGAGAGAGCGAGTCTTCGACCTCCACGATTAGTTAATCGAGCAAGTGGGAGCGCCATGGCAGCCGCACCAAGAACTGAAAATGTTTGTGCAAGCCCTGCGAGAGTCTCTGAATCTGTAATTGATGCAACAAGAAGCGAACCAGCGGCAACTGTGCCTGCGACGCCAACACCGTTTAGTACTTGCGCAGCGATAAGAGTCTTGACGATGCGGGACTGGTGAATTTGCTCACCGTTGGTCTGACTCATTCAATAAGTCTATGCCAGCAGAGTCTCAGGTATCCTAGTAAAACTAGGGAAAGAGGAATTCATGTGTAAGAAGGTTCAATGCTCAAGTTGCTCAAAACCAACCTGGGAAGGCTGTGGAGAACATATAGAAGAAGCCCTTGTTGGCATTCCGATGGATGAGCGCTGCTCCTGCAAGTAAGAGAAAGCCGTCGTAATATAGGGCTATGCAGATTAAAATTGATAAGAAGACAGGAACACTCCTCGGAGTAATTGTTGTTTTGGTTTTAGCCTTGGTCTTCTTCTTTGCCGGCAATACAAACATGTCGATGAATCATGATGGCCACGGATCGATGATGAGCGATCAAGAAGCAACGGGCGCGTACTCTGATGACGAGTTGATGTTTGCTTCGATGATGATTCCACATCACAAACAGGCAGTGACTATGTCGGAGCTTGCTTTAGAAAACACCACAAACCCAGATGTGATTGCACTTGCAACTGCGATTCGTGATGCCCAAGGTCCAGAAATCACACAAATGCAGAGCTGGTTAGATCAAAGTGATTATTCGGGAACGCACGCAGGCCATATGGATATGGGTGGGATGTTAAGTGACGAAGAGATCGCAGAACTTGCAATAGCGAAAGGTGCGGCATTTGATCGTCTCTTCCTTGAAGGCATGATTGCCCATCATGAGGGCGCAATTGAGATGGCGTCCATGATCAAGGACTCCACAAACTCTGAAGTCAAGAAGCTTTATGAAAACATTGTCACTAGTCAGAGCGCTGAAATCGAGGCAATGAAGGCGCTGCTTAAGTAGGAATTTCATGAGTAAGAAAGAAATTACCTCTCGATTAAAGAGTTTCCCAACTGAGCAATCTCGAGCACTCCTTAACGTGCGCGATGAAATTTCACATTTATTGCCGGGTTCGAAAGAAGAGCTCAAGTGGGGAATCCCCACCTGGACTATCGAGGGTATCGGAGTCATCGGGATTCTTGGGTTCAAAAAACATAACAGTATTTTTCCCTACACTGGAGACTTAGGTTCCGATTTCAAGACAGCACTCTCAAAATATGAAACGACAAAAGGATCAATTCACTTTGCTCTAGATGAAGAATTTCCAAAGTCATTACTAAAACGAATCATCGCTCGCAGAATTGAAATGATTAATGATTCGTTCCCAAATTCAAAGGGAAAAGTGTTCGAGTTTTACAGCAATGGTTTTCTCAAGGCTCGCGGTGCGATGAAAGTGGGAGAACTGCATGGGTATTGGGAATGGTTTAGGAAAGATGGCACGATCATGCGCTCTGGCAATTTCAAGAACGGCCAGAACGTTGGCGAGTGGATTACATACGATTCCAGCGGTAAGGTCTATAAAGTCACTCAGAAATAGCCTCGTTCGCCATATTTCTATATCTGGATTAAGATAAGCCTTAAGTTATCGGGGTCGGTGTAATTCCGAACCGGCGGTTAAAGTCCGCGACCCGTTGGCATCCAGCTAACGGTGGACTCAGTGTAATTCTGAGACCGAATAGGGCAAGAGTGTCTACGAGTTATTGCATACCCCGATCTCTTGCTTCTCAAAAAGAGTCGAAGGGGATGGTTAAGAGCAATGAATGCAAGCGAACTCATGCAACGCGCTCTTTTGCTATCCGAAAATGGGTATGGAAAGACATACCCAAACCCAATTGTTGGCGCGGTGATAACAAATGATGCTGGCCACGTTATCGGTGAAGGTTTCCACCAACGTCAGGCATCGCCTGATCACGCTGAGGTCGTTGCAATCAAGAGCGCAGAACAATCTCTTAAGGGTGCAACCATGTACGTAACCCTTGAGCCTTGCAATCACACTGGCAGTACGCCGCCGTGTACGCAGGCAATTATTGATGCTGAATTTGCACGCGTTGTTATTTCAATCAGAGATCCACATGAAGTTGCAAGTGGTGGAGTTGAGAGACTTCGCGCCGCAGGAATTAGCGTTGACTTAGATATTCTCGGTAAAGAAGTTCAATTCTCAAACCGAAGCTGGCTCCATAAAATTCACACAGGTCGTCCCCGGATGATTTGGAAAGTTGCACAATCAGCCGATGGAAAAATTGCCGTGGGGGATGGATCACCTACCTGGGTCTCATCCGAAGAATCACGTGCTGATGTGCAAAATTTGAGAAAGCAATCTGATGCTATCCTCATTGGAACTGGAACAGCCCTTGCTGATAATCCACACCTGATTCCTCGTAACGCTACTGGTGGAAAGCTTCCAGATCGAATTGTTGTCGGATTGCGAGAGATCCCTCTAACGCACAATCTCAATGACGCGAATGCGCTCACACACTTTATTAAGAGCCAGAATCCACAAGAGATAGTTTCAGAGCTATCTGCACACGGTTACAACCAAGTGCTCCTTGAGTGCGGCCCAACACTTGGGAACGCACTTCTTACGGCCAGCTTTATTGATGAACTCATCATCTATCGCTCTCCTAATTCCTTAGGTGCAGATGGTCTTCAACTCTTTGAAGATGAGCGTGCACTTCTCGCGAGTGCTCAATTGATTAGCCAGAGTGCTATTGGCCCTGACACGAAATCACATTATTTCATCGCAAAGAGGGGTGGCTAAAGTGTTTACAGGACTCGTCACCGAAGTTGGGACCATTGCATCAATCACGTTGGGCACAGACAGTGCAATCTTGGTTATTAACGCCCCTGAAACAGTGGCCGGAATAGCACTCGGTGATTCGATTGCAGTTAACGGCGTCTGTTTAACAGCTACAGCAATTGGCAACAACACCTTTTCAGCAGATGTGATGGTTCAAACTCTTTCGCTGACTTCTCTTGGGTCATATAAAGAAGGAGATCGAGTCAATTTGGAATTAGCAGCAACGCTGGACCATCGCATGGGTGGACATATGGTGCAGGGCCATGTTGATGGAGTAGCTCAGGTCAAATCAATTGCTGATGGTGAAAAGTGGCAAGAGTTTACTGTGAGCGTGCCTGAATCTTTAATGAAGTACGTTGTTGCTCAAGGTTCGATCTGTATCGAAGGCGTTTCACTAACAGTGGGTCAGATCAATGATGCGGAAAACGAAGTAACTGCTTGGCTAATCCCAGCAACACTTGAGAAGACAAATCTCTCGGAAAAGAAGATCGGTGATCCTCTTAATATCGAGGTAGATGTGATTGCCAAGTACGTAGAGAGGTTGTTGGAGAAGCGATGAGCAGCCCAACGATTTCAATTCCTGAAGCACTTAGTCGATACGCAAATGGTGAGTTTCTCATCGTTGTCGATGATCTTAATCGTGAAAACGAGGGCGATCTCATTTTGCTTGCGACAAAGGCAACGGCTGAAAAAGTCGCCTTTATGGTCACGCATACAACAGGAATTCTTTGTGTTGCCTTAACTAAGTCACGAGCGCGTGAACTTAATCTTCCACTGATGGTTGAAAATAATGAGGACGAGCGCCAGACAGCATTTACAGTTGCAGTCGACTTTGCGCCAGGTATCACCACAGGAGTAAGTGCTATCGAGAGAGCCAGAACTATTCGCGCCCTCGCCGAACCATCGACCATGCCTAAAGATTTAATTCGACCAGGCCATGTTTATCCGCTCGTAGCTCATGACCACGTGTTGCTGGGACGAAAGGGACATACAGAGGCAGGAGTCGCTCTCTCTCAGCTAAGTAAGAGTTCTGAACAGGCTTTGCTATCTGAGATTGTTGCCGAAGATGGTTCGATGGCACGAGGTACCAACCTGCAAGCCTTTGCCAACGAACATGGCATTCCAATCATCGCGATTGCAGATTTGGCGCAGTATTACGAAGAAAATTTCACACCCATAAAAAGCCTAGCGCTCGAGCTTGAGTGGGCAGACCTTCCAATAGATAACAAGACGTGGAAGATCGCAACATATCCAGCCCTACGCCAGCGCGATCACGCAATCATTGCCTTTAATCCGCAAGTTACATCTGAGCCAACTTATCTCCGCATTCATTCAGAGTGCTTTACCGGTGATGTTCTTGGTTCGCAGAGATGTGATTGTGGCGAACAACTGAAAGCTGCGATGAGTGTCATCGTAGAAAAAGGATCTGGCTACATCATCTACTTAAGAAATCATGAGGGTCGCGGAATTGGTTTAGCTGAGAAAATTAAGGCCTACCAGTTACAAGACCGTGGCTTGGATACCGTCGAGGCAAACATCGCACTTGGCCACCAGGTAGATGCGCGCGAGTGGAGTGATGCTGTTGAAATTCTCTCAGAGTTAGGAATAAAGAGCGTTGTGTTGATGACAAATAATCCTGAGAAGATTCAGGCTCTTAGTGATGCAGGGATTACATCTACAGTCCTTTCGTTACCAATTGAAGCTAATGAGTTCAATCAAAAATATTTAGATACAAAAGCAACAAAACTTGGACATATAAGGTCAGGAGAATAAATTGTCAGGAAATGCACCAGAGATTGATCTTCCACAATTGCCGAACGCTCGTGTGGCGATCATCTCTTCAAGTTGGCACTTAGATATCTGTAATGACCTCGTTGCCGGCGCACAACGCGCACTCACAGCTGCGGCAATCAAAGATGTCGAAGTTATCTATGTTCCAGGTTCATTTGAAATTCCACTTGCAGCACAGATTGCCTTTGAAAAAGGCTTTAACGCGGTGGTTGCAGTAGGGCTAGTCCTAGAAGGAGAAACACCTCACTTTGATCATGTCTGCCAGGGAGTCACGCAGGGCGTGATGGATGTCTCATTGAAATTCAGCGCACCTATTGGTTTCGGAGTTTTAATGTGTAACACCCTAGATCAAGCGATTGCGCGCAGCGGTCGGCCTGGAAGTAGCGAAGATAAGGGATATGACAGCGCAGTTGCGGCAATAAAACTTCTGCAACTCAAACAGGGCTAGTATTAGGCCAAATTATTTTGGGGGTTAGGTTTCGATGAGCTTGTCTAAAGATGCTAATTGGTGGAGACAGGCAGCGGTCTATCAGATTTACCCTCGCAGCTTTAAGGATTCCAATGGCGATGGAATCGGTGATCTCAAAGGCATCACATCGCAAGTCCCGTACCTTAAATCCCTCGCACTTGATGCAGTCTGGCTTAGCCCGTTCTATCCATCGGCGCTGGCAGATGGCGGTTATGACGTTGCTGATTATCGAAACGTTGATCCAAAGCTTGGAACGCTGGAAGATTTTGATGAGATGTTGCAAGCGCTCCACGAAGCAGGAATTCGCGTCTTTGTAGATATCGTTCCTAATCACTCTTCAAATCTTCATCAATGGTTTATCGATGCACTAAATTCTGAACCGGGATCACCTGAACGCGCACGTTATATTTTCCGCGACGGCAAAGGTAAAGACGGAGAATTACCTCCAACGGATTGGCCTTCACACTTTGCGCCATCTGCATGGACTCGCATTAAAGAAAAAGATGGAAAGTTGGGCCAGTGGTACTGCCATCTCTTCGCTCCAGAACAACCCGATTTCAACTGGGATAACCCAGAGGTAGAAGCAGATTTCATAAAGACCTTACGTTTTTGGGCAGATCGTGGTGTAGATGGATTCCGCGTCGATGTTGCCCATGCAATGAAGAAAGATCTTTCCGAGCCACTTCGTAGCCAGCCAACACTTGGATATGAGAACCCTCGTCTAGACGGAAAAGGGGTTTTCTTTGATCGCACTGAACTCTTTGAAGTCTATAAAGAATGGCGCAAAGTGTTTAACGAATATGACCCACCACGCGTAGCTGTGGCAGAGGCAAATGTTCCAATCGAACGCATGCCTTTATATGCTAGCGATAAGACGCTTGGACAAGCTTTTAACTTCGCATTCCTTGATGCCAAGTTCGATCCTTCTGATTACCGTGACACGGTAAAGAAATCACTCGAGATTGCTGATAAGAATCATTCATCTTCAACCTGGGTGCTCTCAAATCACGACAAGATTCGCCATGCAACTCGCTATGGATTACATCCAATTGTTGATGAGAAGAAGTGGCTTCTTGCAGATGGTGCGACTCATCCTTTAGATCGCGAAGCTGGCACTCGTGCAGCCCTTGCTGCAACGATGTTTATCTTGGCACTTCCTGGATGTACATATATGTATCAAGGCGAAGAACTCGGACTTCATGAAGTCACAGATATTCCTCATGATCAGATTCAGGATCCTGCCTACGTTGGAAATCTTTATACCGAAAAAGGCCGCGATGGATGCCGTGTTCCGTTGCCATGGTCTTCAACCGGTACTTCGTATGGATTTGGAAGCGGTGGTTCGCACCTTCCACAACCAGCGTGGTTTGCAGATGTGAATGTTGCCGCACAAGATGGGGTTGCTGGATCACCACTCGAGATTTATCGCAAAGCTCTGGCCTTAAGAAAGCAATTGCAAGGCGAAGAACTATTGATGTGGCACGAGACCAAAAACAAAGAAGTTCTTCACTTCTCACGCCCAGGTGGTTGGAATTGTATGATCAATTTCAGAGGATATGGACACAAGTTTGAAGCGAAAGAGATTCTTCACTCTTCTTCTCCGATCACTGATTTCACACTTAAGGCGGGAACCACAGTCTGGTTTAAGGTCTAGGCGTTAAGGTCTTTGATATGACAAGTCGTGAATGCGTAATCGTCACAGGAGCAAGTAGCGGAATTGGTGCTGCAACAGCTCGTGTCTTAGCAGATAGCGGCTATGACGTAATTGCCTGCGCCCGTCGTATCGATCACCTTAATGCGCTTGCATCAGAAAATTCAGCAATCACTGCTCACTATTTAGACATTACTGACCAGAAAAGTGTTGATCAGTTAGTAAGTGATTTAGCGGATCGAAAAGTTTCAGTGCTAGTTAATTGTGCAGGTGGAGCATTTGATGCATCATCCGTCCTGGATTCAGATCCTGCTATCTGGAGTAAGACTTATGATCTCAACGTTGTAGGAACAGTTCGAATGGTGAAAGCTTTTGCACCAGCAATGCAGAAACTAGGGCATGGACATATCGTAATCATCTCTTCGACTGCAGGACACACCGCTTACGAAAATGGTGGAAGCTACGTTGCTGCAAAGCATGCCGAAACTTCACTTGCTCGCACACTACGTCTTGAACTTAACGGTCTACCAATTCGAGTGACAGAGATTGCACCAGGTATGGTCAAGACAGAGGAGTTTGCAAAGATTCGATTCGGTGATGCTGATCGTGCAGCGAAGGTATACGAAGGCGTGGATGCTCCATTAATAGCAGAGGATGTAGCTGAAGCAATTAGATGGAGCGTTACCTTGCCAGCACATTTCAATGTTGATTCTTTGGTAATCCGCCCGGTAGCCCAAGCTGCAAACCATAAAGTTCACCGTACAAAGTAATTACTTAGTAACGACTCGATATTTCGCAAGGGTTGGATCTGTTGCATAAGCGATGCGCACGCCGGCTTTCTGAGATGCTGATAAACCTTTCACAATTTGTTCGGTCAACACTTCACCCGGTGCAATAACTGCAACTCCTGGAGGATAGGGTGCGATCAGATCTGCACTCACTCTTCCAACGGCATCTACTGCCGAAACCATCTCAGTTGATGCAAAGTAAGCATCTCGCATCGAGATCCCAACTTCTGGAATCACTGACCAACTAAGCGCAGTTGCACTTGGCCGTGGGGTACTTTGCTGGTTGCGAGCGATTTCAATAAGTACATCAGCAAGCTCGTCAAAGTCTGTCGGCGTATCTGCCAATGTTGCAAGGAATACAACAGTGTCTTGATCTGCCATCTCAACTCGAATTCCGCGTTCCCCAAGGGAATTTTCTATTGCTACCCCTGATGCACCAAGCTGATTTGCTCGCAGAACAATTTTGGTGGGGTCAAATCGTTCGGCCGGAAAATCGCTGGCGTTAAGAAAAATCGGTAGAGAGAATTTGGATTGCACCTTCTCTTTAAAGTAAGAAACATTACTCAGTAACTCACCGAGTAACTCTGGCCCACGTGTCTGTAGAAGTGCGCGCGTTGCATCAATGGATGCTAGAGGTGCTCCAGCAGGAGAAGTGGTGTGGGTAGTTTCAAAACTTTGCTCAAGTCGGTCAGCACTTAAGTACTTAGTCTGCGCCAACAAAAGCGCAGATGCGCTATACCCAGGTAGTGCTTTATGCACACTTGTAATCAGTGCATCAGCGCCCATCTGCAATACATGGGCAGGCATATCTTGATGAAAACCAAAGTGTCCGCCCCAGGCTGCATCGATGATGACCGGCATTGAGTGCGCGTGTGCAATCTTAACGAGCGCACCAATATCTGAGAGTGTTCCTAGATATCCAGGTTCTGTAAGTAATAACGCGATTGGTTTTTCAGGCAGAACTCGCTCTAATTCACTGACAGGAATACCAATCGGAACTCCGGTAGCAATATCAATCTCGGGTGTGAGCCAGAGAGGTTCAAGGCCTGCCAATACCAGCGCACTTAAGACTGAGCGATGTGCAGTGCGACTGACCGCAACTTTATCTCCAGGTTTGCCGAGTGCAAGAATTACCGCTTGGTTTGCGTGAGTTGAGCCACCAGTTGAAAAGCGTGCAAAATCTGCGCCCCATAAATCCGCTGCGAGTTTCTCTGCTCCTGTCAGCACTTTATTGGTGAGCTTAATTTCATCGAGCCCGCCATAGAGTGGAACATCTGAATCAACCAGTGCTCCTAAGCCAGGATCCAAACGTGATGCTCTCTGCTTGTGACCTGGAATAGTAAATGGGCTTCGCTTGCGCTCGAAGTAAGAGAGGTATGCATCGAGTAGCGGTGCGATGTTTCGAAGATCACCTGTACTCATAAGGCTAAGCCTAACTTCTCGGCCCGCCCCTCATTCCCCAAGGCTCTATGATTTACCCATGACTTTCAACGCACACGAACCGCTTCCGCAATCACGTCATATTGCAACGGAGATTCCTGGCCCTAAATCTGCTCAGGCGCTGGCTCGACGTAAAGAAGCAGTATCTGCAGGCCTTGGTATGGCCTTTCCAGCAATCATCGCGCGTGCAGAGGGTGCGATTATGGAAGATATTGATGGCAATCGCATCATCGATCTTGGTTCAGGAATTGGCGTAGTCACTGTAGGAAATGCAAATCCCCGCGTTGTCTCTCGAGTAATTGAAGCAGCACACGCATTTACACATACAAACTTCACTACCGCTCCTTACTTGGGATATATCGAAGTATGTGAAGCGCTCAATAAGTTAACACCCGGCAAGTTTGCAAAGAAATCTATTCTGCAGAACTCTGGCGCTGAGGCCGTTGAAAATGCAATAAAGATTGCACGCCATTACACAAAGCGCCAAGCAATTGTTGTCTTTGAACATGCTTATCACGGACGCACCAACCTCACGATGGCACTAACCGCAAAGAACATGCCATACAAAGAAGGCTTTGGCCCATTTGCTAATGAGATTTATCGCATGCCGATGCCATATGCCTATCGTTGGGTTGGCGATGCATCAACCATGTCTGCCGATGCCCTCGCCGATGTCACACATAAAATTGAGAAAGAGATCGGCGCAAAGAATGTTGCTGCGATCATTATCGAACCAATTCAAGGTGAAGGTGGATTTATTGTTCCGCCGAAGGGATTCCTTCCTGGCCTTAGCGAGTATGCAACAGCGAATGGAATCGTCTTTATCGCAGATGAAGTTCAAACAGGATTTGCTCGCACCGGAAATTACTTTGCAGTTGAAGATGAAAATGTAGAGCCAGATATGATCGTCACCGCTAAGGGAATTGCCGGCGGACTTCCACTTGCTGCAGTAACGGCTCGTGCAGAGATTATGGATTCATCACATGTTGGCGGCCTCGGCGGAACCTACGGTGGAAATCCAATCGCATGCGCGGCAGCACTCGGTGCAATGGAAGCTATTTCCGAAGATAAACTCGTTGACCGCGCACGTGTGATCGGCAAAATCCTTAACGAAAAACTCACTGCAATGGCTGCAACGTATTCAATCATCGGTGATGTTCGCGGGCGCGGAGCTATGCAGGCAATTGAAATTGTCGTTGCAGGCAGTAAAGATCCAAACCCCACAGCAATGGCAAGCGTTATTAAGTATTGCCAGGCCCAAGGTGTGCTTATCCTGACCGCTGGCACCTACGGCAACGTGATCCGCTTCTTACCTCCGCTTGTCATCAGCGATGAACTCTTAATCGAGGCACTCGGGGTTCTTGATGAAGCTTTCGCTTCACTGTAAATCACCCTCGTCTCACCCCGAAAAACACTCACCCTGTCCTTCCCTCACCCCTTCATTTAAGTCACCCTTAGGCGTGGCCACAAAGAAAATTTCAGGTGAGATTACGCCCCCGGAGATTGTGAAGGGGGTGACTCTTTCACGCACCCTGCCACCACTGCAGCCCGCAAATTTTCTTGCCCGGCGTCACCTAGTCGAACGAATTGATGTGAAGGCTCCTGGAACCACGCTAATCGTGGGTCCGATTGGTTACGGCAAAAGTTCCCTAGCTTCCGAGATTGCACAAAGCAATTCCGATCGAACTTTTTGGTACACGATGGTCGATGAGGATACCCCTTCGATATTTAATGCACACGTAATCCAAGCCGTTCGCAATCTGATCCCAAGTTTTGCACCTTGGTTTGAAGCAGAACCGAATATGAATCCCATGGATCTAATAATTCGATTTAGTAATGATCTTGCTTTACTCAAAAGTGAATACATTTTTATTGTAGACAACCGACGAACCTCAATGGCTGAAGATTTTGCGATTGCAAACCAGATGATTCGCTCTCTTCCAAGGAATCTTCACCTTATTCAAATTCGTCGAGTTTCACCCGATGCCTCTGCAGATGAATTAGCACCTACAGGCAATCTTCAAATTATCGGTCCGCAAGATTTGCGTTTTAACCATGACGAACTTCAGGCAATTGCAACGCTTAATGAGTTATCACCGTTGTCAGCAGAATTTGAATCTATTCTACAAAGTGCTCAAGGCTGGCCCGCTGCCGTACAACTCATTGCCCGTGGCCTCTCTAAAGGAGAAAGTTTCACCCCGTCTGCGAAAGATATTTCAGGCGCAATTGAGCCGCTGAGATTGATTGTTACGGAAGTGGTGAAAAGTCTTACAGATCAAGAGAAGAGTCTTTTACTACCTCTCTCTGCAGTACACGAATTTTCAGCAGAGTTAGCGTTCGTTCTAAGCCGAAATTCAATTAGGACGTCTGATTTAGATCAATTTGCCGCAGAAGGATCTCTTCTAATCAAGACAGCAGGAGAAGATCCGCGATATCAAATACATAGCCTTATTCGAGAAGCTCTTTATAAGGAGTTTTCACTTAACCAAGATACTTGCCGCGAGACACATGCAATCGCCTCTAACTTTTACGAAGGCGATTTAAATCCAACGCTAGCCCTCGAGCATGCTTTTCTTGCTCAAGATTTTGTGAGATTTGAGAAGTTATTTCGAGATGGCGCTCGGCTTTATTCTGTAACAGGTCGCGGAAATCAGCTGTTGCGATGGGCGAAGTATGCCGGGGATGAATCGGTGGAGGGTCAACTCAAGCGTCAGACTGTTGAAATTGCAGGTCACTTAGCAAACCTGGACTACGCAAAAGTTGAGGCGATGCTGGCATCAATGCGATTGCAGTCGCAAGGAACAGCATTAGCGGACTTCATGAAGCGCTACACCGCGCTTATTGAAGTTGCACCAGATTTTGCATTTGCGAGATTTGAAAGTCTCAAAGCAAATGTTGAACTTGCAATCACCTCAGATGAAATGGCTGCTGATATTGACTTTACGGATACTCTCTACGCCCTCCGCCGTCTGGCTGCATACTGTTTCATCGTGGATGACCTGGATGGCCTAGAAGAGGTTGAGCAGAAGTCACGGTCTTTATTGGAGCAACGCTTCACCCCACTTGGCCACATCCACCAATTAGCAATAAGTGCGATGGCTGCCTATTTGCAAGGTTTCTATAAAAATGCTCAGAACATATCCAGAATGGCGATGTCACTCTCGCAGAAAATGGGGTTGACATCACTCCATTCACCACACGATGTTCACTATGTAAGCGCTCGAGTTTTATATGAGCTAACTGAACATGAACAGGCGCTGGAGGAATTTAAGAGTCTGGCCGAATCATCTCTTCAGAGCCAACAATGGGTATGGTGTTTATTGGCGAACTCCTATATTGCAAATGATAAAGCAATCAAGGGTCAGCTCGACGAAGCGTTAGAAGAACTCAAGCAATGCCAAAGTCTTGTAACGTCAATTCGATTCACAAATAATCTAATGGCTATTGTTGATCGATCAGAGTTGTTTGTTCGTCTAATGATGAAAGACCTTGGTCGGATGAAAATTCTGATTGAGACCGCTCTGGAAGGGCGTTTGGTAGAAAATGCTCGACTTCACATTCTTGACTTGGAAGATAAACCCTGGGCGCAGCCAGAAACACTGCAATTACCCGATCGAACTCCACGAGAGAAGATTTACAGGTTGATCACTGAAGCAATTCTTGCGGGAATTGAGAGCCAGGAAGCAAAAGAGCTAGTTGGACGAGCACTCAAGCTTGGATCAGAAGTTGGAGCCAAAGAAACATTTTTGCGTGAAGTTGTGTTCTTCCCCATCTACATACGAATTTCTATTGAGACACCAACTTTCTACCATGAAGAGATCGCGCGAGGAGCAATGAAGAGAATGCAAGAAATCAACGCATCTGGAAACATCAAGCCCGAGCTCACTAAGCGTGAGATTGAAATAGTTAGACACCTCGATTCCGGTAAGCCCATCACCTCAATCGGTGCATCTCTTCATATCTCTCACAACACGATGAAGACTCACTTGAAGAATGTCTATCGAAAGCTCGGCGCTGATGGGCGCGATCAAGCGGTAGAGAAGGCTAAGTCACTCGGTCTGATCTGAATTTAAGGTAACTCCGGTTCGTGGGATAATTCTCTCATGACCGATGATTTTGAATCACTCGATGACTTTGATGATGATCTTGATCTAACTCTCTACGCTGACCAAGATGAATTGCTTCGGGAAGTTACAACTCAACTAATTGAGGTAATTGAAACTGGACTTCGCATAAATGGAGTTTTTCATCTTGCTCTCACGGGCGGCACATTAGGAAGTGATCTCACTCGAGCATTAGTTGCGAATTGGAATGCTCATCCTGAGGCGTATCAGGGTCTTCACATTTGGTGGAGCGATGAAAGATTTGTTGAACGCTCTAGTACTGAGCAGAATTCCTCACCGGCACGTGGCACTGTTACAAATGAGAATGTAACAATCCACACGCTTAGTGCAAGTGATGAAGTTAAAGATATTGATGTAGCAGTTGAAGATTATTTGGCGCAACTCGGTGAAAACTTTATGGATCTCACAATTCTTGGGCTTGGCCCTGATGGCCATATTGCATCCTTATTTCCGGGCGCTGCTCATATTGATCGATTAGAGAAAGTAATCGCAATCACTGATTCTCCAAAGCCACCTGCTATTCGTGCAACGTTTACTCTTTCGATGATAAACGCCTCTACTCTTGTATGGATTATTGCTGCAGGAGCATCAAAGGCCGATGCAGTTACCAAGATTATTGAGGGAGATCTCTCGATACCCGCCAGTTATGTCAAAGCAGCAGATCACACACGTCTTATTGCTGATACGGATGCGTTCTTTACAGAGTAATTAGAATAGACTTCACAGGTAATTTCGAAAGAGGGTATGAGGATATGAACCAGAACGTGAATTTTGGAATGGTCGGCCTTGGAAGAATGGGCGCTAATATCGTTCGCCGCCTCTCTCGTCATTCAATTACCTCCGCCGTCTATGACGTCAGCTCAGATGCGATTGCTGCCTTGGCTTCAGAGGGTGCGATAGCCGCAAAAGATATGGCTGATCTAGCTGCAAAGCTGAGTGCACCACGAACAATTTGGATCATGGTCCCAGCCGCTGTCACCGATTCAACAATTGCTGCCATGGCAGAGCATCTTGAAAAGGGTGACACCATCATCGACGGTGGAAATAGTTACTATAAAAATGATTTAAAGAACGCAGCACTGCTGGCAGGAAAGGGAATCAACTTTGTTGATGTCGGTACTTCCGGTGGTGTCTACGGTCTTGAGCGTGGTTACTCATTGATGATTGGCGGCGACGCAAAAGTTGTCGCCTCACTTGATCCAATCTTTAAAGCTCTCTGCCCAGGTGTTGAATCAGCAGAGCGCACTCCAGGTCGCACTGGTGAACCCGTACAAGCTGAATACGGATACTTGCACTGCGGACCGGTTGGTTCTGGCCACTTTGTGAAGATGATTCATAACGGAATTGAATACGGCATGATGGCAGCTTTTGCTGAAGGCCTTGCAATCTTTGAAGCAGCCGATGAGATGACACCGGCTTACGATCTAGATATTCCGGCAATTACAGAAGTCTGGCGTCGCGGTTCTGTTGTTGCGTCATGGCTTCTTGATCTGACCGCACAAGCACTCGTTGAATCAGAAGAACTTACTGAGTACTCAACAGAAGTGAGCGATAGCGGAGAAGGTCGCTGGACAGTACAAGCTGCAATCGAGGCAGGTATTCCTGCGCACGTATTGAGTGCATCTCTCTACGCACGCTTTGCATCACGAAATAATGATGAGTTTGCCAACCGAGTCTTGAGCGCGATGCGTTACAAGTTCGGTGGACATAACGAGAAGCCAACCAATAAGTCAGACAAGGCTTAATTGAATGAAAGCTGATGTTTTAGTTCTATTTGGCGCGACCGGAGATTTGGCGAAGAAGAAACTCTTTCCAGCACTTTATGATCTAGAAGAGCTCAACGAACTTGATGTAAAAATCATTGGTGTGGCCTCCTCTAAGTGGACACAAGATGTTTTCCGCGAAAACGTTGAAAAAGCAATTCGTGTACGCAAGCCAGATGCTGATGAGAAGGTGCTGAGCAAGCTCCTGAAAGAGATGCAGTTGCTAGTGGGCGACTATGAAAATCCAGAGACCTTTGTTGAACTGGCAGAGCTAATAAGGGACTTTAAGTTACCTGTGATTTATCTAGCGATTGCCCCAGAACACTTTGCAAAGATCACCCAAGGGCTCGCAAGCGTAGGGATCACCAAGAAGGCTCGTGTTGTTGTCGAAAAACCATTCGGCCGCGACCTGCAATCTGCGATCCAACTTGATAGCGAACTCAAGCAGGTACTGCCTGAAGATCAGATTTACCGAATTGATCACTATTTAGGCAAAGAAGCGGTGGAAGATCTCTTGGTCTTCCGCTTTGCAAATACTCTCTTTGAGCCAGTCTGGAACCGCAACTATGTATCGAATATTCAGATCACCATGGCTGAAAGCTTTGGCATCGAAGGCCGCGGTAAGTTCTATGACGGCGTAGGTGCGACGCGAGATGTGCTGCAGAACCACATTTTGCAGGTGCTGACAATGCTCACTATGGAACCACCGATCAGCATTAGCTCAGAAGATATGCAGAACGAGAAAATCAAGGTGCTCTCTGCAATTCGTGACATCAAGGCAGATGATGTAATTCGCGGCCAATATGTTGGCTATCTCGACGAAGAAGGCGTTGCCGAAAATTCAGATACCGAGACATTCGTTGCGATGAAAGTCTTTATTGATAACTGGCGCTGGGCCGGTGTGCCTATCTATATGCGAACCGGTAAGAAAATGCCTGAGACAGTGCTTGAAGTACTTGTTGAGTTTAAGAAACCACCTCGTGAGCTCTTTGGGCGCGGCAATCCAAATGCGGTCCGCTTCCGACTTGGCGCGAAAGATGGCGTAGATATTTCCTTATTGGCCAAAAAGCCAGGAACAAAGTTAGCGACAGAAGAGATTGATTTGACGGTTGAGTTCTTTGCTGAATTCGGTGACCGTCAAGGTCCATATGAACGTCTGTTGCGCGCTGCAATGCTCGGTGATCACTTTAGATTCACCCGCATTGATGCAGTCTTGCACTCATGGAAAATTCTCGATGAAATTTTGAAATCACCGACCCGAGTCCATCCGTACTTTGAAGGAACATGGGGACCAGATGAAGCCCAAGAGATGATTCCAGGTGGCTGGAATCCAGTGGGTACACAAGTTGAAGACTGAGAAATTAGGACCAGCGTTTAATCGCCTCTTTAGTGCAAGTGCAATTAGTAATCTCGCCGACGGGTTGCTCGCTGTTGCTGCGCCCCTGTTAGCAATCACACTGACTAAAAATCCTGTTCTCATCTCGATGCTCAGCGCACTTGTGATGCTCCCATGGCTCCTCTTTGCAATTCCTATCGGCCTTATTGTTGATCGGGTTGATAAAAGACTCTTGATCACATTCACCAACTCTCTGCGCTTTGTAATCGCTGGGCTTTTGGCATTGGCGATAGCGACCGATTTTGTGACTATTTATTGGCTATTCCTGGCAGCATTTCTGATCGGAATTTCTGAGGTGGCAAGTGATACGGCTTCCCAATCACTCATCCCAGTGATTTTGGAAAAGAAGCACTTTGAGCGAGCAAATTCTCGACTCAATATCGCCGAGACCGTCATTCAAAACTTTATTGGGGGACCCCTGAGTGGATTTCTCTATGCGACGGCCGTGGTTCTTCCATTTGTGCTTAACAGCGCGGGCTTTCTGATTGCAGCAATTTTTGTGTTTCTTATTCCTGCGCACTTGATCACTGAGTCGAGGGATGAGACAAAAGAGCCAGCCGAGAAGAAGAGTTTTATTGGCGACATTAAGTTTGGGCTAAAGTATTTGTGGAGCGATCCTGATCTTCGTGGACTCGTTACGATTACTACATCTCTAGGATTCTTCTATTCACTTTCAATGTCAACGATGATTCTCTTCATTACAGAGGTTTTAGGGTTACAGGCTAAGTTTTTTGGGGTTCTGATGGCTGGTGCTGGCTCTGGAGCGATCATCGGTGCACTGCTCACACCTAGGATCTCTAAAAAATTTGGGCGAGGAAAAGTTCTGGCCCTAGCAATCTTCATGTCTTCAGTTACTGTACTTTTCCAAGCATTCTCACCCAATTACTGGGTCTTTGGTGTGGTTGGTTTTGTCTCATCGTTTTTCATTACCAATTGGAATATCTTGTTGATGTCTTGCTACCAAGTTCTTATTCCGAAAGAACTTTATGGCCGTATTCATGGAGCAAGACGCACATTTGTGTGGGGCATGATGCCTCTGGGTGCATTCCTTGGTGGAGTTATTGCTCAAGGGGGATTACGTCTGCCATTACTAGTGGGCGGTAGCGCCACCACACTTATCTCATTAGCCTCTGTAAGGTTTATCAATCGCATCGGTGAGAAAACGAGCCAGGGAGATCACAGTGAAGTCGTCAAAGGCGAAAACTAAGCTCGGAGCGTCTTATTGGAAGTTGTGGAGCGCAACCACAGTCTCAAATCTAGGCGACGGAATAGTCTCGATTGCTTACCCGTGGCTGGCTTCAGCTGTAACGAGATCACCGCTACTTATCGCTCTCTCCGCCGTAGTTTCACGCCTCCCGTGGCTCATCTTCACCTTGCACGCCGGGGTGATCACAGATCGCTTTAATCGCAAGCGAATCATTGTTGCAATGGATAGCGTGCGCGGACTCTTGACCATCGCAGTAGGAATTTTTGTCTACCTTGAACGAGATTCTCTGCCATCACTCAATGAGTTAACTTCGCTGACAGATTTAGAGACTAATTACTCGCTCTACGCCGTCATTTTGGTAACAGCATTTCTCTTTGGCTTGGCCGAAGTCTTGCGAGATAACAGCGCTCAAACCTTGATGCCGGCAGTTGTAGAAGATAAGGATCTAGAGAAAGCAAATGGCCGTATGTGGTCGGCTGAATCTCTCACTAATTCATTTATCGGCCCACCTCTTGGAAGCTTCATCATTGCTATCGCAATTTTCTTGCCCTTTTTTGTCGATGCAGTAACTTTCTTTTTTGCTGCTGCGCTAATTGCAAGTATGAAACCGACTGTAAAGAGTTTTTCTCCAGAAGCCAAAGCTGGCCCCATCAACTTTAAGGCCGAAATCAAAGAAGGATTCAGTTGGCTCTGGAGCCATACATTGCTTCGCCCTATGGCGATTATCCTAGGATTAATCAATGGAATCGCTGCACTTACGGCAGCTGTCTTTATTCTCTTTGCACAAGAAGTTCTTAACACAACTGTGTTTGTCTTTGCAGTTCTTGGTACAGCCGCCGCCGTTGGCGGAATTCTCGGCGGACTGCTTGGTCCCAAAGTTTCTGAAAAGATTGGAAGCGGACGTTCACTTGCCTTGGCGCTATTTGCGATGCCTCTATGTACGCTACTTATAGGCTTCACATCCCAGTGGTACATCGTTTGGACATTGGTGGCCCTTTCTACGTTCACAGGGGTTTTATGGAATGTGGTCACTGTTTCGCTTCGTCAAAGTTTGATTCCGAGCAATCTCTTAGGTCGAGTTAATAGCGTCTATCGATTCTTTGCGTGGGGAACTATTCCAGTTGGGAGCTTGCTGGGTGGAGCTTTGGTAGCCATCCTTGAAGGCCCCTTCGGTCGCGAGATTGCCTTCCGTTCGGTCTACTTTGTTGGCGCGACTTTGGGTTTTCTCCTCTTTGTATACGCCATTCGCGTTCTAACGACTGAGGCGATAGATCAGGCCCGTGCGGCTGGTGCCAATAATCAGTAGTTAATCTCGGGCCTGACCAGATAAATGCTTATAGCGACCCATGAATTGTTCTTTAAATTCAAAGTAATCTCCTGAAATCAGGGCTGCTCGCATCTGATCTACCAAGCGCACAATGAATCGCTCATTATGAATTGTTGCAAGGGTCGCGGCGATGATCTCTTTGCCGCGGAAAACATGATGCAGATAAGCCTTGGTGTAATGGGCGCAGGTATAGCAATCACATTCATCATCGATGGGTTCAAAGGCGCGGCGGTTAATGGCATTGGATAAATTATTTCGACCGACCATCGTGTAGACCGCAGATGTTCGTGCAATGCGAGATGCCAGGACACAGTCAAAGGTGTCGATGCCATTTTCGACCCCGACGAAGAGATCCTCCGGGGCACCGATTCCAAGTAAGTGGCGGGGCTTTTCGGCCGGCAAGATCTCATTCATCCAGGTAAGGATTGTTCCCAGCGTTTTCTTATCCAACGCTCCACCTAAGCCAAAGCCATCGAAGCTTATTGGTGAATCTGGGTCGCTTGAACGGAGTTCTGCCATTTCTGTTGCAGCCTTCTTGCGCAGATCTTCGTACTGAGCGCCTTGAATTACCCCATAAAGGGCCTGGTAAGGCTTCTGAGAGCGTTCTAGGGTCAATTTCTGGTGCTCATCAAGGCAACGCACGCCCCATGCTCGTGTGCGCTCTAACGCCTTCTCTTGATATTTACGGGTGTTATGCAGCGTTGTGCATTCATCGAAGGCGAAGATGATGTCGGCACCGATCTGATGTTGGACCTGCATCGAAATCTCTGGCGTAAAGCGGTGCATGCTGCCATCGATATGAGATTTAAAGGTCACACCCTCATCATCGACATGGGCCAGGCGTTCTTTATTTCCGGCAATCACATCATCGGATCTAAAGGTTTGGGCATCCATCGCCAAGACCTTCTTAAATCCAACTCCCAATGAGAGAACTTGAAAGCCGCCACTATCGGTAAAGGTCGGCCCCGGCCAATTCATAAAGCGGGCTAGCCCGCCGGCCTCATCCAAGACATCCGGCCCTGGCTGTAAGTACAAGTGAAACGCATTCGATAGAAGTGCTTGCGCACCGAGCTCCTTCATCGTTTCTGGCAAGACAGCCTTGACTGTCGCCTTTGTACCTACAGGAATAAAGGCAGGGGTTGCGATATCGCCATGTGGGGTCGAGATTGTTCCGGCACGTGCCAGAGATTTTTCTGGTGCGTGTGAAATATCAAAAGTAAATCCGTTACCAGATGGCAACGCGTTGATCCTCATCTAACCAAAGTGCATCATCTTTAGTAATGCCGAAGGTTGAGTAGAAGGCAGGAATATTGCGAACGATTTGGTTACAACGAAATTCGGCAGGTGAATGCGGATCAGTTGCAACACGACGACGCATCTCCTCTGGGCGAACTTTGCCGCGCCATGCCTGTGCCCAGGAAAGAAATAGTCGTTGGTATCCATTCATGCCATCGATGACTGGTGAATCTTTTCCATCGAGTGCGATCTCATATGCTTTGAGTGCGATGGACAGGCCACCGAGGTCACCAATGTTTTCGCCCACAGTGAGTGCGCCGTTGACGGTGATATCAGGTGTGCCTTCTGGAACCAGGGCGTTGTATTGGGCGATCAAAACATTAGCCCGCTTTTCGAATTCAGTGCGATCGATATCAACCCACCAATCGACCATGTTTCCATCGCCATCGAATTTTGATCCTTGATCATCAAAGCCGTGGCCGATTTCGTGGCCAATCACGGCACCGATAGCGCCATAGTTGGCGGCATCATCGACATCAAGGCCAAAGAACGGTGGCTGCAAAATTGCAGCGGGAAATACGATCTCGTTTCCAAGTGGGTTGTAATAGGCGTTGACTGTCTGAGGAGTCATATGCCATTCGTCGCGATCAACCGGCTTACCAATCTTGGCTAGAGCAAAATCGCGTTCGAACTTGGTCACACGAGCAAGATTTCCGAAGAGATCATCTGCAGTAATTTCAAGAGCTGAATAGTCACGCCACTTATCTGGATAGCCAATCTTCGGGCGGAATTTTTCAAGCTTTGCAATCGCCTTGGTCTTTGTCTCCTGGCTCATCCACTCAAGGCCATTAATACTTCGGCGATATGCCTCGATCAAGTTTGCAACCAGAATCTCCATGCGAGCTTTGGCAGCAGGTGGGAAGTGGCGCTGGACGTAAATCTTTCCGATCGCTTGGCCGAGACTTCCTTCAACCAAGGCCACACCGCGCTTCCAACGGTCGCGTAGTTGTGGAGTGCCCGACAAGGTGGTCCCGTAAAAGGCAAAGTTTTCAGTGACGATTTCTGAGTTCAGATAGGCGGCACTTCCTGTAATCACATGCCATGAGAGCCATGATTTCCAGGCAGATTTCATTGCCGGATCAGTCGCAAAAGAAGCAACTAGTGGTGAGATTCCTTCAAAAAATGAAGGCTGGCCAATGACTACATGCTCGAAGGCAACGGCAGGGACTTCACCGGCACTAATCCAGAGCGGCCAATTAAGTGCAGGGGAGATTTTTTCCAATTCTTCGCGAGTCTTCTTGTTATAGGTGAGGCTGGCATCGCGGTTGCGCACCTGATCCCAATGCAGGGCTGCAACTTTGGTCTCAAGTTCAAAGACCTCGCGAGCTTTAGTTGCACCATCTGCGATTCCGATGAGGCTAAACATTTTCTCCATATGTGCCACAAATGCAATGCGGATATTTTCGTACTGCTCTTCCTTGTAATAACTCTCATCAGGTAGAGAGAGTCCGCCTTGGTGGATATACAAAATGTTGGCAGAGGAATCCATCATGTCGGGAAAAATTGCAGTATCGGTAATGCCACTTGCACCACGGGCTTCTAGCCATGACATGGTGGAGATGAAATCATCGAGTGAATCAATAGCATCAACTTTGGCTAAGTCAGCGGTGATCGGACCAGAGCCCAACTTTTCAATCTGTGCCTCATTCATAAAGGAGGCGAACAAGTCGGTGATCTTCTGCGCTTCAGGGCTACCGGATGCGCTCTCGATAATTGCGCGAACCTGTGCCTCTGCTTCATTGCGCAGAACCATAAATGCACCATCACTTGCACGATCTTCCGGGATGACAGTTTCTTTAAGCCACTTTCCGTTGAAGTGGCGGAAGAGGTCATCCTGAAGGCGCACTGTTGGGTCGATCGATGAGGTGTCGATACCGCTTCTGAGGTCAGACATATGTGACTTGCTCCTTGAATTGTAAGTAGTTGAAAGTTCAACTGTAGGCGTATCATCGCCCTATGGCACGAGAAAACGCTACCCCACCTCGTTGGTTAAACCCAACGGAGATGGCTGCTTGGCGCAGGTACATTGTCGCTAGCCGCCGCCTCCTTGAAGCCCTCGATGCCGACTTGGCTGACCATGAATTATCTATGCCTGATTATGAAATTTTGGCCCAACTCAGCGATGCCCCTGATCGCCGAATGCGTATGAGCGAGTTGGCAGATGTTGCCATGCTCTCGCGCTCGCGCCTTTCTCATCGTATGAAGGTGATGGAGAAAGCTGGCTGGGTCCGGCGCGAGGCATGCCCTGTCGATAAGCGAGGCTTCTTTGCAGTGATGACCCCGAAGGGGTGGAAGGCAATTGTCGCGGCAGCCCCTGATCATGTGGAAAGTGTGCGCGGACGATTTGTTGATCTCTTAAGTAAAGAAGATCAGAAAGTTTTAGTGGAGATTTTTTCTCGCGTTGAAGATGGGCTGCGAACAAATCCAATAGATTAATTGTTTGGCGAAATAAAAAACCCCCGACCTTGCGGTCGGGGGTTTTTTATAAGTAATG
>JNSK01000034.1_pt1 | contig 31443 bp, 33 predicted proteins | sample 210681 | NCBI WGS metagenome assembly JNSK01 (sample SAMN02808684, study PRJNA238866) | freshwater metagenome | biome: fresh water; feature: freshwater reservoir; material: water; isolation source: water column of the freshwater reservoir Embalse de Amadorio in Spain | place: Spain: Valencia ...
GGAGATGCAACACCAGCTCGACCAGCAGCTTCTTCTAGTGCAATCGTGGTCTTTGCTAAATCGTAGGCTTCTTTGTATTCACCTTGCGAAAGCAACTGCATAGATTTAATCGCAGATTTAGCTTGATCTAATACACGCAAATTATCCGAATTATCAATCTTTAATATATCCACAGCACACTTATCAATTTTCTTAGTATCGGAAGTTATTAGACCAATACAGGCAACCAGCCGAATTAATCTGCCTTTATCCATAGGGTCCAACGTGCCACTCTTGATTGGAGAATCAATAGATATTTCAGCGTGCTTCAGTGATAGTTGATAATTTCCATTATGAAAGTTGACGTATGAGCGAACTAGATTACTGATCTGATCGACCCACACTTTAATCTCATATTCACGAGTGCTTGCTTCAAGTTCGTCCAAGATGTTTATGCACTTTGTAAAATTCAAATCAATGAGATTTCCAATTGCTTCAAAGCCCTTTGCCATGAATAAACTATTTTGTGAATCATCTAGCGAGCTTTTTGCGAATTCACTAAATTCTTTGCCCTGACCAGTGAGAGAGAGTTCTGCCATTCGTGTTAAGTAGAGGCGATAGAAAAAATCTAAATCATTCTTTTCAATGGCAGTTTCAATAATTTTGTGCACGCTACTGGAATAGCCCGGGAGGGGTGACTTGGCAGTGTCTTTACTCACCCTCTAAGGGTGAGGCATACGAAGTATTTTTGCACTCTCGCTTGAGCGAATAGGGGTCATAAGAAAGGGTGATTTGCATGGTGTATTTAAGCAACATTTTTGTTGCGTAATTCAGCTTTTTCAACTAAAGTCCTTTTGTTAGGGCAGTTGGGCCCTGCGCACACGAATTCAAGGGGTGCACGTCGTGAGAAAAGCGGTCAAGGCTCTAGTTGTTGCAAGCGCTGCAATTGTTGCGGCGTCAGTGATGGCAGGTTGTTCCAGTTCAGATGAACAGGCAACTAATCCCACAGAGATAACTGTTTACTCAGGTCGCTCCGAAGAATTCATCGCACCGTTTTTCGCGCAGTGGGAACAAACCTCAGGGATCAAACTCAATATCCGTTATGGAGATTCAGCAGAACTCGCAGCCCAAATCCTTGAAGAGGGTTCTAACTCACCTGCGGACCTCTTTCTATCTCAAGATGCCGGTTCACTCGGCGCAGTTGCTAGAGAAAATCTATTTATCCAACTTCCGGCTGATGTAGCCACAAATATCCCCGCAGAATATGTTGCAGCGAATCGCAATTGGGTAGGTGTTACAGGTCGCGCACGGGTCTTTGCTTACAATCCTGATCTTCTTAAGGTGCTACCTACATCTGTCACCGAACTTACCAATGCTTCGTATAAAGGAAAGCTCGGCATAGCTCCTAGTAATGCATCGTTTCAAGCATTTGTAACAGCACTAGTTAATGCACAGGGTGCTGATTTTGCACAGAAGTGGCTTGAAGGATTAAAGGCCAATGATGTTCGCATATTTGCCAAGAACAGTGCAATCGTTGAAGCTATAGATAAAAAAGAAATCTCAATTGGACTCGTTAATCACTATTACATCTGGGAAGTCTCCGAAGGTTTGGGACGAGAGATAAATGTGAAGAATGGTTTCTTTAAATCTGGCGACCTTGGAAACATGATTAATGTTTCGGGCGCGGGAGTCCTTGCCTCAAGTAAGAAGTACGCAGCGACGCAAGATCTCATCAACTTTCTTACTTCACAGAAGATTCAAGAAGAGTTTGTCTCACAAACACATGAGTACTCATTACTCGCAGGTGCTACAGCACCAGCTGGACTTCCTTTGATAAGTGAGATTGGCGCACCAACGGTTGATCTAGATGCACTAAAAAATATTCAAGTAACGCAAGATCTTCTTGTAAAGGTTGGATTGCTTTAAACCCATGGCAAAGTTGACTAACGGTCGCATCGCACATCCTGTCCTGAATGCATTAGTGGGCTTGTTGCTTGCAGTAGTGCTCATACCCTTCATTTATTTGATTATCCGCGCGCTCGAAAAACCTTTACCTGAGATTGTTGAGCTGCTCTTTCGGGGTAAAACCCTTGAAGTGCTTGCAACTACCGCGGTATTACTAGTAATTGTTGTTGCTGTAAACATATTTGTGGGCACGTTGATCTCTGTCGGACTGCATTTTGTTCGAGTCCCTAAAGCGCATCTTCTGATCGTGGCAAGCGTTCTTCCGCTAGCGATTCCATCGTATGTATTCACATATACCTGGCTAGCTCTATTCCCATCGCTCTCAGGCATTCTTGCAACTGCCTTCGTACTTGTCCTGACGACAATGCCTTACATGCTGCTGGCTATATTGGTTTCGCTTCGCAGAATTGATAATGGTTTTATTGAGGTTGCTCGCACTCTTGGACAATCACGGAGTCAGATTTTCTTTCGAGTAATCCTTCCTCAGATTCGTGGAAGCATCAGCGCAGGTGCGCTGCTATCAGGACTTTACGTTCTCAGTGATTTTGGTGCTGTTTCACTTCTCAATGTAGAAACCTTGACGGTTTCGATCCAAAACATGTTCAAGTCTTCTTACGATCGCAGCGCAGCATCGGTTATCTCACTTGTGTTGATTCTTGCATCAGTTGTGTTTATTGCAGCAGATGAAAGAATCAAAGATAAAAAAGCAAAAGAGAACGTCTTTAAACGCCTGTACACACAAGATTCTAGAATCACAAGTATTCGACTAAAGAGTTTGGTGTTGATCTCAGTTGGGATTTATACAACACTTGCTGTAATCGTTCCTTTCTATGTGCTGATTTCTAGATTTATCAGCAACCCAAATCCAATAGATGTATCAGGCCTTATTGCTGCATCCGTTTCTACAATTTCGGTCTCTGCTTTTGGTGCGATGATTGCACTCTTGTTCTCTGCCCCACTTGGATTTTTAATTGCCACACATGCTGGTCGATTCTCACGAATGTCTGAGCGCATAATTTTGGTTGGACACGCTCTGCCTGGTGTAGTTATTGGCCTTGCACTTGTTTCACTCGGTTCAAAACTTGGGCCTATTTATCAATCAGTTTTTCTCTTAGCTTTTGCTTACGCATTGCTCTTCCTTGCAAAGGCAGTTGCTTCGATGACTTTCTCTCTTCAACTTGTTCCACCCGTATTAAAAGAGGTGGCTGCAACGCTTGGAAAGAGTAAGACCAGAATTAGTACTTCCATTGTCTTCCCAATTGCTCTACCGAGCATAGGACTCGGCACATTACTTGTTTTTCTCACCGCAATGAAAGAGCTTCCAGCAACTCTCATGCTGCGTCCCACTGGCATGGATACGCTGGCTACTCAAATTTGGAGCTATGCGTCAATCAACCGATTTAATGATGCAGCACCATACGCCTTACTCTTAGTTCTTATCGCCGCTGTTCCAACTTTTCTCCTGAGTATGCCTCGGGCAGAATCAGCGCCTAGTTCAACCAACAGCGATACAAAAGTAGGGAGCCTTGCATGACATCACTTGATGTTTCGCACCTTACTGTTGCTTTCGGCGACCGCACTGTTATTGATGATCTCTCATTTAATTTAAAAGAGGGAGAGATTTCATCGCTACTTGGCCCATCAGGTTGCGGAAAAACCACACTTCTTCGCGTTATCGCTGGGCTTTTGCAACCACGCGAAGGCACTATTCGTTTTGGCTCACAACTAGTTGGTGTTTCATCCGTTGTGCTCCCTCCCAATAAACGTCGAACTGGTTATGTTCCCCAACAGGGCGCGCTCTTTCCTCATCTTAATGTTGCAAAAAACATTGCCTTTGGCTTAAACAGAAAAGAATTCTCGGCAGAGCAGATTAAGACAACTGTTTCTGAAATGCTCGCACTGATTGGAATGTCTGGCTTTGAGAATCAAATGCCAACCGAACTATCGGGCGGACAACAAACTCGCGTTGCACTTGCACGTGCATTAGCGATTAAACCAAAACTAGTTCTTCTCGATGAACCTTTCTCAGCTTTAGATGCAGAACTTCGCAATGAACTTCGTGCAGATGTCGTTGCACTTCTTCGCGCCCAAGGAACAACTGCAATTCTTGTCACTCATGATCGGGAAGAAGCTTTAGTCTCCTCCGACAAAGTCGTTTTGATGCGAGATGGAAAGATTGCACAGTATGGCTCTCCTGAAGAAGTTTATGAATCACCAATTTCGCCTTCAGTTGCTGCAAGCACCGGTGATGCGCTGATTTTAGATGCCGAGCAATCTGCAGATGGAAGCACCAGATATGCAATTGCATCCAATGGTTCAACTTCCCAAACTGCAATGAAAAGCAATGGTTACATTGTTATTCGCCCCGAAGAAATCTTGGTCTCTAAGGGTTCTTCTAATGGAGTTAGTGGCACATTAATTCAATTGGATTATTACGGTCACGATGCAATGTTGGTTGTAAAGCTTGCAGATAGTTCAGAACTTATTCGCGCCCGTGTTGCTGGCCCAATGGATTTTGAAGTTGGAGACAAAGTTACAGTTGAACACCGCGGTCCTATCCGCTTCTTTGCCAATTCATAAATTACAAGGTAACCGCGGCTGCAAAGTAGGCAAAATCGCTCCTTTTATTTTAATTTGCACACGTACCCAACAATGTTTAGTATTTGGCTACGTTAAGGGGAGTACCTCGCTAATGCACCTCCGTCAATACGGATAGAAATATCCCGGGGTTGCGACCACATTGTGGTGAGGGAGACCTTGGCAGTATCTGCCCCTTTAGCGAAATAGGTAAAACATGGATGTAACTCTTTTAACTTGGGCTCTAGTTCTTGCCGCGATAATAGTTTTGATTGTTGTGGACTTATTAACTGTTAGCCGTAAACCTCATGATGTTTTGTTTAAAGAAGCTGTTACATGGTCACTCTTTTACATTGGAGTGGCTATCGCCTTCGGTGTGTGGGTGTGGCTAACTGCAGGCTCTCAATTTGGAACTGAATACTTTGCGGCTTACTTGGTAGAAAAATCTCTTTCAGTAGATAACCTCTTTGTTTTTATAATTATTCTGGCCCAATTTAAAGTCCCATCTATCTATCATCAACGCGTATTGATGTTTGGCGTGATACTAGCTCTCGTTTTGCGTGCAATATTCATTGCAGTTGGCGCAGCTGCACTTGCAGCATTTAGCTTTACCTTCGTTATTTTCGGTGCAATCTTAATCTGGACCGGTGTGGGACTATTTAAGCATTGGGATGAGGATCCTTCACCTGAAGACAATGCGTTTGTAAAGTTGATTAGAAAACGTATTGCAATGACTGATGAATTCGATGGATCAAAGATGTTTACACGCCTTCATGGCAAGCGAATTGCAACACCAATGTTTTTAGTAATGATTGCAATTGGCTCGACAGATCTTTTGTTTGCACTCGATTCAATTCCCGCAACGTATGGTGTTACGCAAGAACCATTCTTGGTTTTTGGTGCAAATGCTTTTGCGCTACTTGGACTTCGCGCCCTTTACTTCTTGGTAAAAGGCTTGCTCGATAAATTGGTTTACTTATCACTTGGATTATCAATCATCTTGATGTTTATCGGTGTTAAGTTAATTATGACTTTTGTCCACGAAATTTGGAACGAAGTACCAAAAATTCCTACACTCGTGAGCTTGGCTGTGATTGCCTTGATTTTGATTGTGTCTACCATTGCTAGCTTGATTAAGGTCAAGCGAGATCCAAGTGCGCACGCGCATGCAGGACGCATCACTGATGGTGACGACGAAAAAGAATGAATCCATTCGCGCTTTTCTCTAGCAATATACTTAGCGCATGAGCGATCAGCACGAAGTTGTTCTTGGACCTGTAAGCGAAGTAGAAGGTCGCTGGCTCTCCAGGGCGCTCAAGGACGAAACCTTTGGTGGAATTCTTTTGCTGGGTTCGGCTGCAATTGCAATGGTTGTCGCTAATTCATATTTCTCGGCAGGCTACTCAGAAACTCTTCAGCGCAAGTTAAATATTGGATTTCTAGATTTGAATTTGTCTGTGCTGCACTGGATATCTGATGGATTACTTGCGATATTTTTTCTTGTAGCAGGACTCGAACTCAAGCATGAATTGCTGCACGGTTCTTTAGCTAAACCAAGTCAAGCGCTAGTGCCTATTGTTGCGGCTGTTGCCGGAATGGTTCTACCTATACTTATTTACACTTTATTGGTTCGGGGTAATTCCGATGCCGCTAAAGGTTGGGCAATTCCAATGGCTACAGATATTGCTTTCGCACTTGCAGTACTGGCAATTGCCGGAAGGTCTCTTCCCACAGAGTTGCGGGCATTTTTGTTAACTGTTGCAGTTATCGATGACTTAGGAGCTATCTCTGTAATTGCGATTTTTTATTCGGACAAGACAGATATTAATATGTTGGCTGTAACACTGGCCTTGCTAGTTCTTTACTGGATCACACAAAGATTCAATATTGCCCCTTGGTACATCGCGATACCTCTCGGTTTGGCAATCTGGTGGGCAACTTATCAATCAGGAATCCACGCGACCGTTGCAGGAGTCGCAATTGCACTCTTAACCAAGAATAAAGCGAATGTAAATGGAGGAAAATCTCCTGCGGAAATTGCAGAGAAATTCTTCCGTCCGATCAGCGTTGCATTCGTTATTCCACTCTTTGCATTTGCCTCCGCTGGCGTCGATGTACGTGATTTTGGATTAAGTCAGACAATTACGAGCCCCATCAGTGTTGCGATTATTTGTTCATTAGTTATCGGAAAAACTGTGGGTATTTTTGGGGCAACTTATCTCGTAACGCGATTAACTAGAGCATCACTCAATCCGGTTTTACGTTGGAGTGACATTCTTGCGATTGGTTTACTTGCTGGCATTGGATTCACTGTTTCCTTACTCATTGCCGAACTCAGTTATGCAGATTCGCAAACTCTCATTGCTGATGCAAAGGTTGGAATTTTGGCTGCGAGTCTTTTGGCTTCTATCTGTGCTGTCATAGCCCTGAGGCTTCGAACTCGCAGTATTCGGCCTTGATGGGCAGCAACAAAGGATTAGGATTCACAGATGAGTGAGAAACTGAGCCACATCAATGATGATGGAAATGCCCATATGGTTGATGTATCAGATCGCGCTATTACACAGCGCAGTGCACGTGCATCTGGGAAAGTTGTACTCAGCAAGTCAGTTCTTTCACTCATTGCAGAAGGCAAAACTCCAAAAGGCGATGTTTTAGCAACTGCTCGTATCGCAGGAATTATGGGCGCTAAGAAAACTCCAGAACTAATTCCACTCTGCCATCCAATCTCTATTTCTAGCGTGAATGTAGATTTAGAAATCATCGAAGATGGAGTCAAGATTTATTCGACCGTCACGATTTCTGATCGCACGGGTGTAGAAATGGAAGCGCTTACCGCGGTATCGATTGCAGCTTTGACCATTATTGATATGACAAAAGCGCTCGATCCCGGTGCAACAATTACAAATGTACAAGTAGATGAAAAAGATGGCGGAAGAAACGGCCACTGGAAGCGCACATGAAACGTGCTGCTGTTATCACCGCGAGCAATCGCGCCTTCAACGGCGTCTATGAAGACACTTCAGGACAAGTTCTGCTTAATGGATTGAAATCACTTGGATATGACATCGAATCAGTTCTGGTTGTGCCTGATGAGCTAGAGGAAATTTCAACAGCAATTCAAGCTGAAATTAAAGATGGCGTTGATTTGGTAGTGACGACTGGCGGTACAGGGATTTCACCTTTTGATATCACGCCAGAGGCAACGGCTCCGTTAATTCAGAAACAAATGCCTGGAATTCTTGAGGCGCTGCGAGCGTATTCTCGAGAGAAAGTTCCAACAACAGACTTATCACGTGGTGTCGCAGGCGTGACAAATAAAACTTTAATAATCAACTTACCTGGTTCGCCGGGAGCTGCAAAAGATGGACTCGTAATTATCGAAAGACTCGCACCTCACATCCACGATCAACTGGCCGGACATGATCACAGCCCTAGTAACTAAAGAGAAGATTTCGGTGGCTTCACTCACTCAATCTCTGAAAACTCATCAGGCTGGTGCAGTCGCAACTTTTTCAGGAGATGTTCGAGATAACGATGACGACAAGAGCGTTACTTCCTTGACTTATGAAATTCATCCGAGTGCTCAAAGTGTTATTGATGAAATTACACACCGGATTGCAGCCAAACACGATGTTCTAGGTGTTGCAGTTGCGCATAGATATGGTGAAATCCCTATGGGCGAAACCGCATTTGCTGTTGTTGTATCAGCAGTTCATCGTGGGCCTGCTTTTGCCGCATGCGAAGAGATTGTTTCAGTTGTAAAGAGCGAACTTCCCATCTGGAAGTATCAAGTTTTTGCAGATGGAACTAACGAGTGGGTCAATAGCGCATGACGCAATTAGTTGACACCTACGGTCGCGGGCACAGAGATCTACGAGTTTCATTAACTGATCGCTGTAACTTGCGTTGCACATATTGCATGCCGCATGACTTTGCTGCGTGGTTGCCATCGGATGAACTTCTCACCACAGATGAATTGATCTCCATCATTGAAGTTGGCGTTTCTCAAGGCATAGATGAAATTCGGCTAACAGGTGGCGAACCGCTGCTGCGGCCAGACATTGTTGAAATCGTCTCTCGCATATCAGCGATAGAAAACCCACCAATTTTGTCCATGACAACTAATGGACTTGCACTTGCCAAACTTGCGAAACCATTATTTGAAGCAGGCTTACGTCGAATCAATATCAGCTTGGATACTTTAGATCGTGAAGTATTTAAGAAAATGACCTATAGAGATCGACTGCCAGATGTCTTCGAAGGTATTGACGCAGCAAAAGAAGCTGGACTGATGCCAGTAAAAATCAATGCTGTTTTGCTCCGCGGTATAAATGATGGAGAAATCACGAACTTATTAAAGTGGGCGCTGGCTGAAGATCTTAATCTTCGTTTCATCGAGCAGATGCCACTGGATGCCGGTGGTATTTGGAATCGAGCAGATCTCATAACAGCAGATGAAATATTTGAACAACTGAGCAGTAAATACAAACTCACACCTGTTGATTACCGGGGTTCATCTCCTGCCGAAGAGTTCTTAATTGATGGAGGACCAGCAACTGTTGGAATTATTGGAAGCGTGAGTCGTCCATTTTGTGGCGCATGCGATCGAATTCGCCTGACATCAGATGGTCAATTACGTTCATGTTTGTTCTCTATGAAAGAGACAGATTTGCGTGGAATTCTTCGCTCAGAGTTAAGCGCAGAAGAAAAGCGAGAAGCACTAATAACGAAGTTTCATGTAACGGTTAAAGAGAAACTGCCTGGCCATGGAATAAATGATCCAAGCTTTATACAACCATCACGACCAATGTCTGCAATCGGCGGTTAAGCTCCACCTGCGAATCTAGGCAACACGTCGATAACATCATCTGCACTAATTTCTGTACTTAAATCTGATTGAGCCGAACCATTTACTAGATAAGAACATCCGGGCAAAATCGCAACTAGTTGCGGGTACGCAGAAGAAGCGGCTGAAATAACTTCTCCAAGAGTAGAACCGACAATCTCAGACTCTGTAACTCCAGAGGCTGCTCTTGCGGCCGCAAAGTAATTAACTATTGCCATAAACAGAACTTTACAACATAAATCACTTTACGCCTTTGCTTTCAATTAACCACTGCTTACGTTCGCGTTCTGAAAACTTCTCGATTGAATATCTCAACATTGTGCGTGGCATTTCATGAGAGTGATTTGATAGGAAACTACGTAACTCTTTTCCATTGAGTTTTCCAGCTTCGCGCAGGGCCCATCCAACGGCCTTGTGAATCAAATCGTGTTTATCACCTAATAATTTCTCTGCCATCAGAAATGTAGGTTCAATATCCCCAGAACGAATGAATGCAAAAGTGAAAACTATAGAAACTCTGCGCTGCCAGAGTGACTTACTCTTAGCTAGCTTGTTAAGCAAAATGTATGGATCTTCTGCATCGATCAAGAATTCACCGATAATGGGTGCGGTTACATCTACTAGGTCCCAGTTGTTTATATAACCGGTAGTCATAGCTTTCATGTACAGATCAAAGAGCTTCTTCTTTTCTTTACGCTCTTTTGTAGCCTTGTACTGAAGTGTCAGGATGACTAACCCGCACAGTCGTACTTCGTGAAATTCAGATCGAATGAGAACTTCAATTTCTCGAAGTGAAATCCCTTTGTATTCTCTGGCAATTGAGCGAACCTGTGGAACCGTAAGTCCAAGAAATACATCACCTTCACCATATTGACCTGGTGCGGTCTGAAAGAATTTCTGAAGATCGTGTGCTCTTCCACGATTAGCAAGGGCTTGGATCTCTTTTTGTACCTGAGTAGCGCTCATAAGGCAATATTACTTTTATAATTAAGTATGACCAAGATTTCAAAGAATGAAGAGAGAGACGAAGAGTGGCTCGCTATTGGTTTAGCTGCGCCTGCTCGCCGAGCATTGGTCGATGCAAAACTCTACAAAGTCTCAGATCTTCGAAAAATCTCTTTAGAAGATCTCACTAATCTTCATGGCATGGGTAAAAGCGCAATTGCTCGATTAAAAGTTGTGATGCACGGAAAGAAAATCACCTTTAGAAACTAGGGTCAACGCTATTATTTCAACCTATGCGCTTTGAAGTGAGGTGGCTTAAGTGTTCGAAGCAATAATTCTCGGCATAATCCAAGGCCTCACTGAGTTTATTCCTATTTCATCAAGCGCTCATTTACGTCTTGCCGGCGAAGTATTTCCAAATGCAATTGATCCCGGAGCGATGTTTACCGCGATTACTCAGATCGGCACAGAGTTGGCGGTATTGATTTATTTCAGAAGAGATATCGTACGAATAATTACATCGTGGCTCGCAAGTCTTACAGATAAAAGCGCACGTAATCAAGATTCTCGGATGGGCTGGCTAATCATTGTCGGATCGATTCCTATTGTTGTTATTGGATATCTTGCACAAGATTTCATAACCAATGAGTTACGTTCTCTGTGGATCATTGCTTCGATGATGGTAATTTTTGGACTCATACTCGGTGCAGCCGATCGATATGGTTCAAAAATTAAAGATCTTTCTCAACTCAATATCAAGCATGGAATTCTGTACGGTATCGCTCAATCACTAGCTCTTATTCCTGGTGTTTCACGCTCTGGTGCAACTATTGCAATGGGTCGCTTACTTGGTTATTCCCGTGAAGCCGCGCTGCGATATTCATTTCTGCTTGCTTTGCCAGCTGTGTTCGGAAGTGGTTTCTATCAACTAAAGAGTGCGTTATCCGATGATCAGGTTGCGGTGTATTCGTTACCAGAAACCTTCGTTGCAACAGTCATAGCTTTCATCGTTGGCTATCTTGTTATTGCCTGGTTGCTCAAATTCATCACCACCAAGAGCTTTGCACCCTTCATCATTTATCGCGTGGTTCTCGGCACTTTTGTCCTGGTCTTGCTGGCTATAGGCGTCTTGCAACCGTAATCGCCCTCAAAAATCCCACTCGAAATACTAGAAACTCCATTTCTATAGGTTTACGCTCGGCCCATGTCCTTTACTTCCGCATTAACGATCAAGCGTTTGCGAACAATTTTAAAACTGGGCTCGACAGTTTTTGGACTCAGCGCAATATTTCTTCTGATTGCTCCTAAAACATTCTTAGAGTTACTTAATCTTGAAACAACAGATTCGCTTGAGTGGTCTATGAGAATGATTGCAATTACATTGTTTGCCTTAACTGGAAACATGCTCTCTGTATCTCGCTTCGGTAGTGAAACGAGTGTGGTTTTCTCGGCACGAGTCATGGTGGTTTCAGCGGCTGCTTTGGGAGCGCTGACTCTGCTAATTCCTGCTGAATTTGGTTGGTTCACAATTGCATACGCTGCTATCGGGTTTCTCTTTAGCCTCGCGTACCTCTCTGCTTTCTTAAGAAAATAAATGAGCGAAAAAGTTCTTGCCGAAATTCTTGAAACTGGCAAAGAAGAGGTTAAATCAGCTCGAATAGTCATAAATGCTCCAGCTGAGAAAATTTTTGCGATTCTTTCCAATCCGCACCGTCACAAAGAGATTGACGGAACAAAGACAATTCAAGAAAACATCAGCGGTCCTGACAAACTAGTTTTGGGTTCTAAATTCGGTATGAAGATGCGCCTTGGTATTAATTATCGAATTCAAAATACAGTAGTTGAATACGAAGTGAACTCATTAATCGGCTGGCGACATCTTGGAAGATGGATTTGGCGTTACGAGTTGGTGAACATCGGACCACAAATGACGCAAGTAACAGAAACCTTTGACGCATCCCGCGCGCCATTAATCTCAAAAGCATGGCTATCACTTCGCAAGGCATATCCTTGGACACAGAAAGCAGTTGCCAAAACTTTGGTACAACTCAAGTCCACTTGCGAAGGATAAATAATGGTTAAGAAGTTAACGGCTGAAATTTTAGGTTCATTATTACTAGGAGCAAGCGTCGTCGGCTCAGGTTTGATGGTCACCATTTTGACCCAGGACATAGCCATTCAACTCTTCGTAAATACAATCACAACAGTTTTTATGTTATTCCTCATCATCACACTCTTCTCTCCAATTAGCGGTGCTCACTTCAATCCTCTCGTAACGCTCGCCGAGCTTGTGTATCGGCGAATTTCAATCGAGAGGGCATTTCTTTATATTGTTGCGCAGTTAATCGGAACTTCGACAGGCGTAATCATTGCTAATGTGATGTTTAATAGACCAGCAGTTCAAATGTCCACTTATTCGCGGACTGGAAACTATCTGCTTATTGCAGAAGTTGTAGCAACAGCTGGATTGATCATGAGCATCTTGCTCTTGCGTCACCAAAATAGAGCTTCCATGGCTGCAGTGATTGTTCCGGCGTGGATTGGCGCTGCCTATATCTTCACTTCTTCCACATCGTTTGCAAACCCAGCAATCACACTTGCCAGAACTCTAAGCGAGTCATTTACTGGAATTTCATTAAAGTCAGTTCCATTGTTCATCGCTGCGCAATTTGCAGGTGCTGTAATCGGAGTCTTATTAACAGTTCTATTAACAGCAGGTAAGAAGGAAGAAGATGTCCGCGCATAAACCAACCGTTCTCTTTGTCTGCGTTCACAATGCTGGACGTTCGCAAATGGCAGCAGGTTTTATGAATGCAATTGGTGCTGGCCGAGTAGAAGTTTTATCGGCAGGATCTGCTCCAAAAGATTCAATTAATCCAATTGCTGTACAAGCGATGCAAGAAGTCGGTATCGATATCTCCAATAATGTGCCGAAAGTTCTGACTCCAGAGGCGGTTCAAGAATCTGATGCTGTCATCACAATGGGGTGCGGGGATGCTTGCCCTTTCTATCCTGGCAAACGCTATGAGGATTGGGTATTAGATGACCCTGCAGGTCAAGGCATTGAATCTGTGCGCGTTATTCGTGATGATATTAAAAAACGAGTAGAGCAACTTTTATCTGAACTTCTGCCTTAACAATAATGAGCGCAATAGACTTGTTCTATGAAGCGCTACTTTTCTCGTGTTGTTGCGCTTTTTACTAATCGCAAAATTTGGGTAAGACAAATTGTTGTTGCAAGTCTGGCAGCTGGTGCTGCTTGGCTAGTAGGCGAACAGGCATTTGAGGGCGGTGGCTTAGTAGCCGCAATTGTTTGCAGTTTAAGCATTCGCATATCTTTATATAAATCTGTACGCGAAGGATTTGGTCAGATACTCGGAACTGCAATTGGTGCAGGAGTTGCACTGCTCACTGTTTACTTCTTTGATTTTGGTGTAATTGCAGTAGCAACAACAGTACTTTTCTGTTCGGTAGTTGCTCGTGGACTACGCCTGGGTGAAGTTGCCTCAGTAAACGTTCCTGTCACAGCCTTAATTGTTATCGGTCCAGGAATAAGTAGCAGCACAGCTGAACATCGTTTGTATTCAACTTTAATCGGTGCCGGAATTGCAATTATTTTTTCATATTTTTCTCATGCAAATACACCAGCTGGTCGTACCACTGAACAAATCACACGGCTAGGTAAAAAATCTGCCAACTTATTGGGAGAGATGGCAGAAGGCGTCGCCACTGGATATTCACAAGATGATGCAGGTAAATGGTTAATGAGAGCACGCATCTTGATTGAAGAGATTCCAAATGTTCGTTCGCAGGCGCTAGAAGCGAAGAGGTATGCGCGTTGGTCGCCATTGGCTGAAGCGGATCAAGCAGATGCACTGTATTTACGTGGCATCGCCATGGAGCACACCGTGGTTCAAGTTCGCACAATTTCGCGAACGCTCTTTGACTCCGCTGTTGCCGGCGGAGTGACGCAATTTGCTAATCGGCAAATCGCCACGGCATTGTCCGCTGCTAGCTATGCAATTTCATCAAAAATTGAATCCATCGAAAGCCAGAGTGCAGAACAAAAGGCGCTTAATATTTCTGAAGATTTGAGGCTAGCTGCAGCAACTTTGGCCGAGGAACTTATTGCCGAAACAGATCGAATAGATCAAGAAGAGTTTGTTCGTAACATCTCACTTGTTTCAAATATTGAACGAATTGCCGATTCTCTCGATGAAAGTTCGCCGGCGCTCAGTGATGTAAAGACTCCGGGTGAATCTCCAAGTTCGAAAGTAATGCAGGTATCACCTGTTACGTTGGCGATGAAGTGGCCAAAGCGAATGTGGTTTGCAATTCGCAGGTTTTTAAGGAGATAGTCATGAGCAATCCCCAAGGGCGCGTTAGATCTATCAATATCGCTTCGGTTCTCCAATATGGCGAATGGACCGGAAGTGAAGGACGCACAGGAATAGATAAGCGAAGTGTTAGTGGACCGATTGAATTTAAAAGTAATGCTGTGGCAGGGGATCGAGTAATTGATACCAATGTGCACGGGGGATATGACCAAGCTGTTTATGCATATGCTCATGAAGATGCGCTCTGGTGGGAAAAAGAGATTAATGAAGAAATCTCTGCTGGTCGATTTGGTGAAAATCTGACCACAGAAGGTATTGATGTGAATGCATCTCTTGTTGGCGAACGATGGAAGATTGGTTCAGTTATTCTCGAAGTATCTCAACCGCGCATACCTTGTCGTGTTTTTGCGGGGTTCTGGAAGCGTGCAACGCTCATTAAGGATTTCACAGAAGCTGGGCGACCAGGTGCATACCTTCGAATCATTCAAGAAGGTACAGCCCAGGCAGGCGATGCTATTGAAGTTGTTTTCAAACCAGATCATTTAATAAGCATTAGTGATTTGTTTGCTGCAAAGAGTGGAGAGCGCTCAAAAATAAATGAAATTAAAGAAGTACCGTACTTATCTTCTGGATTTAAAGAGTGGGCAGAAAAGATTGCAGCGACACAAAACTAAGCGATTGCTGCTGCAATAGCTTTGGTATGTGCAGGTGTTGATCCACAGCAAGACCCAACAACATTAACGCCCATCGCTTTCATTTCTGCAGCGTAATTAGCCATTTCATCAGGGGTGCCTTCGTAGATGAATGTGTCACCCACTAGTTTTGGTAGCCCAGAGTTTGATTGCGTAATGATGAAGACACCTTCAGGGCGAGCATCAACCATTTCTTGTGCAATCTGGCGCATTTCATCAGTACCGCGACCACAATTTGCACCGATAATTCGAACACCAATGGAAGACAGGTGCGTTACGGCCATTGCAGGCTTTACACCCATCATTGTTCGTAAATTTGTATCAAATGACATCGTCGCAATAATTGGCATGCCTGGTGCAACTTCTTTTGCTGCTTCGACAGCGGCTTCAACTTCTGCGAGATCACTCATTGTTTCGATCAGAATTGCATCTACTCCGCCAGCAACCAAACCTTTAATTTGTTCTGCGAATAATTCTTTTGCACTCTCTGGTGTCAGCGTGCCCATTGGATCCATTAATTCACCTGATGGTCCAATGTCTCCCATAACAAAACAACCAGGGTGACGATCTGCCACCTTACGAGCAATTGCAGCACCGGCTTGATTTAGTTCGATGACGCGATCTGCGAGACCGTGTAATTCAAGTCGACCATGTGTTGCACCGAAAGTATTTGTTGTTATGAAATTTGCACCTGCTGCTGCGTACGCTTCGAGCACATCTTCGATTACTTCTGGCTTTTCAACATTCCATAACTCAGGTGCGCCACCATCTGTTAATCCACGTTCTTGCAGCATTGTTCCCATTGCGCCATCAGAGGCAAGAACGCCCTTAGCAAGTGCTTCATAGATTGCAGACATGGTGACTCCTTAATTCGCAGTATTTATCGCATCAAGTAGTGCTTGTAACTTACTTTCAGAAAACTCTTCTTCTAGAGCGGCAGTAATGCGTGCAGCAAGGTCGGCTGGTGCTTCATCAGATGCCACCCAAGGATCCCTGTTCCATCCAGCGGTGTAGGCATCTGCATCAATTTCGCCCATTCGCATCGCTGCTTCATCAATCGCTTCCTGAAAGCGCGACGGCAACATAACTTTAATTGTGTCCGCACCATCTCGAGCCAACACCATTGAAGGGATCTCTCTCCACCGCATCACTTGAAATTCGCTCATGTAGAAAATCCTACCAACTTCATATCAGAAAGGACTAAGGAATATGATTGAGCAATGGCGTTCATTCGACAATCTCCCAACGCGCACGGTTGGTCAGAACTCGAGCAAATAGGTGAGCAAGCACACTTTGGTGCCGAATTTCCCAAAGACTCTTCGCCACTTCTTCTTATGCACCATCTCTCTGATTTACATGTATGTGATGCACAATCTCCACTTCGTCCAGAATTTCTTGATCGATGGGCAGATCCGGATAGTCCAATTCGAGATGAAGTAGGAACAATTGGTTGCTATCGCCCACATGCGATGTTGTCGCCACACGTCGTTGAATCAATGATTCAAGCGCTCAATAAAGTTACAACCGGACCTTTATCTGGACATCCAATTGATGCTGCAATTATTACTGGAGACACAACGGATAACGCGCAACAAAATGAAGTTGATTGGTATTTAGCTTTACTCGATGGATTAGAAGTCACACCAGACTCTGGAGACTCATCAAAGTATGAGGGAGTTATGGATGATGGAGCCGATCATTACGATGTGAAGTATTGGCATCCACACGGAACACCTGCAGGAAAAGTAGATGATGATGCACGAGCAAAGTACGGATTCCCGATCGTTCCGGGCTTATTGGATTCATGCAGGAAAACTTTTAAATCCACTGGCTTGAGATTTCCTTGGTATGCAGTGCATGGAAACCATGATGCTCTTTTGCAAGGAACTGTCACTCCGGATGAAAACAGTCAAGAAGCAATAATTGGTAACAAAAGATTTGTGGGCCTGCCCTCATCGCTCACCGTGAAACAAACACTTGAAGCTTTTGACGAAGTAGGACCAGCATCGCTACCACGCGCAGAAGATGCGCCATTTGAAATTGTCACAGCCGATGTTCGTCGTCGTGCAGTAGAACGTGGCGAATACGCAGCTAAACATTTAATTTCACCGGGTGCACCCAAAGGGCATGGATTTACCCAAGAACATGTGCAGAAAAAGCACATGTATTACGCAACCAATGTTGGAAAGATTAAGTTGATAGTTATAGACAGTGTCAATGAATTTGGTGGTTGGCAGGGCTCTCTCGATGTGCCGCAATTTGAATGGCTAGAAAATGAAATAAAATCGAGTGACCGATTTGTTGTCTTAGCTTCGCACCACCCATTAAATAATATGTTTAATGGATATGCACCCACAGGTCGGCGAATCTGTGTTGATGAAATTACTCAGATGCTTCTTAAATATCCACAAGTTATTGCCTGGCTTGCAGGTCACGTGCATAGACACCACGTTGAGTGGATTGGTTCTGAGATAGAAGAGAAGGGTTTTTGGCAGATTGAAACGGCATCCCATGCCGATTGGCCACAACAGAGTCGCACAATTGAAATTGTTCAGAGTGTAAATGGCGAAATATTTATTGCGTTAACCGTGATTGATCATGCAGCTGGAACAACCTATGGCCAGGCACAAACACCACTCGAGATGGCTGCGTTGTCGCGACTAATCAGTGCCAACGTCTGGCAAAAGCGCGAAAGCCTTGGTGCAAAACATCCTGCAGATTGGGCCATGGGGGCGCCACACGAGAGAAATACTGTTCTGCGTTTAAATGCTCGAAACTTGTTTAGTCGCTCTAGCTAACCACGCTGGATTGATTTCTACACCCCAGCCAGGTTCAGATGGAATCGTTGCTTTTCCATCTTCAATTTTAAATGGATCACCAAGAAACAGATGCTCTTGCCATGGATAGTAATCAAGGCCTTCGATAGAGAATTCTAAATACTTACCTGGTTTTTCAATGGCACCCAATAGATGCATTGTGCACATTGTTACAAGCGATAAATTCGCACTGTGTGGAGTGGTTGGCAAACCTGCGCGTGCTGCCATTTCTGTAACTTTAAGTGTGCGCCAGATTCCACCCAGGTACATAACATCTGGTTGAACGATGTCTACAACGCGCATATCAATCATGCGCTTCCATGTAGCAAGATCCCAATCTTGTTCGCCACCTGTTACATCAATACTTAAAGCATCTGTCACTTCTTTAGTTTCATCGAACTCCCAATACTTGCAAGGTTCTTCGAAGTGGCCAATACCTTCTGCTTCGAGCATATGCCCAACTTCGATTGCACGTTTTGGAGAAAAGCCACTGTTGCCATCTACTAGTTTTGAAACACCATCACCAAGGGCTCTTGAAACCACAGGAATAACTTCTTCTGTTCGTCCTGGCCATTCGTCAACATCATGTCCGCATTCTGCGCCAACACGCCACTTAAATGCATCAAAACCAAACTCATCCCGAAGTTTTAAAAAGCGCGCTGCTTCATCCTGCGGAGTAATGTCGCGTTTCATAGATGATGCGTATGCCCGTAGTTTTTGAACTTTTCCACCAAGTAGTTCAACGACTGGCTTGCCTTCAACTTTGCCACGCATATCCCACAAGGCAGTATCTAAACCTGCGAGAGCACGACAACGATAGCTTCCCGGAAACTTGTGCTCTTTATCTTCTACGCGAGTGATGAGTGCGCCAATGTCTGATGCATCTTGTCCTAATACCCACGGTGCAACCTGACGGTGCAGAATTTGTGCAGTTATGTCTGCGTTATACGTTGAAGTTTGACCCCAACCGATATACCCCTCAGATGAAGTTGCTTTTACAAAACAAACATTCTGATCAGTAAAAGTTTCGAGAGATTTGATAGTACCAAAGGGCATTACGCGCCCTTAACGAATACGGGCAAGGATTTAAGTGTGACGTTTACTGAAGCACCGATACCGAGATTAGATGCACCAGAACTTGGTACTTGAGCACGAATGCGAGTTCCATCAGATAAATCAATTGTTAGGCGACAGGTTGAACCTAAGAAGCTCACGGCAAAGATTTTTCCATTTGCCGATGAACTTGCTTCGACTTGGAACCATTCTGGACGAATCAGGGCCAGACCCTTGCCGGACTCGATGGAACCTTTTACAACCGGTACTCGCACACCGAGCACTTCTGCATTTCCTGCAGAAACGGTTGCAGATATTGGATTAGTTAAACCCACGAACTCTGCAACGAATGCTGATTGCGGGCGCTCATATAACTCTGATGGCGTAGCAATTTGTTCAAGAATTCCTTGTTTCATAACACCCACACGATCTGCAACGCCTAACGCTTCTTCCTGATCGTGGGTAACAAAGACGGTTGTTGTTCCTACTTCTAATTGAATACGGCGAATTTCTTCACGTAATTGCGTGCGCACTTTTGCATCCAGCGCGGATAAAGGCTCATCTAGGAGCAAAACCTTAGGTTCAATAGCGAGAGCTCGAGCCAGCGCAACTCTTTGTTGCTGACCACCAGACATCTGGTGTGGAAAGTGATTGGCATGAGTAGAGAGGCCAACGAGTTCGAGAAGTTCAGCAGAACGTTTAGATCTCTCTGCACTTGGTGTTCGGTGCGCCTTCATACGAAGTCCGTACTCAACATTTTCGCGAGCTGTCATATGTGGAAAAAGGCTATAAGCCTGAAAGACCATTCCCATATTTCTTTTGTTAGGCGCCCTAAAAGTGATGTCATTTCCATCAACAATGATTTGTCCTTCATCTAAATCTTGCAAACCAGCAAGGGCGCGAAGAGCAGTAGTTTTTCCGCAACCTGATGGACCAAGTAATGCAACGAGTTCACCCTCTGCGATATCAACATTGAGACCAGCGAGTGCACGAACCTTTCCAAATTGCTTGGATAGATTAACTAGCTGTACGTAGGCAGAATTACTCATAGCCGACATCCTTTCCGATCAGGCGACATCTGCATCAAGGATTACTCTTTGACGCTTGGTTGTAGGAATTGCGAAGAGAATTGCAAATACAAAGAGAAGTGCTGAAAGCGCAACGGCCACAGCAATCTTTCCATCTTGGCGTCCAAGTAAGTAGATAACAACTTGGAGAGTGTCAAAGGCCAAGAGTGCTGAAATCGTGAACTCGCCCAGGACCAGTGCTAGAGAGATCACGACGCCGGACATGATGCCGGAACGAATTGTTGGCATCACTACACCGAAAATAGTTCGCATAGTTGAGGCGCCAAGCGTGCGAGCTGCTTCTGCAAGTGTGGCTACGTCAACTAGATCAAGAGCTGCAGAGAGCGAGCGATAGGTATAAGGAAGAATCAACATTGCGTATACACCAGATAGTGAAACCGGAGATTCCGTCACGTTAATAGAAATCCATCTGTACAGCGGCGCGATTCCAACGACAATCACAATTCCTGGAATTGCAAGTGGAAGAAGGCAGATGAGTTCCATGGGTCTGCGAAATGCCGGAAGTTTTAAGTGAACCCAGATCACAGTTGGAACCACGAGCAAGAAAATTAAAAGCATCACGACAATAGCAATCGAAAATGAAGCGATTAATGAAGATGCCACATCAGGGTTTTTGCCAATTGCAGTCCACGCGCGCAGTGTTCTGCCACCCTCTAGACCAAGGGGTTTTGTAGAGAAATCAAGCATTCCGTACAGCGGTCCAAGTAGATATAGACCGGTAACAAAAATTATGAATGCGCGAAAGATTCTTCCTGGAATAGAGAGTTTCATTTGGTGTTCTCCCACTTACTTACACGCTTTCGAAGAAGGGAGTACAGAGCCATAACGATGACTACAACTGTGACCATATACAGCGAGAGGGTCTTAGCTAGAGGTGCACTTGCACCACCTACTTCACTAGAGAGAGCACTGCCAATATCTAGCGGTGTAATGATTGTGCCCTGACTGATAAGCGCAGCAGCTGTTGCATAAGCAGAGAATGCATTTACGAAGAGAAGCAAAATGCCACCAAGAAAAGATGGAAACAGAACTGGAAATCCGATTCGAAGCCAGTAATCCTTTGAAGTACCTCCAAGGCTTTGTGATGCTTCACTCCATTGCGGTTTAAGGTTTTCCACGGCAGGTAAGAAAACGATAAACATCAATGGAATTTGGAAGAATGTATAAACAACACCGAGGCCAAAGAGTCCGTAAAGCCAATCAGGTGAGGCCAAGAAACTTGTCTCTGAAAATTTGAGTGCAAAAGTTGTAACAAATCCGTTAAAGCCAAAAGTTGCAAAGAAGGCGAACGCGAGCATGACGCCACCGAATTGTGCGAGAACTCCGCCAGCCGCCAACACGAAGCGACGGCCTATGCCATCTGGTTTTCCAGTTGAGATTGCCCAGGCAAAGAGCGCACCGATTAATCCGCCAACAATAGATGTCCAAAAAGAAATCTTGAGTGTATTTAAAAATGGAATCCAGTGAGCTTCTTTTTGAATCGTATTAATTATGTAATCTAAAGAAAACTTACCTTCTTCTGTAAAAAAAGCGCCGTAGACAACATTGATAGTTGGCCAGATCAAGAAGAGTCCAGTTAAGACTAGAAATGGAAGTATGCCTACATAAGCTTTTTTATTGCGCCAGAACCGAGAGCCGGCCCCTGTAGAGGAACCGGCTCTCGCTATCTGACTTTGTGTCATTAGTTTTTGTGTAGCAACTCGATTAGCGAGTTCCTACAGCAGCAGCCCAGTTTGCAACTAGGTATGTATTTGCTGCAGCTAATTGATCAGGACTAGCAACGCGTGCAACACCTGTACCGGAACCGATAACAGCAATTGCAGCCTTGCTTGCAGTCTTGTCCTTGATCATCATTGGCCAAATTACTGGGCTTGCGCCGCCCTTTGCCCATGAGTTTGAACCTTCAGGTGAGTAGATGAATTCCATCCAGAGACGAGCACACGCTGGGTGTGGTGCCCATGGAGATACTCCTGCGTTATACCAAGATCCAACTTCTGCACCCTTAGGTGTAAATGTCTTCCAAGACTTACCTGCTGCCTTGAAACGATCTTGGTGTGACTTGTGGTTGTAAGTCCAGTCAAAAACAACGCGTGTCTGACCTGAGTCAATTGTTGCTGTATTTGGATCCACGTTAATGAAGTTACCTGAAGCCTTGAGCTTCTTAAACCACTCAACACCCTTTGAGATGTCATCGAGTGTTCCGCCGGTTGCAAGTGAAGTCATGAATAGACCGTTAAGTCCAGCAGATGCCTTGGTTGGATCTCCGTTAAGAGCAACTACGCCCTTGAACTTTGGATCTAGCAAGTCATCAAGCTTTGTGATTGTTCCTAGTGCGCCGTCATATCCAATGGTCATAACACCTGTGTAGTTAGGTGTGAGGCGACCTTGTGGATCCTTGAGGTTAGCTGGAATTTTTTTCCAGTTTGTAACCTTGTATGGGGCATAGTGAGTATCGATGTACTTGTAACCAACTGTTGTTCCCATGTCAAAGACATCTGGTGAACGCTTTGTGCCCTTGAGAGCGTTGGCTTGATCGATTTCATCCTGTGATGAACCATCAGGAATATTTGAATCAATTTTTACTTTGTACTTCTTCTTGAAGTTATCAATGATTTCGCCGTAGTTTGCCCAGTCGACTGGGGTAGCGATGATATTGAGTTGTCCTTCTTTCTTACATGCTGCTGCAATTTTAGCAATTCCGCCTGCTTGCTTCGCAGATGTCCATGTTGATGCTGATGCGGCTGCATTTGCTGATGAAACAGCATATGTTGGAACAGCGAGCACTGCAGCAACGCTGAGTACAACTGCTGATTTCGTGAGTTTATTGAACTTCACTGGTTTCCTCCCGTTAGGTTTGTTGACTGCATATTTCTAAGTCATTGCGACCTAAAAATATTTCCCGCTATTCCGTATTCACAACAAGTGCAACTACAGAAATTTAATGAAGTGAATTAGTCAAAGACCAAGACACTTCTAGCTCCCTCTCCCGAACGAAGCTTCTGGAAGGACTCATTGAGCCCCTCTAAACCTATGCGACTAGTGATGAGTTCGTCTAGAAGTAACTCACCAGTTAAATACGCCTGAACGAGCAGAGGAACGTCCCGCTGCAGGTCCGAAGAGCCGAAATAGCACCCTTTAATTGACTGCTCGTTAACGAATGGGCCAGCTTCAATAGTGAGCTTGGCTCCATTTTTTAGTAGCCCCACCAAGGTGAGTTGGCCATCTACATCAACAGTTAACCATGCCTGTGCGATTGTTTCTTCGCGACCCAGCGCTTCAAATGCATAATCGACTCCGCCAGTTAATTCTTTAATCGCAGCAACTGGATCAACTTTTGATGCATTAACTAAATCTGTTGCCCCAACTTTCTTTGCGAGTTCTAGCTTCTCTTCAGTTACATCTACGGCGATAATGCGTTTCGCGCCCTTCATGCGCGCACCTTGAATAATATTTAAGCCGACTCCACCACATCCAAAGACAGCCACTCGAGAACCAGATTTAACTTTCGCTGTATTTGCAACTGCTCCGTATCCAGTCAATACAGCACAACTAATGAGTGCTGCACGGTCGAGTGGCATTTCTTTAGGGATGACCACGCAACCAGACACCGGAACAACCGCGTACTCGGCGAAGGATGCAACAGTTAAAAATTGATTTATTTTTTCACCATTACGAGAAAGACGGCTTGTGCCATCAAACATCCCGCCAACTCCCATGGCGTCTCCTGCGGTCGAGCAATAATTTGGACGACCGCTCTTGCAATAATCACATGTACCGCAATTTGGAACAATTGAGAGAATTACATGATCACCAACTTTAGGTGAAGTTACTCCTGGTCCAACCTCAATGACAACACCTGCTGCTTCATGACCAATAACGGCAGGGAATGGAACAAGTTTACGTTTTCCATCGATGGCGTTTAAATCACTTGCGCACAAACCACTGGCTGCAATCTTTACTAGAACCTCACCTGCTTTTGGTGAATCTAAATCCAATTCTGAAACTTCAAATTGTGAACCGATACCCTCTAGTACTGCAGCTTTGATTTTCAATTTGACGAACTCCCTTAAATGAGTCGAAGCGATGTTGAGATACTACGTTCAAATCGACCTATTTGACGAGGGTCATATGTCCCAGATCATGAAACGTTTAGGAAATCTTGGGTAAACAATGGGTTAGGGCATCTGGTCGTAGGCCGGAACAGTCAGGAAGTCGAGGTAATCCTCATTGATAGAGACAGCAATGAAGTTATCTCGAGCCGTGGCGAATTGCGATGAATCTCCTGGAAGTTTTGCAATTTCTTCTTCGACTAACTTCTTTACCAATTCAGGTGTAATTCGCTCACCAGTTTCCAATAAAACTTCATTATGAATCCATTGCCAGATTTGAGATCGGGAAATTTCGGCAGTTGCTGCATCTTCCATAAGATTAAAGATTGCAACCGCTCCACTGCCCTTTAGCCATTTTTCTAAGTATTGAATTGAAACACTGATGTTGTTTCGAAGGCCCGCCTCAGTAACTGATCCGGGAGTGGCTTTGATGTTGAGCAAATCTGTGGCCGACACGTTGACGTCTTCTCGCAATTTATCTTTTTGGTTTGGTTTTTCACCTAATACTTTTGAAAATTCAAGGCGACATATTTCAACCATTCCAGGGTGTGCAACCCAAGAACCATCAAAACCATCATTTGCTTCGCGCGCCTTGTCAGCGCTTACCTTTGCAAAGGCAGTTTCATTAATTGCCGGGTCCGAACTTGGGATAAATGCTGCCATGCCGCCGATTGCATGAGCACCACGTTTGTGACAGGTGCGAACTAGTAATTCTGTGTACGCGCGCATAAATGGCACCGTCATAGGAACGGAATTACGATCAGGCAGTACAAAATCTTTTCCACGAGTGCGATAATTTTTAATTACGCTAAACATGAAGTCCCAGCGTCCTGCATTGAGGCCAGCACAGTGGTCTTTAAGTTCATACAAAAACTCTTCCATCTCAAACGCTGCGGGAAATGTTTCTATCAAAATCGTTGCACGAATTGTGCCGCGTGGAATTCCCAGGAAATCTTGCGCCGCATTAAAGAGATCGTTCCACAATCTAACTTCTAAGTGAGATTCAAGTTTTGCTAAGTAGAAATATGGTCCCTGTCCTCGATCAATCTGCAACTGTGCACAAGCCGCCATATACAGCGCAAAATCAACAAAAGATCCAGAAGTAACCTCACCATCTACTGTGATGTGTTTTTCTGGAAGGTGAAAACCACGAGGACGCATGACGATTACCGCTAACTCATTGTCTGGACGAAGCGCGTAACTTTTTCCAGCCTCATTTGTAAAATCAATCTCGCGAGTAATTGATGCGCGCAAATTCACTTGGCCACCAATTACGTTTTCCCACAGGGGAGTATTGGCATCTTCTTGATCGGCCAGCCAGACTTTCGCACCGGAATTAAGTGCGTTAATTGTCATTTTTTTATCTGTTGGACCAGTGATTTCAACTCTACGATCTTGCAGCGCAGCCGGAGCAGGTGCAACTTTCCATGAAGAGTCTTCGCGAATTGATTTTGTTTCATCTAGAAATTTAAGGTCATCGCCAGCAGCAATTCTTGCCATCCGCTGCGTACGTGCAGCAAGTAGTTCCAAACGCCGCACATTAAAATTACGATGAAGTAAAGCTACAAGTTCGAGAGATGTATCAGTCAAAATCTTTTCTGAACTGGCAACGGCTGGCCCAGAAACGATTACACCGGCAACACTCATTAGCTTAAATCAACCCACGTAGTCTTTAGAGCACTGTAAGCATCTAGTGCATGAAGTGATTTGTCTCGGCCGCTGCCAGAACCTTTAAATCCACCAAATGGTGTGATGACATCGAGGGCATCAAATGTGTTAACCCACACTGTGCCAGCGCGTAATCTGCGAGCAAAGCGATGTGCACGCGCAACATTTCCTGTCCATACGGCAGCTGCTAATCCGTACTCACTCTGGTTTGCTAATTTAATTGCATCTTCTTCATCTTTTGCCTCAACGGCAACAAGAACAGGCCCGAAGATTTCTTCCTGCGCCAAACGAGATGAGTTATTTACATTAGCAATGAGCGTTGGTTTAATTGTTAAGTCATCTCCTGTGGTTTTCTCTCCACCGAAAATAACTTCTTCACCATTTTGGCCTACGAGATCTAAGTAGGCGTTGACTCGATCACGCTGCAACTTAGAGACAAGTGGTCCCATCATGGTCTTCGGATCCAGTGGGTCTCCCACCTTAAAGTCATCTATAAACTTGCTGATTTTGGCGAACAATTCATCTTTAACTTCGCGCTCAACAATAATTCTTGAACCTGCGTTACAGGTTTGTCCTGAGTTGTAATAAATGCCCCAAGCAATTGTTGAAGCAGCAACATCTAAGTCCACACAATCCTTGAGCACTACATGCGGGCTCTTTCCACCAAGTTCGAGAGAAACTTGTTTCATGTTTGACTCTGCTGCGTATTGCAACATTTTTCGTCCAGTTGGACCACTGCCAGTAAATGCCAACTTTGCTACATCCATGTGTCGTGCAAGTGCCTGGCCAGCTTCTGCACCTAGTCCAGGAACAACATTGAATACACCTTCTGGTAATCCCGCTTCAATTGCGAGTTCGGCCATTCGTAGCGCAGACAAGGATGAATTCTCTGCAGGTTTTACAACGATGCTGTTGCCCATTGCAAGTGCTGGTCCAACTTTCCATGACGTAATAATCATCGGATAATTCCAGGGAACAACTGCTCCAATTACACCAAGTGGCTCGCGCGTAATCATCGCAAGGCCATTACGTGGCGTTGGCGCAATTTCATCGTAAGTCTTATCGATTGTTTCGCCGTACCACTGAATCACACGAGCAACGCTCTGTGAATCAACACTCAATGAATCACTAATTGGTTTTCCAACATCGAGAGTCTCTAGCAAAGCTAACTCTTCAAAGTTGTCGTTTAGGAGTTGTGCCCACCGCAACATAATTTTTTTCTTATCGCGCGGATTCATTTCGCGCCACACACCAGATTCAAATGCTTTCAGGCCAGAGGCAACAGCACGATTTACGTCTTCAACATCTCCTGATGCAATCTTTGTAACAATACGTTGATCTCGGGGAGAAACATCATCGAAGGTTTTGCCAGATGCTGCATCGACAAACTTGCCATCAATAAAAATTCGAGACGCAGGCTTAAGTTCGAGTGAACGTTTTTCCCATGTTGCTAGATCTGTCATGACAACCTTCCAAGGATTCGATGTAGCCATAGTAAACACTTGTGAGGCTCTATTTCCAATTACATTTTGCCCCACTTCTGGTTAACACTGCGCTAATTCAAGCGTGAGGCCAATCAAGATCGACAGAAATTCGTCATTCGTTGGATTGCCCAGATTTATGTTTGTAGCGGCCTAAGAAATCAGCCTTCATATCCTTAAAGTTTCCATCCAAAAGCGCTTGTCTCATCTGATCGACTAAGCGCACGATGTATCGCTCGTTATGAATTGTGGCCAGAGTTGCAGCGATGATCTCTTTGCCACGAAATACGTGGTGCAAATACGCACGTGTGTAATGAGTGCAGGTGTAGCAATCACACTCATCATCTATCGGGTTGAAGTCTCGTTTATAGGCTGCGTTAGAGAGATTGAATCTGCCTTCCATCGTATACACCGCACTTGTGCGAGCAATGCGAGATGCCAATACGCAGTCAAAGGTATCGATTCCATTTTCAACACCCACGAATAAATCTTCAGGGGCTCCGATTCCCAGTAAGTGCTTAGGTTTTTCTTCTGGCAAAACTTCGTTTACCCACTTAACGATTGTGCCGAGTGAATCTTTATCCAGCGCACCACCGATTCCAAAGCCGTCAAATGAAATATCTGAAGAGCTCATCGCACCAAAATCGGCAGCAGCTTTTTTCCGTAAATCTTCGTACTGTGCGCCCTGTATCACGCCAAAGAGCGCTTGGTATGGCTTATCGCTTCTCACATCGGTCAGGCGCTTGTGTTCATCTAAACAGCGCAGCCCCCAGTTGTATGTGCGCTGCATGGCAACTTCTTGGTAGCGACGAGTATTGTGAAGCGTTGTGCACTCATCAAATGCAAACATGATGTCCGCACCTATCTGATGTTGTACTTGCATAGAAATCTCTGGAGTAAATCGGTGCATTGACCCATCGAGGTGAGATTTAAATGTCACACCTTCGTCGTCGACGTGGGCAAGACGCTCTTTGTTTCCAGCGATTACCTCATCAGATCTAAATGTTTTTGAATCCATTGCTAATACTTTTTTGAAGCCCACACCCAGGGAAAGAACTTGAAAGCCACCACTGTCAGTAATTGTTGGTCCTTGCCAATTCATAAACTTTGCAAGGCCACCAGCTTCGTCGAGAATGTCTGGTCCTGGTTGTAAATAGAGATGGTAAGCATTTGCCAACAATGCCTGCGCACCTAGATCTTGCATTGATTCAGGCAGGACTGATTTAACTGTGGCTTTTGTCCCTACTGGAATAAACGCGGGGGTTTGGATTTGCCCATGCGGAGTAGAAATGGTGCCCACTCGTGCAAGAGATTTTTCATCCCGACGTGAAATTTCGTAGCTAAAGCCCTGTCCCATTAGCTCTACCAAATACGAACGCGCTCGGAAGTATTCATCCAGAGTGTGTTCTTTTCGGTGACATCAAAGGCTGTATAGAACTCATCGATGTTTCTAACGATTGCGTTACATCTAAATTCATATGGCGAGTGAGGATCGGTTGCAATGCGACGGCGCAGCTCTTCTGGGCGAACTTTTCCACGCCATGCCTGTGCCCATGCAAGGAAGAAACGTTGTTCACCTGTTAAACCATCGATTACCGGTGCTGGGGCACCCTTTAAAGCGAGCAAATAAGCCTTATAAGCGATGCTTAATCCGCCAAGGTCTCCAATGTTTTCTCCCACTGTCAGAGCGCCGTTGACGGTGATGTCAGGGGTTTCTTCAGGGGATAAGAGATCAAATTGGGCGATCAAAGCATTAGCCCGGATTTCGAATTCATCGCGATCTGATTGAGTCCACCAATCAACCATATTTCCATCGCCATCGTATTTAGAACCTTGGTCATCAAAACCGTGACCAATTTCGTGACCAATAACCGCGCCAATTCCACCGTAATTAACAGCTGGGTCAGCCTCTAAATCAAAGAAGGGTGGTTGCAAAATAGCGGCCGGAAAAACGATTTCATTCATGCCAGGGTTGTAATACGCATTCACTGTTTGTGGAGTCATGTACCACTCACTGCGATCAACAGGTGCGCCGATTTTGGCTAGTTCGTAGTCACGGGCAAAGGCTGAAATGCGGCCAAGATTTCCGAAGAGATCATCTGATGAAATAGTCAGCGATGAATAGTCGCGCCACTTATCTGGATAACCAATCTTGGGTGTGAACTTTTTAAGTTTTTCAAATGCTTTCGCTTTGGTTTCATCGCTCATCCATGAAAGCTCGCTGATGCTGATGCGGTATGCCTCAATCAGATTGGCAACGAGTTCGTTCATTGCAGATTTGGCAGCAGGTGGGAAGTGTCGCTCCACATAGATACGACCAACAGCCTCGCCGAGTGAGCCTTCGACCAATGAAACCGCACGTTTCCAGCGCTCGCGAATTTGCGGGGTACCGGACAGAGTTGTGCCGTAAAAGGCAAAGTTTTGTTGTACTAATGCATCGTTGAGGTAAGCCGCCGATCCCGAAATCAACTGCCACTTAAGCCAGAGCACCCACGCATCGCGGTCGAATTTTTCTAGGATTGCTGAAACGCCAGAGAAGAAATCAGGTTCGCGAACAATGACGCTTTCGAATGCTTTCGGTGGGACTTCACCGCTCTTTAGCCACAATGGCAAATCTAAAGCTGGTGCGAGTTTTTCTAATTCGGTGCGGGAGTATTTGTTGTACGTCAGCGTTGCATCGCGATCACGTACTTGATCCCAGTGGCAGGCAGCAATAGAAGTTTCAAGTGCCAAGATTGAGGCCACATCTTCAGCAGTTACCGAGATAGCCGAGAGTGCAAACATCTTTGCAACGTGCTCTAAGAAAGCTTCGCGAATCGGTGCGTATTGTTCTTCGCGATAGTACGACTCATCCGGCAGCGACAAGCCACCTTGGCCGATGTACAGGATGTTGGTCTCTGAATCCATGGCATCGGTATAAATAGATGCACCAAATATTCCGCCGACACCCTTCATCTCAAGACGTGACATCGTGGATATGAAATCTGACTTACTTTTTATCGCATCAATTGCTGCAAGGTCTGCTGACAGCGGGGATGTGCCGAGCTGTTCAATCGCAGCAGTGTCCATAAATGAGCGATAGAGATCGCCAATTTTCTGAGCATCTGCGCCGCCATCTTTAATCAGGTGTGCGCCTTCGATAATTTCTCGAACCTGGGCTTCGGCCTCATCGTGCAGGGCGTATGCCACTCCATCTGATGCGCGATCAGCGGGAATTTGATGCGACTTCAGCCAACCTCCATTGAGGTAGCGATAGAGATCATCTCCAGGAGTGAAGGCTGTATCTACGTGCGAAAGATCGATGCCGCTCTTTACATTCATTCTTCGCGCCCTCGCTAAAACTCTAAGTAGTTGAAAGTTCAACTTCTCGCGTATCATTGTTTCTATGGCAGACGCTACAACACCTAAATGGCTCAATCCATCTGAGATGAAGGCTTGGCGTCGATACATTGTTGCGAGCCGTCGATTACTTGAGGCTTTGGATTCAGATCTCGAACCCCATGATGTTTCCATGGCGGATTACGAAATCTTGGCTCAACTCAGCGACGCCCCAGATCGTAGAATGCGAATGAGCGAACTAGCCGATGTTGCCATGCTCTCCAGATCACGACTTTCCCACCGAATGAAAGTGATGGAAAAAGCTGGGTGGGTAAAACGTGAATCGTGCCCCGTAGATAAACGTGGATATTTTGCAGTGATGACACCTAAGGGATGGAAAGCAATTGTTGCTGCGGCCCCTGATCATGTTGCCAGTGTGCGCTCGCGATTTGTAGATCACCTAACTAAGGCTGATCAAGTTGTTCTTGCAGAAATATTTGAACGAGTTGGAAGCGAACTAAGAAATTCAGATAAGGAGTCAAGTTAGGTAATTAGAAAGCAAAAAA
>JNSK01000035.1_pt1 | contig 31167 bp, 28 predicted proteins | sample 210681 | NCBI WGS metagenome assembly JNSK01 (sample SAMN02808684, study PRJNA238866) | freshwater metagenome | biome: fresh water; feature: freshwater reservoir; material: water; isolation source: water column of the freshwater reservoir Embalse de Amadorio in Spain | place: Spain: Valencia ...
GCTGTAGTAACCGAACGTTGATCATCCGGATCAAAAATAAGGACGAAATCATTATGGGTTCCGTGTCCATATGTCGCCGGAACCGGTTTTGTCGTATTCATATAAGGATTAGTTTAGTAGCACTTGTTCGTTACAGGGATTCCAGAATCGTCTCAAGCCTATTTTGACGCGTTGCTATCCACTTAATTCGTGAATCTCGAGAGAACCACGTCTCTTGTCGGCGTGCATACTGTCGAGTCGCTCTTTTTGTTTCTTCAATCGCAGCATCTAGTGAAAGCTCATTGTTCAAGTACGAAATAACTTGGGAATAACCCAAGGCCCTCTGAGCGGTTCTTCCTTGTAACAATCCTTCGCTAATCAACTTTTCAACTTCTGAAACGAGTCCTTGTTCAAACATTGAATTAACGCGCACATCGATTCTTTCAGAGAGGTCATCGCGATCCATAACGAGACCGAATTGTCGTGCGCGTGGATAGCGAATGCTCTCTTGCCTAGGCAAATTAGCTGTAAATGGTTTGCCGGTAATTTCGATAACTTCTAGGGCGCGAATTATCCTTCGCAGGTTTGCGCGATCAATGGCTAAAGCAGCAGCTGGATCAAGTTTTTCTAACCGCTCAAACATGGCATCTATGCCAAGTTCTTCCGCTTCTTTGTTGAGCGTATGTCGAACCATGGGGTCAGTATCCGGAAAATTCAATTCATCGATGACGGCCTTAATGTACAAACCGGTTCCACCAACCAACACGACGTTTTTTCCGCGGGAATGAATTTCATCAATTGCTGCGCGAGCATCACTTTGATACCAAGCCACAGTTGAATCTTGATTAACATCTAAAACATCGAGCATGTGGTGTCGAATTCCTTGACGTTCATCGACAGTGATCTTGGCGGTTCCGATATCCATTCCACGGTACACCTGCATCGAATCTGCATTGATGACCTCGGCATCAATTGATTCTGCGAGAGCAATACTGAGAGCACTTTTTCCTGTAGCTGTGGCGCCTGCAATAACAACTAACTTCATGTCCGTACGGTTGGAATTCCGAGTGAGACTCCTGTTGAAGAAACTTCACGAGTTCTTAGCTCGTGCGCATCTCCCCCGCGGGTAGCGATTGTTTTTAACTCTTCGCCAATCAAATAATGTGCAGAAGCATCAGTGATGCGCACATCCACAAAATCACCAGCGCGTGCGTTACTAGAATCGGAAAAATGAACTAACCGGAAATCTTCACTCTTTCCGGTTAAACGAGATTCCCGTGCATCGCGACGGCCTTCGTATTCGCCAACTAAAACGCGCATCTCTTGCCCAATAGCTCGTTTGTTAACACTGAGTGATATTTGTTGTTGATGTTCGTGCAGTCGTGTGTAACGCTCGCTGACTATTTCAGCGGGAACCTGATTGGGCATCGATGCCGCAGGTGTTCCTGGACGAATTGAATATTGATATGTATATGCAGCAGCAAATTGTGCCTGGGTGCAGATATCTAGAGTTGCTTGGAAGTCTGACTCTGATTCACCAGGAAATCCAACAATGATGTCTGTTGTAATTGATGCATGAGGCATTGCGCTTCGAACATTGTTAAGGATGTTTAAGTAGCGATCTGTTCGGTATGAACGACGCATGGTTTGCAAAATTTGATTCGATCCTGACTGCAAGGGCATATGCAGATGCGGCATGACATTATGCGTTTCTGCCATTGCTTCAATGACATCGTCTGTGAAATCTCGAGGATGTGGAGACATAAAACGCACACGCTCAAGTCCGTCAATGTCACCACACTTGCGTAGTAACTTTGCAAATGCTTGCCGGTCACCAAAATCCACACCATAGGCGTTGACGTTTTGGCCGAGCAGAGTTATTTCAATGACGCCTTGATTAACCAACGCCCGAATCTCGCGCAGGATCTCTTCCTCTGTCCGGTCCTTTTCGATGCCACGAAGCGTTGGAACAATGCAGAAAGTGCAGGTGTTGTTGCATCCGACAGAGACTGAAACCCACGCTGAAAATGCTGATAATCGCCGTGCTGGAAGTGTCGAAGGAAAATGTTCTAGTGATTCTTTGATCTCTATCTGCGCTTCTTCTTCAATCCGTGCACGTTCTAGTAACGCAGGTAGTGAGCCCACATTATGTGTCCCAAAGACAACATCGACGTAGGGAGCTTTTTTCAAAATAATTGATTGATCTTTTTGGGCAAGGCAGCCGCCAACAGCGATTTGCATTCCTGGATTGAGTTTTTTGATTGGTGCCAAGAAACTGAGATTTCCATATAACTTGTTGTCTGCATTTTCACGAACGGCGCACGTATTGAATACAACAATGTCTGCTTGTTGACCGGTTTGAACTGGGATGAAACCAGCTTCATCTAGCAACCCGGCTATGCGCTCGGAGTCGTGCACATTCATCTGACATCCGTAAGTTTCAACGGAATAGGTGCGCTCCATGTGCTAATCCTATTGCCACTCTTTAGAGCGCGATAACCTCAACTGCAAAGGTATTGCGGTCTATCACGAGCATGTGATGGTTGGGCAGTACGGTCCACCCAGGTTGGTTCCAACCCGTTGATGCAACCAATACGCCAGCGCTATCGGCTTTGTACTTTAATTCGTAATAATCATCTGGCGCCCATTCAGGAGCGCGGTATGGATGATGCTCGCAAATAACAACCCATTGGTTTTCATTCATGATCATCGCGTTAATGCTTGAGTAATCAATGTGCGAACGAATGTAATTCGCCGCAGATTTGCAGCCTTCGACGAATCCCAATTCTTTGATCTTCGTTAAAACAAAGTAAAAATATCGTTCACTATCGGTATCGCCTTGAATCAGTGCACGTAAATCCGGAGCAATGAATGGTTCGAGTGCTGCTGGTGGATATGTCGCACCATTATGAATAAATGAAACATCTTGATAAACAAATGGGTGGGTGTTGTTTTCACTCACTGGCAATCCGGCAGTTGCCCATCGCAGATGCAGTAACGCCCCATCCGAAATCGACTCTTCAATTGCCGCCGAAAAGCCTTTGCTTGTGTGTGCTGCCTCTGGTTGGCGAATCATCTGTGCAACGTTTGTGTCGTGATCGATCGTTGCCACGCCCCAGCCATCGCAATGTACGGATGAAAGGGTCACAAAGGCGTCGAAATCGGACCCAACTGCAGAGTTAAAGGTTTGCTTCTCCTGCGACACGTAACCCAAAAGTCGGCACATTTATCGTCAAACCCCTGTCGCTCAGGTCACACTATGAGGTAGAAAGAGTACCTCGATGCCCCTCATCGAACCAGCATCATCATATTCAAGCCGCCCGGTTTGGATATGTATAAGCATTAGGAGGCGTAAGACTTGTCAAACTTACAGAATGATGAAAAACGCTTAGCTGAACTTGGATACAAGCAAGAGCTTGACCGTTCATGGAGTGGATTCTCGAACTTCGCAATTTCGTTTTCAATTATTTCAATCTTGGCCGGTTGCTTTACAACCTTTGGCCAGGCTTGGAATAACGGTGGTCCAATTGCTATCTCACTTGGTTGGCCACTTATTTCATTGTTTATTCTGATTATTGGTTTTTGTATGTCAGAACTCGTTTCTGCTTATCCGACATCCGGTGGTATTTACTGGTGGGCATCGAAAATGGGTGGAGCTAAGGTTGGTTTCTACACAGGCTGGTTAAATCTGCTTGGTCTGTTTGGATGTACCGCATCGGTTGCATACGGTTGCGCAACGTTCTTTGATCTCTCCTTCTCATCACTGAGCACATCGTGGGCAGAGGGTTACTCATTGCAGCGCGTATTCATTATGTTCATTGTGATTCTTGTAATCATGGCTGCTCTCAATATCGGCAGCGGACACTTGATGGCAACTTTGAACAATATCTCAGTATGGTGGCACGTATTTGGCGCTGCTTTCATTATCGTTGTTCTAGTTATTCTTCCAGAAAATCACATGAGCGTTTATGACATGTTCTCAATGCGAGTCAATAACTCTGCTGGATTAGCTGGCGGCGAAACAAGCGGAACTGCTTTCTGGTTCTATGTGCTTCCACTTGGCTTCCTTTTAACTCAGTACACGATCACAGGCTTTGATGCTTGTGCTCACATGTCTGAAGAGACCAAGGGTGCTGAACACTCAGCTGCTCGTGGATTGTGGCAAGCAATTTTCTACTCCGCTATCGGTGGATGGATCTTGCTCCTTGCATTCCTTTATGCAGTACAAGATGCAGAAGCAGTAACCGCAGGCGGTGGCGGCGTAGCCGTTATCTTTGCTCAAGCACTCAGTGCTAAGTGGGCGGGCGTAGTTCTATTAATCGCAAGCGTCGGACAACTCTTCTGCGGTACATCAGCACTCACAAGTGCTTCACGCATGATGTTTGCATTTAGTCGCGACGGAGCGGTACCTGGTTCCAAGTTGTGGTCAAAGGTAGATAAGAACAAGGTTCCAAAGAATGCTGTTTTGGCTTGTTCAACTATTGCACTTGCAATTACTTTGCCAGCATTGGTTGAAGTAAACATCGGTTCAGCAGATGCACCAATTGTTGTACCTACCGCTTTCTACGCAGTAACTTCAATTACTGTTATCGGTTTGTACTTAGCATTCTTGGTTCCAATTTATCAGCGTTACCGTATGGGCGATAAATTCAAGCCAGGATCATGGACACTGGGTAACAAGTACAAGTGGATGGCTCCGATTGCAATTGCAGAAATTGTGATCATCTGTATCTACTTCATCATGCCAACGACTCCAATGGGTTGGCCAACCAGTGATTCCTTCGACATCAAGTTCGTCAACTATGCACCTGTACTAGTTGGTGGCTCGATGCTCCTTCTATGGATCTGGTGGCACCTATCAGTCAAGAAGTGGTTCACAGGACCAAAGAGCACTATCTAATCTAAAACAATAAAGAACTCCCTCTCATCTACATGATGAGGGGGAGTTCTTTTTTTCCCCTTTAAGTGGAATACTCACCGCTATGAGTTCACTATCAATTGAAGAGTTAACAGCTGCAATCCAATCAGGTGCTATCGATACCGTTGTTGTAGCTATGACAGATATGCAAGGTCGACTTACCGGAAAAAGAATTCATGGAGATCACTTTCTCAATGAAGTTCTCAAGCACGGTACCGAAGGTTGCAATTACCTTCTTGCAGTCGATGTAGATATGAACACCGTGCAAGGTTATGAAATGTCATCATGGGAACGTGGTTATAGCGATTTTGAACTCGCACCGGATTTCAACACTCTTCGCCTAATTCCTTGGCAAGAGGGCGCGGCACTTGTGCTCGCAGATGTGCAGTGGCTAGATCACTCCCCTGTTGTGGCATCTCCTCGTCAGATTCTGCGCAAGCAAATTGCTAATCTCGAAAAAGCTGGAATGCAGGCAATGTGCGGAACCGAACTCGAATTCGTTGTGTACAAAGATTCTTATGAAGAAGCCTGGGACAAGGCGTATCGCGATTTAACACCAGTGAATCAATACAACGTGGATTACTCCATCTTGGGTGGATCTCGAATCGAACCACTGCTTCGCGAGATTCGCCTTGGCATGTCAGGTGCTGGTATGACGGTTGAATCAGTCAAAGGCGAATGTAACCTTGGTCAGCATGAAATTGCTTTTAAGTATTCAGATGCACTTTCCAATTGTGACCAGCATGTTATTTATAAGAATGGCGCCAAAGAAATTGCAGCAGAAGCAGGTTATGCGCTGACATTCATGGCCAAGCCAAATGAGCGCGAAGGTAACTCTTCACACATTCACCTATCTTTCCGCGGTCTAAACGGTGAGTTAGTGATGACTGATGAGTCAGATAAAGAACACGGCATGTCAGAACTTGGTCGTCAATTCATTGCTGGCCAACTTGCTCATATGCGCGAGCTTTCGCTGCTATTCGCCCCAAATATCAACTCGTATAAGCGCTATGTACCCGGATCATTTGCTCCAACTGCTATTCGTTGGGGACGCGATAACCGCACATGTGCTTTCCGCTTAGTCGGTCGCGGTGCAGGTTTGCGTCTTGAAAATCGTATTCCCGGTGGCGATGTGAATCCTTATTTGGCCGTGGCAGGAATTATTGCTGCAGGCCTTGATGGCATCACGAAGAAGATGAAGGTAGAGCCAGCATTTACTGGCAATGCATATGTTTCTGATTCACCACGTGTACCTTCAACCATGAATGAAGCCCTCGATCTTTGGGAGAAGAGTGCGTGGGTTAAGGAAACCTTCGGCGATGAAGTTCAAGCCCACTATGCAAATATGGCTCGGGTTGAAATCTCTGCATACGCTAAGGCTGTAACTGACTGGGAATTATTCCGAAACTTCGAAAGGTTCTAATAAGTGCCATCTACGTATGACGTAATAAACCCAGCAAATGAAAGCATCGTAGAAACTGTAAACCTTTTAGGTTTAGAAGAAACTGATGCTGTTATTGCCAAAGCGGCCAAAGCTTTCGATAGTTGGAAGAACCTTGCGCCAGGAGAACGTGCACGGCTACTCCGTGCTTTCTCGCAAATAGTTTCTGACCATCGCGAAGAACTTGCGCAACTAGAGATTACAAACTCTGGCCACACTCGCGGAAATGCACTGTGGGAAGCAGACAACGTTGCAAATACTCTGATGTATTACGCAGCTGCTCCAGAGCGTTTGTTTGGTCGTCAGATTCCGGTACCTGGTGGAATAGATGTAACTTTCAAGGAACCACTCGGAGTTGTTGGTGTCATTGTTCCCTGGAACTTTCCGATGCCAATTGCTGGGTGGGGTTTTGCACCAGCACTTGCTGCAGGAAACACAGTTGTTTTAAAGCCAGCCGAGTACACACCACTAACTGCAATACGTTTAAGTGAATTAGCACTGAAAGCCGGAATCCCAGAAGGAGTGTTTAATGTCCTTCCTGGAAAAGGAAGCATTGTTGGAAATCGCTTTGTCACCCATCCCCTAGTTCGAAAAGTTGTTTTCACTGGTTCAACCACAGTTGGAAAACAAATCATGGTGGGTTGTGCCGACCAAGTTAAGCGAGTAACTCTCGAACTCGGTGGAAAATCTTCAAACATCATCTTTGCTGATGCTGATGTTGCAAAAGCTGCAGCGGGTGCACCTGGTGCGGTATTTGATAACGCGGGACAAGATTGCTGTGCTCGCTCACGAATCCTTGTTCAAAAATCTGCCTTCGATACATTCATGGAGCACTTCGAAGTAGCTGTGAAGAAATTCCGTGTAGAGGATCCAAATCTTGCAACAGCTGACATGGGTCCACTTATTTCCAAGAAGCAATTCGATGTTGTTGAGTCATTCTTAGATGAACCGGTGGCCTTTAAAGGTTCTGCGCCAAGCGGACCTGGATATTGGATGCCACCAACTGTTCTCTTGCCAAAAAATACGCAGTCTCGTTCGTGGAGAGAAGAAATCTTCGGACCAGTTGTATCAGTCATGACATTTGAAGATGAAGCCGAAGCTATTGCGATGGCTAATGACAGCGAATATGGTCTTTCAGGATCTATTTGGACTCGAGATGTTGGTCGCGCGCTGCGTGTATCTCGTGGAATCGAAACGGGCGCACTTTCGGTTAACTCAAACTCATCCGTTCGTTTCTGGACTCCATTTGGTGGATTCAAGCAATCAGGATTAGGTCGCGAACTTGGGCCCGATGCACTCGATTCATTTACCGAAGTAAAGAACGTCTTTATTTCTAACGACTAAAGAACACTTACAGAAAAGGAAGAAAAATGGCTCAACGTCTAGAAGGCCGCGTAGCAGTAATCACAGGAGCGGGTAGCGGAATCGGTCTTGCAACAGCCAAGCGCTTGGCAAGTGAAGGCGCAAAGATTGTTGCAGTAGACATGAATGCCGAATCTGGCGAAGCAGCTGCAAAAGCTACTGGCGGAATCTTCGTCAAAGCTGATGTTACGAGTGCCTCAGATGTTGAGAACATGTACAAAGTTGCCTTTGATACATACGGTCGCATCGATATTGCATTTAATAACGCAGGTATCTCTCCCCCAGATGATGATTCAATTCTGACTACTGGTCTTGATGCTTGGGAAAGAGTTTTACGCGTTAACACAACGAGTGTTTTCCATTGCTGTAAATATGTAATCCCATACATGCAAAAGGCTGGAAAAGGTTCGATCATTAACACTGCATCCTTCGTTGCAACCATGGGTGCTGCAACTTCTCAGATTGCCTACACAGCGTCTAAGGGTGGCGTACTGGCTATGTCTCGCGAACTCGGAGTTCAGTTTGCTCGCGAAGGTATCCGAGTGAATGCACTTTCTCCTGGACCAGTGAACACACCACTTCTTCAAGAGCTCTTTGCAAAGGATAAAGAACGTGCAGCACGTCGCTTAGTACACATTCCAATGGGACGCTTTGCTGATGACACTGAAATTGCAGCAGCTGTGGCATTCCTTGCTAGCGATGACTCATCATTTATTACAGCATCAAACTTCTTAGTAGATGGTGGTATTTCCGGAGCGTACGTCACTCCGCTTGATATCTAAATAAAACTAGATCCGCTTAATTGGCGCGGTTGCGATGCGGTCAAGAAATTGATCGACTAAATCGTAACCGCGCTGATTTGTTTGTGCTTCAAGTTCTTTTGTCTGAATTCGCAAGGCTTTAACATCCACGCCTTCGGACTCAACTTCAGCGCATCCACCCTCCATATCAAGCCATAAATCCAATACTTGTGGATCTATCTCTGGATGAAATTGCAGGCCGAGGGTTCGTCCATATGAAAATGCTTGCGGGCATAAGTCATTTTCTGCAATCAATGTTGCACCTGGTGGCAAAGTAAATCTGTCCCAGTGATATTGAAACCAAGGACCCCGCGGCACTAAAGCTTCATCTTTACTTTCAATTTCATACCAGCCCAGTTCTGCGCGCGGTGACCTCGAAACACTTCCACCGAGAACACGCGACATCAGCTGTCCACCAAAACAAATTCCAAGCACAGGGATTCCGGCGTTGTGAACTTCTTTCATTTTCTCAAGTTCTGGTAACAACCAATTGCCAACTACATCATCACCATATGCTGGGTATGGCGCACCCATGACAACTACAACATCAAATGTGAGCAGATCTGGCCACTGCACAGTGACATTGGGATTCTTCTGATGTTCTTTATCAACAATAATGAAACGAGTAATTTCATATCCGCGGGCTTTGAATTGATGCCAGATTGGTCCACCATCACTGACGTGATCGTGTTCGATAAAGATTACGCGTTTGCTCATTTTTGAATGCGAATTGGCGCTTGCCCGCGAGCAATAAGACGCTCGAAGTGATGCTCTCGTTTTTCATTAAATCTATTTGATTCTTCAGTAGTTTTATTCAAGAACGCAACGAGTTCGTCTCGGGCAACCAAACCATCACCGGATAAGTCATTTCTTTCAAAGACATCCCAGGCACGAAGTACTGGTGCAATAACTTCTTCAAGGTGTTGCTGCATGTCATAAATACCTGCAAGAGCAATCTGTACAGCTTTACGACCAAAACCTGGCATGTTGGCACCTGGCATATCAAAATTTGTAACGACATCCGTAATTGCGCGCATCGCAGCATTTGGTTCGAGATCAAGGGCTGCTTTAAGTGTATTTCTGTAGAAAATCATGTGGAGGTTTTCATCCAATGCGATTCGTTGCATCATGCCTTCTGCAATCGGATCATCAGAGATCTTGCCTGTGTTTCTATGTGAAATACGAGTAGCTAATTCCTGAAAAGAGACGTATGCAATCGTGTGCAGCATGTCATTCTCATAAGGAGTTTGATATCCCAGCGACATATGTGCCATGCGTAAATCTTCTAATTCGTAAGGGTCAACTCCTCGAGTTGCCATTAAGTAATCTCGAATCACGATTGCATGGCGGCCTTCTTCTGCTGTCCATCGTTCGATCCAATTTCCCCATGCGCCATCTCGGCCCATTGAGAGAGTGATTTCGGTGTGATAACTCGGCAAGTTATCTTCAGTTAAGAGATTGAGAATCAACGAATCTTGTGCGACAGATGACAAACGAGAGTCTTTTGCTTCCCATGCATCACCATTGAGAGGGCCTGCGAAATCGCGTCCTTCGCTCCACGGGACATACTCGTGCGGGTACCAGTTTTTTTGAATCCCAAGGTGTCGCTCAAGTTCGACTGCAACGATGGGTTCGAGGTCGCGGATTAATCGAGATTGGATCTTCGCTGACTCTTCCGACATGCAATAAATCCTACGGTAACTACAGTCTTACTGACGAGTTAGAAATTCTTTTCTGCTCGATCTTTTGCTGATTGTGTGCGCCACGCAGCAATTTGCGCATGATTTCCGCTCAGTAAGATCTCAGGAACACTGATATCGCGCCATGTTTGCGGCTTAGTAAATGCTGGATATTCAGCAAATCCATCTTGCATATGTGACTCTTCGACAATGGATTCTGGGTTGCCAAGTACTCCAGGCAATAATCGGGTAATCGCTTCAATCATCACCATGGCAGCTACTTCCCCGCCACCTAAGACATAATCGCCGATCGAAACTTCGTGAACTCGAACATTTTTCTGAGCGAATGACTCTTGTGAGTAATACTGGCGAACTCGATCGTCAATGCCTTCGTATCGACCGCAAGCAAAAACAAGGTGTGAACGTTGGGCGAAGTTTTCTGCCATACGTTGATTAAATCTCTTGCCCCCAGGAGTTAAAACAATGAGATCAACGTCTTGCACAAGAAGCGGGTCAAGGGCTGAACCCCAGACTTCAGCTTTCATAACCATGCCAGCGCCACCGCCGTAAGGAGTGTCATCTACGCTGTGATGATTATCAGTTGCGTGCGCCCGCAAATCATGAACATTTATTTCAACTAAGCCTTCACTCTGGGCCTTGCCTAAAAGAGATAACTTCAGCGGAGCGAGATACTCTGGAAAAATTGTGACTACGTCTAACTTCATTTCATCTCCCCCGTGATCATCGGAGGAATAACCACAATGCGCTTATTCTTTACATCTACTTCAGGCACTAATTGATGTACAAATGGAATGAGAGATTCGCCCTGTTCGGTTGTGATTGCCAATAAGTCTTGCCCCGGAAGATTAATGACATCAGTTACTTCGCCGTATTTTTCCCCGGATTCTAGATATGTCATACAGCCAATCAATTGAAGGACGTGATATTCATCGTCATCTCCAGTTGATTCATTGATATCAACATCGGAATAGAGCATTTCATTACGCAACTCTTCAATTTGATTACGAGTGGTTATGCCTTTAAACCCCAAGAGCAGAATGCCGTTGTGAACACGTCCGGAGACAATGGTGAGATCACCATGCTTGTCTGTGTTTACGGTTGCGCCAATTGCAAAGCGAATATCGGGATCATCAGTACGAACTTCGATTGTCGCTTCACCAAGAATTCCGTGAGCACGACCAATACGGCCCACGAGTAAACGCATATGCGAAGAGTTGTTAGCGAGCCTCGTCGGTCTCGATGAGATCGACGCGCACTGTACGACCTGCAATTGCACTTACGACTGTGCGAAGAGCCTTAGCTGTTCGGCCATTGCGACCAATAACTTTGCCGATGTCTTCTGGATTAACTCGAACTTCTAGCGTTGTTCCGCGTCGGTGAGTCTTTTCCTTAACAATGACATCTTCAGGATTATCGACGATCCCCTTTACGAGATGTTCGAGAGCTTCATCCATCATTGTTATTCAGCAGCCGCTTCTGGAGTTTCTTCTGGAGTTACTTCTGCAACAACCTCAGCTGCTGGAGTTTCTTCAACAACTGCTTCTGCTGCTGGTGCAGGAGTCTCTTCTACAACTGGATTAGCTTTGGCAGCTAACTTCTCTTGTGCTTTCTTCTTAAGAGTTGTTGCGCCTTCTTTTGGTTCATCCATTGCTTGCTTGACTGCTGCTTCGTAAGCAACACTCTTGTGTGGCTTAGGTGCTGCAACACGGAGAGTTCCTTCAGTTCCAGGAAGTCCCTTGTGCTTTTGCCAATCGCCAGTAACTTTTAAAATTGCCTCTACGGCTGGAGTTGGAAGTGCGCCAGTGCCTAGCCAATACAGTGCACGATCAGAGTTAACTTCGATCAGTGATGGCTCTTGTCCTGGTGCGTAACGACCAATCTCTTCAATGGATAGACCATTGCGAGCTTTGCGTGAATCTGTCACAACAATACGGAAATAGGGTGTACGAATTTTTCCCATGCGCATTAAACGAATTTTTGTAGCCAAGTAACGTGTGCTCCTGTAAATGTGTGCTGTGCCAATTCGATCGCAGCGGGGTGCGCAATCAATGTGGCCAAGCGATGGACTTGGATGTTTCGGGGGTAGAGGGCCCCGTCACAGGTGGCTAATCTTGCCATCAGATAGTCAGGAAGCGAAATTAAGGCCTATCCGCGCTCTTCTGCAGCCCGTTTGGCGGGATTACCTGACTTGGACTTCTTCTTGTGCACCACAGGTGCTTTAACACTCGGCATCTGAGCCATACCAGCACCCATACCAGCTGGCAGTCCCGCTGGTACTGACCCATTGCGCATTTGTTTCATTGCTTTTTGCGCCGCAGAAAATCTTTCAACGAGTGAGTTAACTTCTGAAACTGCTCGACCACTTCCCTTTGCAATTCGTGCACGCCTTGTTCCGTTAAGAACTTTCACATCGCGTCGCTCGTGAGGAGTCATTGATTGAACAATCGCTTTTGTGCGAACTATTTCGCTCTCGTCAAAGTTTTCAATTTGTTTCTTCATTGATGCCGCACCAGGCAACATGGAGAGCAACTTACCCATTGAGCCCATGTTGGCCATTGCCTCAAGCTGCTCTAAGAAATCTTCCAATGTGAAATCATCGCCGCGAGCAAATTTTTCTTCTAACTTTGCACTCGTCTCTGGATTAAGTGCCTTCTTAGCTTGTTCTGCCAGCGTCGCAACATCGCCCAGGCCGAGAATGCGAGATGCCATTCGCTCCGGATAAAACAGATCAAAATCACTAACTTTTTCTCCAGTTGAAACAAACATGATTGGTCGCTTGATTAACTCTGTAATCGAAAGCGCAGCGCCACCACGAGCATCGCCATCTAATTTGGTCAGTACTAAACCATCAAAACCAACGCCTTGCTCGAATGCGCGAGCAGTGGCTATTGCGCTCTGTCCAATCATGGCATCGATGACAAATAGGATTTCATCTGGCTTGATTTGCTCACGGATTGAAATTGCTTCATCCATTAATTCATCGTCAACGCCCAATCGACCAGCAGTGTCGACGATGACCATATTGTGAATTTTTGACTGTGCGAATGCCAGTCCATCACGTGCAACGTGAACAGCATTTCCTGAACCGTTGCCAATTTCAGGTGCGAAAACTGGTACTCCAATTTGTTCACCTAAAACTTGCAGTTGAGTAACAGCATTTGGTCTTTGAAGATCGGCAGCCACTAAAAGTGGAGTATTGCCTTGGTCCTTATAAAACTTTGCAAGCTTTGCAGCAAGAGTAGTTTTACCAGCACCTTGTAATCCAGCCAACATAATTACTGTTGGAGGATTCTTAGCAAATCTGATCCTTCTGCCTTCGGAGCCAAGAATTTTGATGAGTTCTGCATTAACAACATCGAAAATTGCCTGAGCTTGATTGCTGCCAGCTTGCAGAGTTGGAAGAAGCGCAGCGGCTTCTGCACCGATGCGTTCGGTAAAGAGATCGACAACCTCTTTTGCAACATCTGCTTCAAGAAGAGCAATCGTTATCTCATCCAGAACTGCATCGATATCGGAGGAAGAAATCTTTCCCTTTGATCGCAAATTGCCAAAAGTTTTGGCAAAGCGAGCCGAGAGTGCATCAAACATGTGCAGAGCCTACTTTAAGAGAGAGGCCAATCGCTCTTTGACTTGTAATGCACGCAAGGGGCTCAGGGGTTCACCTGAAATTTCTGTGACGTACAACGTGTCAATCGCTTCTGCGCCCAATGTTGTAACAATTGCCGATTTAATATCAATCTGACATCTGGTAACGGCAGAACCAATTGTGAATAAGAGCGCCGGCCGATCATGGCTTCGAATTTCGATGACAGTAGCATCGGTTGCAGCATCATCGAAAACTTCAATCTCGAGGGGTGGCACTGGAATCAAGGATTGTTGAGAATAGGAATCAATTCGATCGCTAATCTTTTTCTCAATTTTTCTTGCATCAATTAATGCATCAGCTAAGTCTCGCTGCAGTTTTTCTTTGGTTGGCTCTTGTGCATGCGGACTTGAAACTACAATCCATCGCATTACTGCGCTTGCTTCGATAGTTTTCGTTCGAGCGGACCTAACGTCTAATCGTGCAACATTAAGTACTCCAGCTACCACGGACAACAAGCCAGGTTTATCTGGCGCAATAATTTCTATTTCGTATTCACTTCCTCGGTTGCTAATTTCTATCCACAATTCACCTCGGCGTGCGATTTCTAACTGCACTGCAGAAACTTCTGGTTGTTGAGCTATCAACGTGCCAGTCATTGCACTCTTCACTCGGTTTACGAGTTCAGCTACTAAGCCGGCTTTCCAATCACTCCAAGCGGCTTTTCCTGTCGCTTCTCCATCAGCAATACTCAAAGCATATAGTAACTCGAGGGTTTCAAGGTTTGGAATTACAGCAAGGACCGATGCAATAGTTGCAGGATCATCCAAGTCACGTCTTGTTGCAGTTGCTGCCAACAGCAAATGATGGCGCACTAATAATGCAATCGTATTAACTTCAGATTCCGAAAAACCCAATCGTTTTGCCAAGGGAATAATCAGTTGTTCGCCACGTTTGCAATGATCAGCATCCGTTCCTTTACCAATGTCATGAAACAAAGCAGCAAAGAGAAGCAAGTCGGGTCTATGTACACGTCTAGTTAGTTGTGCGGCATGTACGGCCGTTTCGACCATGTGACGATCAACTGTATGTCGATGTAGTGCATTTCTCTGCGGTAAAGAACGAACTGCTCTCCATTCCGGTATCCATGAAAAAATGATTTCTTCTTGATCAAGGGCTTCCCATACTGGAACCATCGCTGCCCCAGCACCAATTAAAGTAATTAAGTTTTCTCGTGTTGGACGTGGCCACGGCGTTGGTATTTCAAAATCTGCACTCTTAATGTTTTGTGCTAATTCAACACATGAATCAAGTGATAAAGGCGCACCGCGTTGGGCGGCTAAAGCACTCGCTCTCAGACCAACATCGTTATCCCCCGATTCAAAATGCATGACAACCTCATCACTTTTGAGGAAGACGTTCTTTCCAATCTCTTGGCGGGAATCTTTACGCCCTAAGAATGATTTCTTTGCAAGAATTGTCTTCTCAATTCGATGAAGTGTGAAATCTAAAAGATAGGCAATAGAGCGAGCCGAGTGAGCTACGTTGGCCATAAGTTCGTCTGCATCTGCATACTTCAAGCGTGCGCTAACTTTGTCCTGTTCTTGGAAAATCAATTTATCTTTGCCGCGCTGAGTAACAATATGTAACTCTTCACGCACCGTTGACAAGATCGCTTCAGCAGAACTAATGCGATCAAGGGGTATCTCTAGTACATCAGCAGCAGCTATCGCTCGAAGTACAGCTGCATCGCGCAAGCCACCTTTGGCTTCCTTAAGATCCGGCTCAAGTAAATAAGCTAAATCACCAGAGCGTTGGTGTCTTTCTAGTAACGATGTCTTAAGCAATTCAAAGTGGTTCTTGAAGTAAAAACGCCAATCTTCTTGTGCTTCACGATGAACATTGTCAACGATTTCGTGGTCTCCAACGATGTATCTAATGTCTAATAAACCAGTTGCAACTCTGATGTCATTGCGAGCAGCATCACGCGTCTGAGATCTGGTACGCACTGAGTGGTCAATGCTTACTCCTTTATCCCACAGGGGATACAGAACTGAGTTAACAAAGGCTGCCAAGGCTTCTTCTGAGAGAGAGTCCTTATGTAAGAAAACTATGTCTAAATCTGATCCAGGAAATAGTTCGCCGCGGCCGTAACCTCCGACCGCGGCGATAGCTATTTCTTCTACTCCTGTTTTGAAGTCACCATTTGTAAGTGCTGATTGATACAGGGAAATCAGTAAACGATCGCTCTCATCTGATCGTGCACGTCTTTCGCGAGTACCCACAGGTTTTTACTTGGTTCTGTCTTTATCTCGTAATCTAGATCGCATCAGATCCGCGTTCGCCTGTGCGCACACGAACAACTTGTTCCACTGGAATTGACCAAACTTTTCCGTCACCAATAGAACCTGTTGATGCAGCTTTAACTATGACATCAATAATTGCAGCTGCATCGCCATCATCTGCGAGTACTTCTAGGCGAACTTTTGGAACGAGATCCACTGTGTATTCGGCACCGCGATACACCTCTGTGTGACCCTTCTGTCGCCCAAATCCACTTGCTTCTGAAACGGTCATGCCTGCAACACCATGTGCCTGTAAGGCATCTTTAACTTCATCTAACTTAAATGGCTTAAGAATTGCTGTAATTAGTTTCATACGAGTGAACCTCCGCGTGATGAGTTTGTCATTTCATAAGCAGTTTCTGCGTGCTCATTGAGGTCAATACCTGCGACTTCAACATCACGCTTAACTCTAAAGCCAATAGTCTTTTCAATTGCGAAGCCGATTATGAGCGTAGCAATGAATGAGTACAGTGCTACTACAGCGACACCGATTGCTTGCTTACCAAGTAGTGCTAATCCACCACCGTAGAACAAACCATCAATGCCGACGCTATTAACCGCACTAGCTCCGAATAATCCAATTGCTAGTGATCCCCAGATGCCACCTACTAGGTGAACGCCAACAACATCGAGTGAATCATCTAGATTGAACTTGTATTTTAAACTTACGGCAAGTGAGCAGAATATTCCTGCAAACAAACCAATAACTACCGCAGCCCAAGGAGCAACGAAGGCGCACGCCGGCGTAATTGCAACCAAACCTGCAACTGCTCCTGACGCTGCACCGAGTGAAGTTGGATGCCCTTGACGAATTTTCTCAACAAGTAGCCAACCTCCGAGTGCTGCAGCGGCTGCAACTTGTGTATTAATCAAAGCGAGTGCTGCTGTTCCATTTGCAGCTAGTGAAGAGCCTGCATTAAATCCAAACCAACCAAACCACAGTAATCCGGATCCGAGCATTACCAAAGGAAGTGAGTGAGGACGCATTGATTCCTTGCGCCAACCAACTCTTTTGCCAAGAACAATGGCAAGGGCCAGAGCTGCGGCACCAGCGTTTATGTGTACGGCTGTACCGCCAGCAAAATCTTGAACTCCTCTACTTGCAAGAAAGCCCGCTCCAGTCACAGTGTCGCCAACTTTGTTTCCAAATGCGAAAACCCAGTGCGCAACTGGGAAATAAACCACTGTTGACCATATCGCAACAAAAACTGCCCACGATGTGAACTTAGCGCGATCCGCAATTGCGCCAGAAATTAGTGCTGGTGTAATTATTGCGAACATCAATTGAAATGCTGCAAAAACTAATACTGGAATCGGATAGAGGCCACCATTATTAGTAAAATCATTTACAACTCCACCTAGACCAGAGAATGAGAATGATCCGTACCACGGTGAATCTGCTTGATAACCAAACGCTAGTTCAAAACCATAAATTACCCAGAGCACACTCACAACGCCCATAGAGATCATGGACATCATGATCATGTTAAGCACGCTCTTTGTTCTAACCATTCCTCCATAAAAGAAGGCAAGACCCGGAGTCATGAGTAGAACGAGAGCTGTGCTCGCTAAAATCCATGCTGTATCTCCGGAGTTAATAACCATTTCATCCATAAGTAACTACTTTCACTTGTGTGGTTCTTAAATTTCTTTGAGCTCTCGCCTTTGAGATGGGGCAAAGGTGCCGCAGCCGAGTTACACGAAGGCGCATTTAAAGTTTCAGGCGCATCACATTTTTAGGCCGAAATCAGGCCTGTGTTACATCTAGGTTAAGAAATCAGGCCTTTGATGTACGTGGTGGGGTCGAATTGGGCTAAATCCTCTATGGATTCGCCAGTGCCGATGAACTTAATTGGTATGTCCAGCGCACTCTCGATTGCGAGGGCAATTCCCCCTCGGGCGCTGCCATCTAACTTGGTCAGGATAATTCCTGTGACATTTACGGCCTCTGTAAAAACTTTTGCTTGCTGCAATCCATTTTGGCCCGTTGTTGCATCAATTACTAAAAGAACCTCAGCAATTGGTGAAACCTTCTCAATCACACGTTTGATCTTTCCAAGTTCATTCATTAAATCGCTCTTATTATGTAAACGTCCAGCGGTATCTATAAAGAGAAATGCCGCAGAGAGTTTTTGAGCTTTCTCAATGGCATCAAAGGCTACCGAAGCTGGATCAGAATTCTCTTTGCCACTAATTACTACCACACCTATTCGCTGACCCCACGTTTGTAATTGCTCAACTGCAGCGGCGCGAAAAGTATCTGCAGCAGCCAGTACAACCGTTCCTTGGCTTTGAAAACTTCGTGCGAGTTTCGCCACCGTCGTGGTTTTTCCAGTTCCATTAACTCCAACAACCATCACCGCAGTAACGCCAGAAGTAATGGAAATTGTGCGCTCTTTCTCAGATAAATGCGATAACAAAACTGCTTCTAGGGATTCCTCAGGAGTAGCTGACTTGAGTTTCCTAGTTTGCTCAATGATCGAATGAGCAAGATCAGCGCCTAAATCTGCGGTAATCAGTTCGTTTGTGAGTTCATTTAAATCTGGTTTATTCAGTGAATCAGTTACTTTGATTTTTGATAAAAACTTAGAAAAAATTCCCATGTACAGCTAATTTCAGTTTTAGGCGGTTTCGGATTCACGAAGACGCTGAGAAATAACTTCAGTGACGCCGTCTCCGCGCATCGTGACGCCATACAGAGCATCTGCAATTTCCATAGTGCGTTTTTGGTGAGTAATGATGATGAGCTGCGAACTTTCGCGGAGCTCTTCGAGCACGCCAAGCAAACGTCCAAGGTTTACATCATCGAGTGCAGCCTCAACTTCATCCAGTACGTAGAACGGACTTGGTCGCGCTTTAAAGATTGCAACGAGCATGGCCACAGCAGTAAGAGATTTTTCTCCACCGGATAGCAATGAGAGTCGCTTTACGCGCTTTCCTGGTGGACGAGCTTCGACATCAACACCTGTCGATAACAGATCATCAGGATTAGTCAGAATCAAGCGACCATCTCCACCTGGGAACAATCGTGCGAAGATTTCCTCAAAGTGCTTTGCTGTCTCTTCGTAAGCTTCCATAAAGATCTGTTGAACTCGATCATCAACTTCCTTGACGATATCTAGCAGATCCTTCTTAGTGTTCTTAAGGTCTTCGAGCTGTTCGGCTAAGAACTTCAATCGCTCTTCGAGAGCGTCGTACTCTTCAAGTGCAAGCGGATTAATCTTTCCAAGAAGTGTGAGTGAACGCTCTGTTGCAGCCAAACGTTTTTCTTGTTGATCGCGGCGATATGGAATCAATTCAGTAGTGATGATTTCTCCGGCTTCATTTTCAAGGAACGTCGGAACATCATTATGTGGACCATATTCATTTACCAATGTATTTGTATCTACGCCTAATTCTTCGACTGCCTTCAGTTCGAGGGCTTCAATGCGCATGCGTTGTTCGGCTCGCGCAATTTCATCTCGATGAACACTATTCGTTAATTGTTCTAACTCGATCGCTAATTCACGTCCTCTTGCTCTAATCGTAAGAGTTTCACCCTCACGCTCTGCACGTGACTCTTCAAGACGTGCGCGCTCCGTGGCTGCCTTAGCAATCGAACGTTCAATGTGGATTAAGACTTCGTAGGCTGCTTCTGCAACTGATTGCGAAATAACCGCACCTCGTGCTCGTGCGCCTCGTCGTGACACCGCTCGCTCGGATGCATCGCGCTCTGCTTTTGCAGCGTCTTCAAGTGCTTTTGCACGTGCAGCTAGTGAATCAACGCGTTCTTCGCTCGTACGAACTGCCAAACGTGCTTCTACTTCTGTGCTGCGAGCAGTTGAAACTTGCGCTCTTAAAACTTCCACTTGCGCATGATTAGGTTCTGGTGTTTCACCTTGCATCGAAAGTTGATTTGAAGCGATGTTTAACTCGTTTTCATCACGAGATTTTGCCGCTGATGCTTCAGCTATTGAAACGTTTAAGCGATCAACTTCGGCTGCAGCAGATTTGGCGTTTTGCCCTGCCACAGCAAGTTGTTCAGTTAAGGCTGCAATGCGTGCATCTGATTCATTGAGTTTGCCAAGTGCTTGGTCATACTCGCTCTGACTGGAAGCCAGATCATTGGTTGCAGTTGAAATCTCGAAACGAATGCGATCTGCCTTGTGAGTAATCTCTTCTAACTTACTTGTGAGGTCCGCAATCAGTGCATTAATTTCAATCAGCGATGAAGTGGATTTTGAACCACCGCGTGCTCGAGTAGACGTGACGATGTCGCCATCTCGAGTGACAACGCGAATGTGTGGGTGATTGCGAAGCACATCTGCGGCATCACGAGCTGAGTCCACTACGGCCGTTGCGCTGAGCAATGAGGAGACCAATGATGCGATTGACGTTGATTGCACATAAGCATTGAGGGAAGTCAGGCCAGATGGAATTGAATCTGCAGATCTGGCATTTTCGTCGAAAACGAGAACGTCGGCTTGTCCTAGATTCTCTGATCGCATCGTCGTGAGTGCACTCACTGCAGAGTTCAGATCTTGAACAACAATTGCATCTGCCAAGGAGCCAAGGGCTGCAGCAACTGCGCTTTCGTATCCTTTTTCAATTGAGATCAGCGAACTAACGCTGCCCAGAATTTTTACACCACGTGAATTAGCAAGTAAGGCCGATGCACCGTCATTGCTCTTCGAGGTGATGCGAAGAGCTTCAAGTTTTGCTTCTACGGCGTTCTTTTCTCGGTCAGTACTGCGTTCATTGTCCACGAGATCTGCAAGTGTCTTCTTTGCAGCCTCTAACTTGGACTTAGCTGATTCAAATTGTGAATCTAAACCGAGTTCGCTGGAGTCAGCACTTGCGATTTCTAATTCAAATGTTGAGTATGCACGCGAGGCTTCATCTGCACGTTGCTGAGCTTCATTGCGGGATTTTTCTAAGCGAGCAATTTCTTCTGCGATTGCTTCAAGTCGAGCGCGGAGAGATTTGATGTGGCCTTCTTGTCGGGCTGTGCCTTCGCGCGCATCTGCAATAGCTCGCATTGCTGCGGCAACTTTGTCTTCTTCGCTTTTGAGAGAAATTTCCGCTTGCTGTAGCGCACTTGTTGCATCACTTAACGCAGTATTTGCGTTGAGCACTGCTGTGCGAAGTTCGGATTCTTCTTGGCGCAGTGCTTGTGCTTCGCGATCAAGTGCATCTGGATCGCGGCCGAGTGTTCGCGCCTCTTCGGCTTCCTCGGCTAAGAATCGAGAACGTTCTTGAGCTAAAGAAGCCGTTCCGCGAAATCTTTCACGCAATGAATTTAATTGGTAATACGTTTCTTGTGCTTTGACTAAAAGCGGACCGTCAACTGCAGCCTGTACATCGAGTGACTCTTCGCGTGCACGAACTTTGTCTAATTCAGAATCAACGATTGCTCGTCTTTCTCGCAATGCTGTTTCGTCTGCAACCTCAGCATCGAGAGTCTTCGTCATTGCTATGTAATCATCTGCAAGTAAACGTAATTTTGCATCGCGCAAATCAGCTTGAATAGTGGCGGCCTTCTTTGCGACTTCGGCTTGCTTACCTAGTGGACGAAGTTGTCTACGTAATTCAACAGTAAGGTCTTGAACACGAGCCAAGTTGGCTTGCATGGAATCGAGTTTGCGAAGCGCTTTTTCTTTTCGCTTGCGGTGCTTTAGTACGCCAGCTGCTTCTTCAATAAATCCACGGCGCTCATCGGGATTAGCCATCAAGATTGCATCGAGTTGGCCCTGGCCGACAATCACGTGCATTTCGCGGCCGATTCCAGAATCGCTGAGCAGTTCTTGAATATCTAACAGACGCGACGCTTCACCATTTATTTGGTACTCACTCTGGCCGTTTCTGAAAAGTATGCGTGAAATTGTTACTTCGGAATAATCAATGTTGAGTGCACCATCAGCGTTATCAATGGTGACTGAAACTTCTGCTCTACCAAGAGGTGCGCGCCCGCTAGTGCCGGCAAAGATGACATCTTCCATCTTTCCGCCGCGAAGAGATTTCGCACCTTGCTCACCCATTACCCATGTCAGAGCATCAACAACATTTGATTTACCGGATCCATTTGGTCCGACCACGCAGGTGATTCCCGGCTCCAGACGCAAAGTGGTCGCCGAAGCAAAGGACTTAAAGCCCTTGAGCGTGATGCTCTTTAGATACACGCGGTAAACCTACCTTGCGAGCGCTTGAATTAGCGAAGTAACACGGCGGCTAAGCCCTTACTTACCATCATCCACAACTTGAGGTTTTGCCTGATCCTTTAACAATTCGTAGGCACTTCTGGCAGCTACTTGCTCGGCTTCTCTCTTGCTCTTTCCTGTGCCGCGCGAAATAAAGGTGCCAGCGACCATTGCATCGGCGCTAAAACTCTTGTCGTGATCGGGTCCTGTTTCAGTAACAATGTATTCGGGAGCGCCTTTGCCAAGTTGAGCAGTTAACTCTTGAAGTGCTGTCTTGCCATCTAAACCTGAGCCACGCGCCATTGCCTGCGTTAACGTTGAATCAATTAACGTGCGAACAACCTGTGCACTGGTGGCAAAGCCAGCATGAAGATAAATAGCGCCAATCAATGCTTCTAGTGCATCTGCAAGAAGAGAGTTCTTATCTCGGCCACCGGTAACTTCTTCACCTTTGCCCAGGCGTATGTACTTTCCAAGATTTAGTTCGCGTGCAATATCGGCAAGGGCTCTCATGTTTACAACCCCGGAACGAAGAGGCGAGAGTCTGCTTTCGTCTAAATCTGGGAAACGTTTATATAACTCTTCTGTAACTACTAACCCTAAAACTGAATCGCCGAGAAATTCTAAGCGTTCGTTGGTTTCTTTCGCACCACTCTCGTAAGCAAATGAACGGTGAGTAAAAGCTAATGCCAAAAGATTTGGATCAACATCAACACCGAGGCGTTGCGTTAACTCAGAGTACAGATCAGACCTCGATAACCTGACGGCGGTTATAAGTTCCGCACGTTGGACATGCAGTGTGTTGCAATTTTGGTTGTTGGCATTGTGGGCACGCCGCTAGTGCTGCCGCAGTTGTTTTCCACTGACTACGACGAGAACGAGTCTTTGAGCGAGACATCTTTCGCTTTGGTACTGGCACGGTGGCGTCCTTAATCTCTTCTTAAATCTCATCTGAGATACCGCGGCTCACGAGGAGTGCGGATATGGGTGAAAGTATCCCCTAAAAGTACGAATTCTGAAAATCGACCGGGAATTGCCTACTTATCTGGCCCATCGATGAGAGTGCCTAGGGCGGCCCATCGCGGATCGCTCTGCGCATGAGCATGGTCTTCAGGCAGGTTTTCCCACTTCTCACCGCACTGTTGGCATAAACCTAAACACTGTTCTGAACAGAGTGGGTTGATTGGAAGTGCTAGAACAATCGCATCTCGCAATGGGATTTCAAGGTCTATGTAATCTCCTTGCATAAGCAATTCGTCATCAACATCTAAATCATCTATGGCGTCTTCACTAGGGCGTCGTTTTTTCGAACCCTTAGATCCTTTTTCATGGTGGACTTCATAGCGATACAACTCTTGGAAACTTCTATCGATATCAATAGCTATTGGGTCAAGACAACGGATGCACTCGCCCATTGCCGTAGCAAATACATCGGCGGTTGCAAGGACGCCTTCGGTAACAGATTCAAGGCGTAGATCTACTTCGATAACTTCACCCTCTGGAACGCTTATGAGTTCGACACCAAATGGTTCGGTTAAATCAAAGTCAATTGAATACTCTTTCATTTCACCTGCACGACGTGGCAATTCGTGGGTGTTCACACGAAAGGGTGAAAGATCGCGAGTCATGCTCTTAATACTTTACTTATCGTTAGCGAGTTGCGATAAAACATCCTTATCGCCGGCGCCCGCAAGTCTTTCACGACCACGAGCCACAGCATCAGATGTTTTGTTAAGAATTACTTCAAGAGTTGCAAGTCGCGAGTCAATGTATTTTTCAACTTCTTCGCGCTCTGCATCTGCCTCAAGATGGGCATCATCTAAAATATGTTGAGCCTCTTCACGAGCAGCTGAAACAATTGCTGTCTGCTCAATCATTCGTGAAACTTCTTCGCGAGCACTTGCAATCAAAGCTTCGGCGCTAGTGCGCCCTTCTTCAATGAGTGAGTCACGTGATGCGATGATTTTTCGGGCAGCTTCTAGATCATTTGGAAGTGCAGCTCTTGCTCCATCTAGAATTTCTAAAATTTCGCCCCGGTGAAGCACGCACGATGCCGACAACGGAACTCCGCGAGCTTCTTCAACCATTGCAATGGCAGTTGTTAACTTCTCAATCGAATCCATGGATCACTTCCCTGCTACTCGATGTTTAAGTGCTTCGTTAATGCTCGGTGGAACCATAGAGGAAACATCTCCACCGTAATGTGCTAATTCTTTCACAAGTGAGGATGATAAAAAGGAGTGAGTTGGAGATGTCGCCATAAACATAGTTTCAACACCAGATCCTTGAAGGTTTACCTGGGCCATCTGCAATTCGTAATCAAAATCTGAGACCGCTCGTAAGCCCTTAACGATTGATTGAACTGAGTTTGATTTACAGTAATCAACGAGCAATCCGCTCCATGAATCAACTCGAACATTAGAAAACTTCTTGGTAACTTCAGTAATCATTGAAATACGTTCATCAACTGTAAACAAACTTGATTTTGTACGATTCTCGAGGACAGCAACAATTACCTCATCAAAGTGGCGGCTAGCACGTTCGATGATGTCTAAGTGACCATAAGTGATTGGATCAAATGATCCAGGACAAACTGCGCGTCTCATGGGTCAAACGCTAGCAACGATTTCTGTGCTTATCCATTCTTCGCGTAATTAGCGTAATAAATACTCGCTTGTCCGTATACCTTGGTTCGAGAAGGCTCATACCCCTGGGGCCACACAGGTTGTGGAGTCTTTGATGCTCTCTCTACTGCAATTACGGCTCCATCTTTAAAGAAGTTATTCGAGAGTAAATTTTCTAAAATAGTTGTGAGTTCAGAATCTGCAAAGTCATATGGTGGATCAATATAAACAAAGTGATATTGATGCTGCGGAGTTGATTCAACAAACTTCTGTGCTGACATATGGAACAAGTGAAAAACCCCAACTGTTTGAGCCTTTTGGACAAGTAATGAATTCGTGGAGATTGTCTTTGCTGCAGAATCATCTTTTTCCACACAATGCACTAATGAAGCCCCGCGTGAAAGTGCTTCTAGACCCATGGCGCCTGATCCTGAGAACAAATCCAAGACGTGCAACCCAAGGAAGTCACCAAATTCAGAAGTCAGTGTTGAAAAAATTGCTTCGCGAGCACGATCTGATGTTGGCCTAGTTGCTCCCGCAACACTCGATAAGGAGCGTCCTTTTGCAACGCCAGCAATAATTCTCATTGCATCAACCCTTATCTATGAAATCTGTCGCTGAGTCTGTTTCTAAGAACTTTAGTTCATCATTGAGCGATTTAAAGCCTGCCAAAATTGGATCATCGTGAATGAGTTTTTCCGCACTCTGGCGAGCACTATCGATGAGTTCTTCATCGCGAAGAACACGTAACAATCGCAGATGCGAACGAGTGCCGGATTGGCTAGCACCTAGCACATCTCCTTCTCTGCGTTGTTCTAGATCAATCTTTGATAGTTCAAAGCCATCTACTGTTGAAGCCACTGCATCCAGGCGAATTCGGGCAGGAGTTTCTGGCATTGCATTAGTGACTAACAAACAGAGCCCCGGAGAAGTTCCACGACCAATGCGTCCTCGAAGCTGATGTAACTGTGAAACACCAAATCTATCCGCATCCATTATGACCATCACTGTTGCATTAGGAACGTCTACGCCAACTTCTATCACTGTCGTTGAAATAAGTACGTCAATCTCACCAGCAGAAAAAGCGGACATTGTTGACTCTTTAACTTCCGTGGAAAGACGACCATGCAATGGCGCAACACGTAATCCCGAAAAAGGACCGCTGTGTAGCATCGGTCCCAACTCTTCAACACTTGCAATGGTCTGTGATTCGGTTCCAAAGAGAAAATCCATATCCGCGTCTTCATTATTTGTAGCGCTAATTCGGGGCGCAACTACGTAAGCCTGATGACCTTTTGCTACTTCTTCAGCAATTCTTTGCCATGCTCGTTCTAAGTGTGCAGGTTTTTCTTGTGCTGCAATTACGTGTGTAGTTATCGGCTGTCTTCCTAGTGGAAGTTCCTTTAAAGTAGAAACATCTAAATCGCCGAACACGGTCATGGCCACTGTTCGTGGAATTGGTGTAGCCGTCATTACTAATAAATGTGCAGGTGTGTGCGCTTTGCTCTTGAGTGCATCACGTTGTTCAACACCAAATCTGTGTTGTTCGTCAACAACAATGAGTCCCAGATCATTAAAAACAATTGACTCGCCTAGTAACGCATGTGTACCGATGACAATGCCGGCTGAACCACTGGCTGCTAGGGCAAGTGCTTCTTTACGGGATGCAGCGCTCTGAGATCCTGTCAGAAGAGTCACTTGTGTTGCTTTTTCATCGCCACCTAACATTCCACCGTGTGCCAAATTTCCTAATAGTTTTGTAATTGTTCGAAGGTGCTGTGCTGCCAAAACTTCCGTGGGAGCAAGAAGTGCCGCCTGTCCCCCGTTATCAATTACCGCCAGCATCGCTCGCAATGCAACGATTGTTTTACCCGAACCTACTTCGCCTTGAAGTAATCGGTGCATCGGATGAGATTGTGCTAAATCAGATTCAATTTCGGCGCTTACTTCTTTCTGTCCAGCTGTTAATTCAAAAGGAAGCAACTTATCGAATGCATCTAGCAATCCACCATTGACCCGAGGTCGCGCAATTGCATCGAGGGATCTAAGTGCGGCTTTTCTCTTGGCCAAAAGTAGTTGCAGCAAAAAAGCTTCATCAAAAGTTAGACGCTCGCGAGCTATTTCAGCGTGTTCTAAATCAGCTGGCTTGTGCAGTTGAACCAATGCTTGGTGCAACGTTGGATAGCCATGTTTCTCGCGAATTTCATCAGGTAAAAAATCCGGCACTTCATCTAGGCCTTCTATAGCTAAATCAATACATTGTGCGATCTTCCATGATGGCATCTTTGATGCAGCTGGATAAACAGCTAAGAACTTTCCAGCGAACTCATCAACAGCGCTTTCAACATCATTGCCAACTGGGATTAGTTCATAATCTGGATGCGCTAATTGGCGTTTGCCTTTAAAGACACCAACTTTGCCCGCAAATAAGCCTTGCCGCCCCACCCGCAAATCTTTCTCTCGCCAAGCTTGATTAAAAAATGTCAGTGAGAGTTTTGCTTTTCCATCGGTAACAATGACTTCGAAAATACTTCCCTTTCGGCCACGAAGGGGACGATTTGAAGCGCTAAAGACTTCAGCAAGAATTGTGACTTCATCGCCTTCTTGCAGAGTTGAAATATCTGTTAACTCACCGCGGACTGCATAACGGCGGGGATAGTGACGCAATAAATCGCCGACGCTCTTGATTCCAAAAGTAGTATCTAAAACTTTTGATGTGCGGTCTCCTAGAACGCTGCTTACTTTGCTATCAAGGGAGGCCATGGCGTCATTCTCCACTGTTTGGGGTTATTGAGCGTGGATTGGCGTCTGGGCATGGGCTCACGCTAATCTTGCGCCCTGTAAATACGTATGAAGGAGTTCAGCAATGGCTGCAACATGTGACGTCTGTAAAAAGGGTCCAAGCTTTGGTAACAACGTTTCTCACTCACAAGTGAAGACTCGTCGTCGCTGGAATCCAAATATTCAACGTGTTCGTACTCTTGTTGGCGGAACACCTAAGCGCCAAAACGTATGTACTTCATGTCTCAAGGCTGGAAAAGTTACTCGTTAATTTTTAAATCAATTAATTGAAATGGCGCCAGGATTCTGGCGCTTTTTTCATTTCTAAAACTTTTACACCGCTACCTTCGATAACTCTTCCGATGCTAATTCCCGGAAGATTAACTCCAGTAGCCAAGAGAACGTGATCCTCTCCGCCGCCCAGCACGAGGTCCCATACGTCACAACCAATTGTTTGTGCCAGTGCTGCTAGGTCTGCGAATCCATCAGACTTTTCTATTTTCTTCGTATCAATTTCTAAGCCAATCGAAGAAGCTTTACTGATCTGTTCTGCCTGAACAAATAAGGAGTCGCTGACATCGCAGAGTGCATGTGCGCTCTTAAAACTGCGCATCACAGCTGGGTCAAGGTGTGGAGATTTGAATTGAGAAAGTGCGCGTGCGTATGCAGGTGACTCTGGAAGATTCTTGGTGAGAATTTCTAAACCAGCGCGAGACCAACCTGGCAACGCAGAAAGATAAATCGAGTCACCAACACGAGCCCCAGCACGAGTGATATGTAAACGCGAAGCTCCGATTGCCGTCATTGAGATCATGACTTTGTCCGCGCGAGATAAGTCTCCGCCAACAACTACTGCATCGGATTTAGCGGCGGTATCAGCCATTCCTTGGGCAAGTCCTTTAATCCAATCCATATCTTCGTTACCGGTAAGAGTTAAGGCAACAACTAAATAACGCGGGTCGGCTCCCATTGCATAAACATCTGCGAGATTGGCAACTGTTATCTTGGAACCAATTTCATAAGCGGATGACCACCCTCGATTAAAGTGAATATCCTCTATTGCCATATCTGTCGTAATCACCGAATGTTGATCAGTTGATACAACGGCTGCGTCATCGCCAATTCCAACAATTACTCGTGGGTTTTTCTGATTCAACGGAGAAAAAATTGAGGAGATCTCAGATATGACCTGCTCCTCATTGAATTTCATGCCTCAAGAATACTCATTGCCGCATCGGCATCGAATGGGATAAGTTGTCCCCTTAACAGCAGAAGGAGCCCACAATGTCAGTACAGGCATACATTTTGATTCAAACTGAAGTTGGAAAAGCTTCTAGCGTTGCAACTGCAGTCTCAGCAATTCCTGGCGTGACATTAGCCGAAGGCGTTACTGGACCTTATGACGTAATCATGCGCGCCGAAGCACCAAGCATGGAAGATTTCGGTCGAATGATTTTGTCTAAAGTTCAGGGTGTTCCAGGTATTACTCGCACATTGACGTGCCCAGTTACATATTAATTCTCTAGTACTCCATTAGTACGTAACAGCGCAGTTTTAATCAGCTCTTCAATGATGTTTTCATAACTCTTTCCAGTTGCTGCCCACATCTTTGGAAATACTGATGTTGCTGTGAAACCAGGCATTGTGTTGAGTTCGTTGATAAAAACTTCTCCCGTTGTGGCGTAGAAAAAATCCACTCGTGCTAAACCAGAGCATCCCAAGGCCTTGAAAGCTTGTATTGCTTTAGATCTAATTACCTCTGCGGTATCACTCGGAATCAGAGCAGGTAACTCAATTTTTGTTGCTCCATCTAGATACTTCGCTTCAAAATCATAAAACTCAAACTTAGGGTCAATCGAGATTGAACCCACAATTGAAGCCTCTGGTGATCCATTTATTTCAAGAACTGCGCACTCAACTTCTAAACCGTGGATTGCTTTTTCAACTAGAGCCTTAGAGTCAAAGGTATGTGCAATATCAATCGCTGCAACAAATTCTTGGGCTGATTTAACTTTGGTAGTTCCACGGCTTGAACCGCCTCGGGCAGGTTTAACAAATAATGGATACTGCAAAGCGGCTGCATTCTTTTCAAAGTCAGCGCGATGAGATTGCCATTCATTTTTCTTAACTACAAAGCCTGGAACAACATCCATTCCGTGGGATGCAAAAATCGGTTTAGCAAAGGATTTATCCATTGCTACGGCACTAGCTAGAACTCCGCTACCAACGTATGCAATGTTTGCCATTTCGCAGAAGCCTTGAATTGTTCCATCTTCGCCATAAGGACCGTGCAGCAGTGGGAAAATTACATCCAGGTTGAGAGATTTGTTGTTCACACTTAATCCATGGACATCTGCGACCACGGCAGGTGCGTCAACCGGTACCTCTGGCAATACTCCCCCGCGAATTTCTAATGGGAAATTTTCGGCAACCTGCACCCATTTGCCGCCACGTGTGATGCCAATGAGAACAACGTCGTACTTTGATTTATCCAAGGCCGCCAATACACCGCCGGCTGAAACACATGAAATTTCATGTTCGCTAGAACGGCCACCGAAAATTATCGCGATAACTTTTTTGCTCATCGAATGAAGTTTTCTGCTTTGGTTGAGATTGCCATTAGTCGTTCAAGTGCTTGTGTTGGAGTAATTGTTCCGGCAACTACGTCTGCAACAGCTTCGATAACCGGTACTTCAACGCCGACTCTGTGTGCAATTTCTACAACCGCACTGGAAGAGGCAACGCCCTCAACTGTTTTGGCAACATGTGAACGCGCATCACTGATCGAACCTGTGCGCCCTAATGCTTCACCAAATGTTCTATTGCGTGAGAGTGCAGATCCACAACTTGCTACTAAGTCGCCCATTCCTGCTAATCCCGCGGCACTAAGTGGGTCTGCGCCATGGGCAGCACCAATACGAGCAACTTCATTGAGACCACGTGTAATCAACATTGCTTGGGTGTTTTCACCAAATCCCATACCAATCGACATTCCAACAGCTAATGCGATGATGCTCTTGATTGCTCCAGCAAATTCGCATCCAACAACATCTATAGATGTGTAAACACGGTAATACGGTGTCACAAATAATTCTTGAACTTGTGTTGCTATTTCTATAGTCGGCGCTGCCGCTACAGCACCTGCAGGTTGGCGAAGGATTAATTCATCAGCCAGGTTTGGGCCCGTGATAACCGCATACTTGTGCGTGCCTAAAACTTCAAGAATTACTTCGGTCATTCGAAGATCAGTGGTGAGTTCAATGCCTTTTACTGTACTAATAATTAGCACATCTGGCGCAAAGTAGTTTTTCCACTCAACGAGTACTGCTCGCAAATTTTGAGCCGGGATTGCTAAAACAATGACAGACGAGTGTGCAAATGCCGCCTTAATATCATCAGTAGCTCTTAGTTGTGCAGGCAAAACGTGCCCGCCTAAATACTTTTTGTTGGTGTGAGAA